>Ga0102947_1000013_pt1 | contig 54475 bp, 42 predicted proteins | sample SalPon2A_A_D2_MG_FD_78210 | JGI IMG/M metagenome (GOLD analysis project Ga0102947, IMG submission 78210) | Soil microbial communities from South San Francisco under conditions of wetland restoration - Salt Pond MetaG R2A_A_D2_MG | ecosystem: Environmental > Terrestrial > Soil > Wetlands | place... | reverse complement strand
GGCAAGCCGGGGCGCTTCCGGGAGATCGAGGAGCGTGTGAGCGCCGAGGATCTGGCGGCGAGCTGGAGCGCCGCCCACCCCGACCTGCGCCTCGCCGCCGTCGCCGCCGAGCTGGCGGAGCACCTGCGCCGCTCGCCCCACGCGACCTCGGCACCCTCCACGCTGCTCACCGAGGCCCGGCGCCTGGCCGCGAGCGGCGTCCCCGGCGCCGCGGAGTTGGTGGAGCTCGCGGAAGCCTGGCGGCGCCTGGACGGCCCGGCCGCGGACGCCGAGGAGCCAGGAGCGGACTAGCCGTTCGCGGCGCCGCCGGCTTCAGTCGGTGTCTCGTTGGTGGAGCTCGCGGAAGCCTGGTGGCTCCTGGGTGTTGCCGCCGCCGAGGCTGGGGAGCCAGGCGCCGGCTGGCGATTCACGCTGCCGTCAGCTTCACTCGCCGGCCGCCGCCATCTCCGCCATCAGCGCCTCGATCTCGTCGATCTCCCGGGGCGTGCCGTCGGACAGCACCCGGGGGGCGCCGTCGGTGATCAGCAGGTCGTCCTCGATGCGCACGCCGATGCCGCCGTAGCGCCCCAGCGCCTCGCGGAGGGCGGCCCGCTCCTCCGGCGGCAGCGCCTCGAAGGCCGGGCTGGCCTCGACGTCCGCCGGCCGCACGTAGATCCCCGGCTCCAGCGTCCAGACCATCCCTGGCTCGAAGGTCCGGGTGCGGTCGAAGGAATCGTGGACCTGGAGGCCCAGGGGGTGGCCCAGGCCGTGGGGGTAGTGCCAGGTCACCTGCTCCGGTGTGTTCTCGGTCACCAGGCCCAGCTCCAGCAGCTCCTCGCCCAGCAGCTCCACCGCCTGGTTGTGGAGGTCCGCCATGAGCACGCCGGGCCGCATGCGGGGCCGGAGGGTGTTCCAGGTATCCAGCACCGCCTGGTAGATCTCCCGCTGCTCGGGCGAGAAGGTGCCGTCGGCGGGGAAGGTGCGGGTGATGTCGGCGGTGTAGCCGGCGTAGTCGGCGCCGACGTCCAGCAGCACCAGGGCGTCCCGGGGCACCGGCGCCTCCGCCGGCGGGTAGTGGAGGATGGTGGTGTTGGCGCCGGCGGCGACGATGGAGGGGAAGCCCCAGCAGCAAGCCCCCAGGTCGCGGAAGGCGTGCTCGACGCTGGCCTGGACCTGGTTTTCCCGCTCGGCGGTGAGGGCCCGCGCCATGCCGGCCCGGATGCCCGCCTCGGTCAAGTCGATGGCGTGCTCCAGGATCGCCACCTCGGCCGGGCTCTTGATCTCCCGCAGGTCGGCCAGAAGGCGGGTGGCGCTCCTCACCGTCACCCCGGGGAACGCCTCCCGCACCCGGTCGGCCAGCCGCTGCTCCGGGGTGGTGGCGCCCCGGCGCAGGCCGGTGGAGCCCCCCATCTTCCCCAGGTCCAGCCACAGCTCCGCGTCGCCCCGGCGCACGGCGTCCAGCACCCGCGGGGCCACCGGCGTGCGGAAGTAGCGGTAGAGATCGCTCTCCCCCCAGTGCCACCCGGCCAGCGCCGCCTCCACCAGGTCCAGCGCGCCGCCCGCGGAGTGGACCTCCTCGATGCCGCTCACCTCGGCCAGGGTCTCGTGCTCCGGGATCGGCCCGTCCCATTTCTCGCTCAGCGGGTCCCGGTCGCGGGCGAAGAGGACCTGGCGGTAGCGCTCCTCCCCGGGCATCAGCACCAGGGCGCTCTCCGGTTCGGCGACGCCGCTCAGCCAGTAGAGGTCGTCGTCCTGGCGAAACGGCCAGGAGACGTCGCCGTTGCGCGGCGGCGCCTCCGGGGCCAGCATCACCAGCACCGCGTCCGGCCCGATGGCCTCCATCACCGCCTGGCGGCGCTCGGCGAGCTCCTCGGCGGGCACCGGCGGCGGCTCGGCGGTGGCCGCCGCGACGGGGGCGATCAAGCCGAGAAGGAGGAGCAGGACGGACAGGGGGGGGGCTCGATGGAACGGGGCGAGGCGGCAGGGCGGCAGGCTGGCGAGGGACATCGGATCTCCGGGAGTGGGGTGGAAGCGGGGTGGATTTCGCTGAGGCTCCAGTCTAACGGGTATGATTCCCCCGTCATGAACCGAGCAGACCCCGCTGCGGAACCGGTGTCCCAAGGCCGCTTCCGGCTGTCCCTGTCGAAGCAGGACTTCAAGTTCTCCGTCGCCCACTTCACGGTTTTTTCCGCCGGCGAGGCGGAGCTGCTCCACGGCCACAACTACCGGGTCTCCGTCGAGATGGAGGGGCCGGAGGTCAGCGATCTGGGCCTGCTGGCCGACGTCGCCCGGGTCAAGGCCGAGATCCGCGCCGTCTGCGCCGAATTGGACAGCCACACCATCCTGCCGACGCAGAGCCCGCTGGTTTCGGTGGAGGAGATCGCCGGCGACGGGGGAGCCGCGGGCGGCGGCAAGGGCGGCGCCAAGGTGGACGTGCGCTACGGCGAGCGGCGCTACGTCCTGCCCGCCACCGACGTCGTCCTGCTGCCGCTGGCCAACACCACCATGGAGCTGTTCGCCCGCTACTTCTGGCGGCGCCTGGCCCCGGCGCTGGCGGAAAGTGGTGTTGATCGCCTGGCGGTGGCGGTGGAGGAAACCGACGGCCAGCGCTGCGCCTACGAGGCGCCGCTGCCGGCCGCCTGAGTCAGCGCGCCTGAGTCAGCGCGCCGAGACCGCCCGCCCCTTCCAGTTCTCCAGACTGCCCCGCCGCCAGTCGGCAGCCCCCACCGCCAGCGTCGCGGCCAGGGCCAGGGCGTCCAGCGGGTAGAGCAGCCCCCAGGCCGGGTGGTGCCCCGAGGTCGCCCGCAGCCCCATGGAGGCGGCGGCGCCAGCGGCCCAGACGGCGAGGCGCCCCGCCGTCCCCTCCCGGCCCCGCCCGAGCCAGGCCACCAGCGGCGGCCCGGCCAGCGCCGCCAGGGTGGCGGCCAGCAGCCCCGGCCGGCCGCCGAACAACCCGCCCAGGTTGCGGCGCCAGCCCCGGAACACCGCCGCCGGGCCGCGGTACATGCGCACCTCCAGCAGCTCGGGGGCGCGCAGGAAGCCGCAGCGCCCGCCCGCCCCCGCCACCGCCCGGGCGAGGGTGAGGTCGTCGATGGCGGCGCCCCGGGCGGTGGAGAAGCCGCCGATCTCCTCCAGCGCCTCCGCCCGGAAGAGCATGAACTGACCGTTGGCCACCGGCGGCCCCTCCCCCCGGGCCGCCTTCCGCCAGTCGCCCAGGAGGAGGTCGAGGAGGGCGAAGACGGGGGGCGTGAGGAGGTTTTCCGCCACCCCCAGCGCCTGCTGGCGCCCGGAGACCGAGACCAGGTCCAGGTCGTGTTGCCGGGCCGCCGCGAGGGCGCGTTGGAGGAGGTCGGGGTGGTGCCGGGTGTCCGCGTCGGTGGTCAGGACCCAGGCGGGGCGGCTGTCTTTATCTCCGCTGCCGAACAGGTGTTGCCACCCGCGCTCCAGGGCGTGGGTCTTGCCGCCCCAGCCCGGCGGCAGGGGGCCGGCGTCGATGACCTCCAGCCGCTCCTCCCAGCGGGCGCGCCCGGCGGCCAGCGACCGGGTGCCGTCGCTGGAGCCGTCGTCGATGACCACGACCCGGGGGCCGCCGCCGGCGTCACCTTCTGGGTCACCCTCACTGCCTGGGTCACCTTTCCCGGCCAGGCGCTGGCCGAGGAGGCTTTCGACGCAGGGCAGGACGTTGTCCACCTCGTCCCGGACCGGCAGCAGCACGGCCACGCCGCCGTCGCTGCCTGCACCGTCGCTGCCTGCACCGTCGCTGCCTGCACCGTCCTCGCCGCCGCCGGCGCTCTCCGCCGGCGGCAGGGCGGGGGCCCGGCGGCGTTGCCGCACCACGCCAGCGGCCAGCGCCACCAGGCCCAGCCCGGCGGCGCCGGCCAGCGCGCTCCATGCTCCGCGCCGTTTCCTACCCAACGGTCCGTGTCCTCCGGACTTCGTCAGGCCTTTTTGACCGCACGGTAGAGGAAGAGCAGCAGGACGGCGCCGAGGACGGCGATGAGGAAGCTGCGCCAGTCCCAGACGCCGATGCCGCCGAAGCCGAGGAAGGTGGCCAGGAAGCCGCCGACGATGGCGCCGGCGATGCCCAGGAGGCTGGTGATGATGCAGCCGCCGGGGTCGTTGCCCGGCATGAGGAATTTAGCGACCAGGCCGGCCAGCAGCCCGAAGAGTGCCCAGGAAATCAGTCCCATGAAGCCCATGTTGGTCTCCCTTGTTGGAGTGGTTCGATTGGTGTGTGGAAGTTGTGTGGGGTACTTCAGAGCTTGGAATCTGCGAGAGCTGTGCCAGTGAGGCGCGACCCCGTTACAATCGCGCCCATGCCGCCCAGTGACGCCGCCCCCGCCCGCCCCCGCCTGTTCCTCATCGATGGCTACTCCAACATCTTCCGCGCCTTCTACGCCATCCGCAACCTCTCCAACTCCCGCGGCGAGCCGACCAACGCCGTCTACGGCTTCGTCAACATGCTGCGCAAGCTGTTGCGGGAGGAGGAGCCGGAGCTTCTGGGCGTCGCCCTGGACATCTCCCGCAAGACGGTGCGCACCGAGCGCTACGAGGACTACAAGGCCAACCGCAAGCCGATGCCGGAGGACCTGCGGCCCCAGGTGCCGAAGATCCGCGAGGCGCTGGACGCCTACCGCATCCCGATCCTGGAGATGGAGCAGTACGAGGCCGACGACGTGCTGGGCACCCTGGCCTGCAAGGCGGAGGCGGAGGGCTACGACGTCATCCTGATCTCCGCCGACAAGGACCTGATGCAGCTCGTCACCGAGCGGGTGAAGCTCTACCACACGGGGCGCGACAAGCTGTACGGCCCGGACGAGGTGACGGAGGACTTCGGGGTGCCGCCGGAGCGCGTCATCGACGTCCTGGCGCTGATGGGCGACACCTCGGACAACGTGCCCGGCGTCCCCGCCATCGGCGAGAAGGGGGCGCAGAAGCTGGTCACCCAGTTCGGTGCCCTGGAGGACATCCTGGAGCGGGCCGAGGACGTCAAGCGCAAGAGCTACCGCGAGGGGCTGAAGGAGCACGCCGAGCAGGCCCGCATGTCGCTGGAGCTGGTCACCATCCACTGCGACCTCGACCTCGCCTTCGAGCCCGAGAAGCTCAAGCTGGAAGAGCCGGACAACGCCGCCCTGCGCAAGCTGTTCACCGAGATGGAGTTCTTCTCCCTGGTCGACGAGCTGACCGCCGCCGGCGCCGGCCCGGAGGTGGAGCCGGCGCGGGAGGTGGCCGACGCCGACGCCTGGGCCGAGGTGGCGGCGGGCCTCGGCCCGCGGGTGGCGGTGGCCCTGGTCGGCGAGGAGGACGAGGAGGTTCTCGGCCTGGTGGTCGGGGCCGCGCCGGAAGGGGAGGGGGGCGCGGCCGACGCCGGCGATGGCGACCCCGACATTGAGCCCGATGGCGACCCCGACATTGAGCCCGACGGCGATCCCGACGACGAGCCCGACGCGGCACCGGTCTTCTTCGCCGACTTCCGCCGCGAGGGCCTGGCCGAGGCGACCCTCGGCAGCCTGGCCGCCTGGGCCACCGACGAGGCCGTGACCCTGGTCGGCCACGACCTGAAGGAGGTGCTGCGGGCCGCCCACGCCGCCGGCGCCCACCGGGCCGGCGACGGCACCCGGGGGCACACCCGCCACCGCGGCGGCCTCATCGACCTGATGCTCGTCTCCTACCTCCTCAAGCCCTCGGTCCACGGCCACACCATGGAGGAGCTGGCCCTGGAGCGCCTGCGGCGCAAGCCGCTCACCCCGGAGGACGTGGGCTGGGACGGCAAGGGGCAGGTGCCGCCGGTGGGCCACGAGCGGCTGCTGGAGCTGGCCGGCGAGCGGGTCGAGCTGGTGCGCCGCCTGGAGGGCCCCATGCTCTCCGACCTGGCGCAGCGGCCGGACCTGGAGCGCATCTACCGCGACATCGAAGCCCCCCTGGCGCCGGTGCTCCTGGAGATGGAGGAGCTGGGCATCCTGCTGGACACCGACTTCCTCGCCAACATGAGCCGCGAGCTGGGCGAGGAGCTTCAGTCCATCGACGCCGAGATCACCGAGGTGGCCGGCGAGAGCTTCAATATCAACTCGCCGCAGCAGCTCGGGGTGATCCTCTTCGAGAAGCTCGGCTACCCGGTCCTGAAGCGCACCAAGAAGACCAAGAACCCGGCCACCGGCGCCGAGGTGCTGGAAGAGCTGGCGGACCGCGGCTACCCGCTGCCCAGCCTGATCCTGCGCCACCGCGAGCTGTCCAAGCTCAAGTCCACCTACGTCGATGCCCTGCCCGAGCTGGTGGCCGATGACGACCGTCTTCACACCCGCTTCAACCAGGCGGTGGCGGCCACCGGGCGGCTGTCCTCGGCCAACCCGAACCTGCAGAACATCCCCGTGCGCACCGAGCTGGGGCAGTCGATCCGCAAGGCGTTCGTCGCCGCCCCGGGCCACGCACTGCTGGTCGCTGACTACAGCCAGGTGGAGCTGCGCATCCTCGCCCACATCGCCGGGGAGGACGCCCTGATCGAGGCGTTCCGGGCCGGCGAGGACATCCACCGCAGCACCGCCGCGGCGGTCCTCGGCGTCGCCCCGGGGCTGGTCAACGCCGAGCAGCGCCGCGCCGCCAAGACCATCAACTTCGGCATCATCTACGGCATGAGCGCCTTCGGGCTTTCCAACACCCTGAAGGTCTCCCGCAAGGAGGCGGAGTCGTTCATCGAGGCGTACCTGGAGCGCTACCCCGGGGTCAAGCGCTACATGGACGACACGGTGGCCTCGGCCGAGGAGCACGGCTACGTCGAGACCCTCTACGGCCGGGTGCGCTGGTTGCCCGATGTCAACTCCAAGAACTGGAACCTGCGGGAAAACGCCCGCCGCATGGCGATCAACGCCCGCATCCAGGGCACCGCGGCGGATCTCATGAAGGAGGCGATGATCGCCGTCGCCCGCCGCCTGGCCGAAGACCACCCGGACAGCCGCCTTCTCCTGACCGTCCACGACGAGCTGGTGCTGGAGGTCCCCGAGGGCGCCGAGGAGACGGTGGGGGAGATGGTGCGGACCGAGATGGCCGGGGTTGCCGAGCTGGCGGTGCCGCTGGTGGTGGACGTGGGCACCGGGCGCACCTGGTACGACGCCAAGGACTGAGCGCTGGTTCAGCGGGGGCAGCGGGGGCAGCGGGGTCAGCGGGGGGCGGAGTCGCGTGGGACGGGGAGGGCTGGGTGCTCCTGGCGCGGGGCACGCTCGCTCAGGGTGGTTGGAGGACGGAGGCTCGCTGCTCATCCGCGGCCCCTACCCGTATCGGCCGCCGACGGTCCTTGCCACTGGCCGCTCCTGGGCACCCCGCGCCAGGAGCACCCAGCCCTCCCCTCGCCGTCGACAGGCCCTGGACGCTTCTCGGGGGAGTTGGAAAGGGGTGGGTTGCTCTTCTCCCCACCCTCCGGGCTGTGGGAGACTTCCTGCTCAACGCGAAAAACTACCCACTGATGCGAGGCGACCCAATGGCCGTGGAGATCAAAGGCAGTTACCGAGGCAACCTGAACATCGAAGTGGTGCACGGCCCCTCCGGCACCCGACTGACCACCGCCGCCCCGGTGGACAACCAGGGGGACGGCAGCTCATTTTCCCCGACCGACCTGGCCGCCACGGCCCTCGGCACCTGCATGCTGACCTTGATCGGCATCACCGCCCAGCGCCATCCGGAGATCGACCTCTCCGGCCTCGCCTTCCGGGTGGAAAAGCACATGGTCGACAACCCCCGCCGCATCGGCCGCCTGCCGGTGACCATCGAGATGCCCGCCGGCATCGCCCCCGACGTGCGCAAGAAGCTGGAGCGCTCAGCCCTGACCTGCCCGGTCCACAAAAGCCTCCACCCGGACGTCGAGATGCCGGTGGAGTTCGTCTACCCGGAAGAGCCTGCGGAGACATAGCGGGCGCAGCAGGGCGTAGGCGGCCGAAGCAAACGAGCGGCCCTCCGACGAGGGGCAATCGACGGAGGACCGCACGGAGGCCGCGGGTCGCCGCTCCGAAGAGGACGACAACAATGGCCTCACTCAGTCTGTGTCCTCGCAACCCCTGTCGTTACAGAAGTTACCCCTAAAGGAAAGGCTTGCTTCAAGGCCGTCACCCGAGAGGTCCAAGGCACGGCTTCCGGGCCGGTCACTTCGGTCGGTGAGGGGTGGGTGGGCGCCTCCTGCGCCGGAGGAGCAGCGAGCCTCCCTCGTTGCACCACCTGAAGCGAGCGGCCCCGGCGCAGGAGGCGCCCACCCACCCCGTTACCGGCAACCCCGCCCCCCCGGATCGGTTCCCAGCCACGGAGCCGCGTAAAACCGCCCGCCCCCATGCGGGAGCGGGCGGCAGGACTTTGCTCACCGGTCCTGACTCAGGGCGCGCCGTTGCCCTGGCCCGGGTTCTCCACGTCCACCGAGCAGTTCTGGGTGATGGGGTTGCCGGAGCCGTCCACCGCCGTCACCTGCCAGGCGATGGTGGTGCCGACACCACCGGAGTCGTCGATGGTCAACGTCGCACCGTCGGCGCTGACCACGCAGGACTGCCCCTTGTCGATCTTCTTCCCCTTCTTGGTGTGCTTGAAGCACTCGAAGGAGATGATCTCGACGCTGGCCACGGAGCAATTGTCGGTGGCCGTGGCGGTGAACGAGATCGGCGCGTCGGGCGGCGTGATTGTCGCCGGGGCGTTGCACTGGATGACAGGCGCCGCCTCGTCCACCACGGTCACCGTCGCCGAGCAGGTGTCGGAGAGGCCCAGGGCGTCGGTCACCGTCAGGGTGACCGCCGTGTCGCCCAGGCCATAGGGGCCGGCGGGGGAGTGGTCGAAGGTCAGCGGCAGGTCACCGTCGGGGTCGCTGGAGCCGCCGTCGAAGGCGGCGGAGCCGGCGACGTCGGCCATGCAGGCGGCGTCGGCCACCAGCTCCACGTCCTGGCACACCGCCACCGGCGGCTGGTTCACCGCCGTGGTGGCGGAGTCGGAGTCGTTGGCCGGGTCGGTGTCGTTGAAGCCACCGGGCACGCTCACCGAGGCGCTGTTGATGATGTCGCCGGAGGCGTCACCGGCGACGATGCAGCTCACCGCGAAGGTGACGTCTGCGCCCACCGCCACGTCCACCGTCTCACTGACGTCGCCGGCGCCGTTGGCCGCGCCGCAGGCCGAGCCCGCCGCGGCGGAGCAGGTCCAGGTGCAGGTCAGGTCCGCCGGGAAGGTGTCGCTGACGCTGGCGCCGGTGACGTCGCCGGGGCCGTTGTTGGACACGGTGATGGTGTAGCCCAGGGCGTCACCGGGGTTCACCTTGGCGGCGTCGGCGGTCTTGGTCACCGCCAGGTCGGTATCGACGATGCCCGGGTCGGGGCGGATGACGATGGTGCCGGCCACCCACTGCTCCTGGATGGAAGCGCCCTCGTTGGTCATGTCGGGCACGCTCCAGGTGGCGGTGCCGGTGGCCCCGGCGACGGCCTGAATGGCGTCTGAGCCGGCGCCGGTGACACCCTCCACGATGGAGGCCAGGTTGTCCGCCGCGCCCCGGTTCCAGCGCACGGTGGGCGGGTCGTTGAAGAGCTCCGCCTTGGAGCTGGAGGAGTCGGCGCCGGCCACGCGCAGCACCAGGGAGTCGTTCTCAGTCGTGTTGACCGACGGCGCCGTGGCGGTGCTGCCGGTGCCGTTGGCGCTGGCGGTGGCGCCGATGGGGTCGGTGGGGTGGGTGTCGCGGTAGCGCAGCACGGCGCCGATGGCGGGGCGGATGTTGCCCGCCGGGTCGAACACCCAGGCGACGGAGGTCTCGCTGCCATCGGCGAACTTGTAGAAGGCGGAGATCTGGCAGCGGATGCCGGCGCCGTCGCCGCTGGCGCAGTTGGCGTCGTTGAAACCGGTGAAGTTGGGGATCGGCGTGAAGCCGGTGGGGGTGGAGAGGTTGGGGTTGATGTAGACCACCACCACCGCCACGAGAAGGTCGCCGGCCACACCCGGCGGCACCGGCACCGACAGCGAGCTGGAGGTGTCGCCGTTGTTGTTGGTCTCGACGCCGATGAACAGCGGCTGGGCCGAGGCGGTGGCCGCCGGCCCGAGGGCCGCGGCGAGGAGGAGGACGGTGGCCAGGGCGGCGAAGGCCGCCGGCCGGACGAGGCTGGATCGCTGGATGGACTTCATCTGCATGCTCCCTTTTCCGGGCACCCGGGGGCACCCTTGCAATGAACATCTGCGCCGGGCGGCGGCGGGCACCGGCCAGGGGTCTACACCTTCCCTGGGCACGGACCGTCCCCGGCGAAACCCACATGGGACGTTTCTACAAAGGTCTGGCGAGGAATGCCTGCTTATGTTACGTCATCGGAGCCGGGGGAGTTGCGGCGCCGGCACCTTGGGCGGTCAGCGTTGCAGCGGTTCGGCGCTCCACCGCCGGCCGGTGGCCGCCGACGCCGCCGGTTCCGCCAGCGGCAGGGTGACGACGAAGCGGGCGCCGCCCGGGGGGGGGCGGTTCTCCGCCCGCACGGTGCCGCCGTAGCCCTCCACCACGGCGCGGACGATGGCCAGGCCGAGGCCGGTCTGCCTGCGGCCCCGGCCGCCGGCGGTCTCCGGCATCCCTGAGCGGTCGCTGAAGAAGCGGTCGAAGATGCGCTCCAGCTTGTCCGGCGGCACCCCCGGCCCTTCGTCCTCGACCAGCAGGTGGGCGTCGCCGCCGGCGGCCTCGACGCGGATCGTCACCGTGCCCCCCGGGGGGCTGAAGGAGACGGCGTTGTCGAGCAGGTTCTCCACCACCTGGGCCAGGCGCTCCGGGGAGACCTCCACCGGCAGCGGTCCCGGGTGGAGGTCCAGGTCCACCGCCACCGAGCCGTCGCGGATGCGGTAGCCATCGACCACCGCCTCCACCAGCCGGGCCAGCGGCACCGGCTCGGTGACCTCGGCCTCGAGCTGGGCGTCGATGGAGCCGATCTCCCGGATGCTGGCCAGCAGGCTCTCCAGGCGCGCCGTCTCGCGCAGGATGATGTTCTCGAAGCGGCGCCGGTCCTCCTCGGTGTCGGCGGCGGGCAGCATCTCGGCGGCGCTGCGGATCGAGGCCAGCGGGTTCTTGAGCTCGTGGGAGACGTCGGCGGCGAACGCCTCGGTGGCCCCCAGGTGGTGGCGCAGGCGGTGGGTCAGGTCCTCCAGCGCCCGGGCCAGCTCGCCGATCTCGTCCGGCTTGGCGGAGCCGGAGAAGTCGCCGGTCAGCCGCCCGCGCCGATCGACCAGCGCCCGCGCCTGGTCGCGCAGCCGGGTCAGCGGGCGGACGATGGTGGTGGCCACCAGCAGGGTGAGGACGACGGCGGCGGCGATGGAGGCGAGGATCACCCGGAAGATGGTCAGGCGGACGTCGGACAGCGCCGCCAGGATGCGCCCCGTCGACTGGGAGACCAGCACCGCCCCCACCACTCGCCCCGCCGAGTCGAAGCCGGCGACGCCGCCCAGGACCGGGATGGCGACGTGGAGGAGGGTTCGGGTTTCACCGCTGGCGTAGGGGCCGTCGCCGTCGCCATCTCGCGCCGCGGTTACCCGTACGTCGGCGCCGTAGCGGCCGGCCAGGGCCTGGGTCACGGCGGGGCCGGTGAGGGGGGCGCCGGGGTCGGTGGTGGCGTAGAGGCCGGGGCGCTCCGGCGGCAGCTCCACCGGCCGCACCACCCGCCACAGCCCGTAGACGGCGGAGCCGAGGCGGTAGAGGAGGTCGTCCCGGCGGTCCTCTGCCCCGGCGGTGGCCACCGTCCCCGGCGGCGCGGGGTCGGAGGAGTGGGCGGAGCCGTCCCCCGGGCCCGCCGCCGTCTCCCGGCGCGGCCCCAGGGCGGCGGAGTCGGCGACCACCCGGCCCTCCCGGTCGAGCACCCGGAGGCGCGCTTCCAGGCGGCGGTTCAGCGCCACCAGGACGCGCCGGGAGGCGTCGGCGTCGAGCTCGCCCCTGCCCGCCAGGGCCGCCGCCAGCACCCGCCCCTGCTGCACCATGGAGCGTTCCTGGGCGTCCAGGAGCTGGCGTTCGTAGGTATCGAGGTAGAGCAGTCCGGCGGCGGGGATGAAGACCAGCAGCAGGTTGAAGGCGAGGAGCCGGATCCAGATCCGCGACAGGGCGCGGCGCCAGGCGGGGGGGTCGGGCCGGGCTTCCGGGTCGTCGGGGCTCAACCCGTCCCCCGCTCCCCGTCCGCGGCCCGCTCCTCGCGCCAGCGGTAGCCCAGGCCGTAGACCGTCTCGATGCCGTCCATCTCCGGGTCCACCGCCGCCAGCTTCTTGCGCATCCTTTTCACGTGGCTGTCGATGGTGCGGTCGGAGACGAAGGTGTCGTGGGGGTAGCCCTCCTGGATCAACTGGTCCCGGGTCTTGACGTGGCCGGGGCGCCGGGCGAGGGCGCGCAGGATCAGGAACTCGGTGACGGTGAGCCCCAGCGGCTCGCCGCGCCAGCGGGCGCGGTAGCGGTCCAGGTCGAGCTCCAGTTCGCCGACCCGCAGGACGTCGTCCTCCTCCGGCCCGGTGGCGGCGTCGATGAGCGCCTGACGCCGGAAGAGCACCTTGACCCGGGCCATCAGCTCGCGCATCGAGAACGGCTTGCACAGGTAGTCGTCGGCCCCCAGCTCCAGCCCCAGGACCCGGTCCAGCTCCTCGTCTTTGGAGGTCAGGAAGATGATCGGCAGGCTCTCGGAGGCGGCGCGCAGCCGGCGGCACAGCTCCAGGCCGTCCATGCCGGGCATCAGGATGTCGAGGATCGCCAGGTCCGGGAGGGCCGGGGCCTCGGCGTCGCCCGCCGCCCCGAACGCGGCCCACGCCTCGGCGCCGTCGCCGAAGGTCTGCACGCGGTAGCCCTCCTTGCGCAGGGCGAATCCCACCGTCTCGCGGATGTTGTCCTCGTCGTCCACCAGGGCGACGGTGCCTTTTGCCGCATCAGCCATGGCCGCAATCTAGCGGAGCGGGGGGCGGTTTGCCAGTGGGGTGGGTCGGGGCGGCCCTCAGCCCTCCCGCAGGGCGGTCAGCGGATCCAGGTGGGTGGCCCGGCGGGCGGGGAGCCAGGTGGCCAGCAGCGCCGCGGCGGCGAGCAGCCCGATGGCCCCCAGCCAGGTCCCCGGATCCGCCGGCGCCACCTGGAAGAGGAGCCCCCGGACCCAGCGCCCGGCCAGGGCGGCGCCCGCCAGCCCCGCCACCAGCCCCACCGCCACCAGGACCCCGCCCTGGGTCATCACCAGGCGCAGCACCGCCGCCCGCTCCGCTCCCAGGGCGATGCGGATGCCCAGCTCCCGCGTCCGCCGCCCCACCACCTGGGCCACCACGCCGTAGATCCCCAGCGCCGCCAGCAGCAGGGCCACCAGGCCGAAGCTGAGGGTGCAGAGGGTCAGCAGGCGGGGCAGGGCCACGGACGCCGAGACCAGCTCCCGGGCCGTGCCGACGGCGGCCAGGGAGAGGGTCGGGTCCAGCTCGCCCAGCGCCGCCCGGGCCGCCGGCACCTGGGCTTCCGGGGGGCCCTGACTGCGCACCACGACCGTCATGGAGCGCCGCGGGCTCTGGGCGTGGGGCAGGTACATCTCCAGCTTCGGGTCCGCGTCCAGGCCGCCGTGGCGCACGCTCTCCACGACGCCGACCACCGTCCACCAGGGCTCGTCGGCGCCCGGGTCGCCCCCCGGCTTGAGGCGTTTCCCGACCGCCTCCCCCTGGGGGAAGAAGCGTCTCGCCGCCGCCTCGCCCAGAACCACGACCCGGGGGGCGGAGGCGGAGTCGCCGGCGGTGAAGGTGCGGCCGGCGACGAGGTCGATGCCCAGGGCCCGGAAGTAGTCGGGATCGACCTGCCGGTACCAGAGGACCTTCGCCTGCCCCGGCTCCGGCGCCGGTTCCCCCTCCAGGACGACGCTCGTGTCGGTGTCGCTGCCGCTCATCGGCATCCACGACACCATGCCCACGGAATCGACCCCCGGCGACGCCCGCAGCCGCTCCAGGTAGCGGTCGTAGAAGGCGGCGACCTGGGGGTCCTCGGGATAGCCGGAGGGGGGAACGGCGACGCGGAAGGTGAGGACGCCGCCGGGATCAAAGCCGGGATCCACCCGTTGCAGCTCCACGAAGCTGCGCAGCAGCAGGCCGGCGACCAGCAGGAGGGTGAAGGCGAGGGCCACCTGACCCACCACCAGGGCGGACCGCAGCCGGTGGCCGCGGCGCCCCGCACCGCCGCCGGCACCGCCCTCGCGCAACGCCCGCGCCGGGTCGGCCCGCCCTCCGGAGAGAGCCGGGACCAGGGCTCCCAGCACCGCGGTGACGCCGGCCAGGGCGATGGCGAAAGCGATCACCGTGCCGTTGACCGTCGGCCGGAAGGCGGGCGGCAGGGGGATGGGGGCGAGCTGGTAGAGGCCTTCCACCAGCCACGCCGCCAGCATCAGCCCCACCGCCGTCCCGGCCCCGGCCAGCAGGGTGCTCTCGGCCAGGACGCCGGCGGCGAGGCGCCAGCGGCCGGCGCCCAGGGCGCGGCGCACCGAGCGCTCCCGGCTGCGCCCCTGGAAGCGGACCAGCAGCAGGCCGGCGAGATTGACGCAGGCGATCAGCAGGACCAGGCCGACGGCTCCCAGGAGGGTGAGCAGGGCGGGCTTGAGGTTGCCCACCAGTTGTTGGCGCAGGGTCGTGACGTGGGCGCCGACGCCGGTGTTGTCCTGCGGGTACTCCCGCTCCAGCCGCTGGGCCACCGCCGCCAGGTCCTGTCGCGCCTGGTCCAGGCTGACCCCCGGCGCGAGGCGGGCGACGCTGCGCAGGAAGACCGACCCCCGCGGCGCGTCGACGGGATCCAGCCGCAGGGGGCGGAAGATCTCGGAGCCGCCGATCAGCGGGAAATCGAACCCGGCGGGCAGAACCCCGACGATCACCTGGGGCTCGCCGTCGAGGACGATGGAGCTGCCCAGCACGCTGTCCCGGCCGCCCAGCAGGCGCTGCCAGAGGCCGTGGGAGATGAGCACCGTCGGGGCCGCTCCGGGGAGGTCGTCTTCGGCCCTGAAGGCACGGCCCAGCACCGGCTCGACCCCCAGCACCCGGAAGAAGCCGTGGGACACCGCGCCCCCCGCCAACCGTTCCGCGTTGCCGGTGCCGACCAGGGTCGGCCCCCAGTCGCCGAACACCGCCATCCCCTCCAGGGTCCGGTTGGAGGCCCGCCAGTCGAAGAAGTTGCCCGGCGAGAACCACTCCGTCTCCGGCCCGCCCCGGCGGCTGTAGTCCTGCCACGGCACCACCAGGCGATCCGGCTCGGCGTAAGGCAGGGGGCGCAGCAGCACCGCCTCCACGACGCTGAAGATGGCGGCGTTGGCCCCGATGCCCAGGGCGAGGGTGGCGATGGCGATGAGGGCGAAGGCGGGGGCCTGCACCAGGCGGCGGATGGCGACGCGGATCTCGGAGTGCATGGTTCTATGTATTGAAAGAACCATGCCACTCTCGGACAGCCCGAAAACCCCTCGGGGGCAGGGGGTTTCTGATCTCCGAGGGGTGTTCTTCGTTCGCTTTCAGCACAACCGCCGTCCGCTTCCGGACGTGCCGGCCGGGCGGCGTCGCCACATTCTCGACACATGACGCCTCCATCCCGCCCCGCCTGCGCCGGCTCGCCACCGCGGCGGTCCCTTCTCATGGGCATGACGCCGGGGAAGTCCCCCGGCACCATGACGAAAGGAGACCGCGATGCGCGATTCGAGAACGGCAGAGACATGCACATGCACCCCCAGAGGACCGTTGGCACGAAGCGGGGCCGTACTGGCACTTCTGCTCGGGGCCCTGCTCTCGGTGACGGTCCCCTCCGCCCACGCCCAGGACCCGTTCCACGGGGATGCCCCGCCAGCCTCCCAGGAGGGTTTGTCCCAGCAGGAGTTGGAGGAGGAGCTGTTCCCGCCCGCCGGGCCTCCCCTGGCCGATCCGGTGAAGCTGGTCGACGTCGACTGGGCGGGGCTGCTGTGGGGCTCGGCGGAGGGCTACCGGCCGGCGCCGATCCTTTCCGCCGACGTGGAGATGCGGGTCACCGGCCTGGTCGCCCGCACCCGGCTGACCCAGCACTTCGAGAACACCAGCGATTCCTGGATGGAGGGGGTCTACCTCTTCCCGCTGCCCGAGGGCGCGGCGGTGGACCGCCTGCGCATGGTCATCGGGGACCGGGTCCTGGAGGGTGAGATCCAGGAGAAGGCCGAGGCCCGGCGGATCTACGAGGCGGCCAAGGAGGAGGGCAAGAAGGCGACCCTGGTGGAGCAGCACCGGCCTGACGTCTTCACCACCCGGGTGGCCAACGTCGCCCCCGGCGAGGCGGTGGAGGTGGTGCTGGAGCTGCAACAGACCGTGCGCTGGGACGCCGGCGAGATGTCGCTGCGCTTCCCGACGGTGGTCAACCCGCGCTTCTTCCCCGTTCCCGGCGAGGCCCCCGAGCTGCGCCTTGGACCGCCGCTGCTGGCCTCCGTCTCCGCGCCGTTGCCGGCGGCCCGGGCCGCCCAGGTGTCCGACTCCCGCCACGTCTGCCCGGCTCCCGGCACTCCCGGCGGTATCGCCCTGGCGGTCCGGCGGGGTGGCGGCGCGGCCCTGGCGCAGGGGGGCCCTGGGATGGCCTTGGCCGACCTCGGCTTCCCCGGCCTCTCCTTCCCGGTGGTGGAGCGCCCGGAGCCGGTCAACCCGCTGACCTTGAGCGTCGATCTGGACGCCGGCTTCCCGCTGGAGTACCTGGACTCGCCCTACCACCCGGTGGACGTCGAGGTCGTCGGCGGCACGTCGACCCGGCATCGCTACCGGGTGAACCTGGCCGGCGGTGAGCCGGTCGCCGCCGACCGCGACTTCGAGCTGGTGTGGGCGCCGCGCCCCGGCGACCGCCCCCGGGCGGCGGTGTTCACCGAGGAGCACCGGGGCGAGACCTACTCGCTGCTCATGGTGCTGCCGCCGGATGAGGTGGGCGCCGGCGCATGGCGGCCGCTGGACCGCGAACTGGTCTTCGTCCTCGACGTCTCCGGCTCCATGCACGGCGCCTCTCTGGAGCAGGCCAAGCGGGCACTGAACACGGTCCTCGACGGCCTCCACCCGGCCGACACCTTCAACGTCATCGCCTTCAGTGACCGCGCCCGGGCGCTGTTCCCGGACAGCCTGGCCGCCGGCCCGGAGGCGGTGGGGAAGGCGCGGGGCTGGGTCGATGCCTTGCAGGCCGACGGCGGTACCAACATGCTGCCCGCCCTGGCGGCGGCCCTGGCGGGCTCCCCGGGCTATCCCCAGCCCGGCGCCCGCACCGTCAAGCAGGTGATCTTCCTCACCGACGGCGCGGTGGGCAACGAGGTGGAGCTGTTCCGCTTCATCGCCGAGCACCTGGGGAACACGCGGCTCTTCACCGTCGGCATCGGCGCCGCCCCCAACGCCCACTTCATGCGCCGGGCGGCGGAGGAGGGGCGCGGCACCTACACCTTCATCGGCGACCCGGCGGAGGTGGCGCTGAAGGTGGAGGTCCTGGCGCGCAAGCTGGAGTCGCCGGTCTTGACCGACCTGGCGGTGACTTGGGACGACCCCACCGCCGAGAGCTGGCCGCAACGCCTGGGCGACCTCTACGCCGGCGAGCCGCTGGTGGTGACCTCCCGCGGCGTCATCCGGGGCGAGTCGGTGGAGGTGGCGGGGCGCACCGATGGCCACTTCTGGCGCAGCGAGGTGCGCCTGACCCCGGCGACGGACTTGCGGGGCGGAGCCGGGGGTGGTGCCGCTGGCCGCACCGGCGCCATCCAGGCCGCCTCCCTGGGCGCCGGGGACGGCCCCACCGCCGGCGTGCGCCAGCTCTGGGCGCGGCGCAAGATCGCCGCCCTGCAGGCGACCCTGGCCACCGGAGCCGATCCGGCGGAGGTGCGCCGGCGGGTGGTGGAGGTGGCGCTGGACCACCACCTGGTCTCGGCTTACACCAGCCTGGTGGCGGTGGACCGCACCCCGTCCCGCCCCGCCGGCGAGGGGCTCGACGGGCAGCGCGCCCCGAACGCCCAGCCGGCCGGCTGGACACCCCCCGGCACGCTGCCGGTGGGGGCCACCGCGTGGCCGTTCCATCTCGTCGCCGGCCTGGCGCTCCTCGCCTTCGCCCTGCTGTCGATCACCTTCGTCCTCCGGGGCGGGGCGCCGCGCCCCGGCGCCGCCGGCCAGCACCGGGAGGCGTCGTGAAGCGGTGGCGTCCATGGTCTGGGCGTCGCTGGCCGGGCCGCCGTCCCTTGCTCCTCGTCACCCTCGCCGCCGTGCTGGTGGCGGGGGTGGCGCTGGCCGGCCACGCCCTCTGGCAGCCGGTCAAGGCACAGCTCGCCCAGGCTCTCCTGGAGGAGGCGTGGGACAAGGCGCTGGCCGGCCAGCCCCAGCCCCGGCCGTGGCCGTGGGCCGACACCTGGCCGGTGGCCCGGCTGTCCCTGCCGGCCGCCGATCCCCACGGCGCGCCCCGCCCGCTGATGGTCCTGGCCGGCGCCAGCGGCCGCACCCTGGCCTTCGGGCCGGGGCACATGGCCGGCAGCGCCGCCCCGGGCGAGGTGGGCAACGTGGTCATCGCCGGCCACCGCGACACCCACTTCCGGGCGCTGCGGGAGCTGGCCGGTGGCGACGTGCTGGAGTTGGAGGACCGCTGGGGTGGCCGGCGCCGCTACCGGGTGACCCGGCGGCTGGTGACGCGCTACGACGACACCTCGTCCCTGGTCCCGGCGGCGGACCGCCTGACCCTGGTCACCTGCTGGCCCTTCGACGCCCTCCACCCCGGCGGGCCGATGCGCTACGTGGTGGTGGCGGAGGCGCTGGAGGAGGCGGGGCGGCCCGCCCGGGTGGCCGCGGCTACTTCCCCACCAGGATGAGGATGCCGGAGATCAGGGCCAGGATGCCGAGGATGATGGGCAGGCCGGCGAAGCTCAAGCCGATGATCTGAACCAGGCCGTGGAGGAGGAGCCAGATGCCGAGGAGGGCTGCGCCGAGACCGCGTGCGTGTGCCATGTAGAGTGTCCTTTCGAGTTGTTTCCGTTGCCAATTGTTTGGCTCGAACGTGTGACCACTGACCGTGAGGGGAACGATGCCCGACCCGACCCGCGAATCCGGCCCCGCCCCAGACTTCGATCTCACCGGCCGCGTGGCCGTAGTCACCGGCTCCTCCCGCGGCATCGGCCGGGCCATCGCCCGGGCCTATGCCGCCCACGGCGCCCGGGTGGTGCTGGCGAGCCGCAAGCAGCCCGACCTCGACCGGGTGGCCAGGGAAATCCGTGATGCCGGGGGGGAAGCGTTGCCCATAGCTTGCCACACCGGCGACCCGGATGGGGTGGAGGCGCTGGTCGGCCGGGTCCGGGAGGAGTGGGGCGGCGTCGACGTGCTGGTCAACAACGCCGCCACCAACCCCCACTACGGCCCGATCCTCAGCTCCGAGGAGGGCCACTGGGACAAGACCTTCGAGGTCAACGTCAAGGGCTACTTCCACTGCGCCCGGGCCTGCGTCCCGTCGATGCGCCAGCGCGGCGGCGGCGCCATCGTCAACGTCGCCTCCATCGCCGGCACCGTGCCCCACGAGGGACTGGGGGTGTATTGCGTCTCCAAGGCGGCGGTGCTGATGCTCACCCGGGTGCTGGCCGCCGAGCTGGCGGACGACGGGATCCGGGTCAACGCCATCGCCCCGGGCTTGATCGACACCCGCTTCAGCAGCGCCCTGACCGCAAACGAGGCGGTGGCCCGCCGCGCCCGGGCCGCCATCCCGCTGGGCCGCATCGGCCAGCCCGGGGAGCTCACCGGCATGGCCGTCTACCTGGCCAGCGCCGCCGCCTCCTTCACCACCGGCGCGGTGATGTACGTCGATGGGGGCCAGGGGGTGGGCAGCGGCGGCTGAGGTGGCGCCGGGGCCGGCCGGGGCGGCGGAACCGGCACCGATAGTGCACGTTTGCTTCGGGGGCTCCCGGCCCCTGATGATGAGCACCCATGACCTTCAGATCCCGCCTCCCAGACCGACGCGACCGCCCCGGCCACAGCCCCGGTCTGGGTTCCGCCCGTGGCCTGCTGGGGGCGCGGCTGGCCCCGCGGCTGGCCGTCCGGGCCCGCAGGCTCGCTGTGGTCTTTCTGACGACTGCGGCTCTCCTGACTGCGGCCCTCCTGACTGCGGCCCTCCTGACTGCGGCTCTCCTGACTGCGGCTCTCCTGACTGTGGCCCCCACCGCCCTGGCCGGCGAGGCCCCGGCGGCGCCGCGGCTGCTCTTCTCCGGCGAGCCGGCGACGGCGGGGGACGTGGAGCGCCTGCGCCAGATCGACCCGGCCCGCTTCACCGGCGCCCTGCTCCTGGCCGGGCTCGACGACCCGGGGCCGGCGATCCGGGTGGCGGTGCTCTCCGAGGACACCGCCGTCGCCCGGCGCACGCCGCGCTGGGTGGCGGGCTTCGCCAACGGCCGGGAGTCGGCCATCGTCGTCTTCCCGGCCCGCGCCGGCAACTACCCCTACGATTCCCTGGAGGAGCTCTTGCAGCACGAGGTGGCCCACGTCTACATCGACCGCGCCGCCGGCGGTGCCGACGTGCCCCGCTGGCTCCACGAGGGGATCGCCATGACCGCCGGCGACCGCTGGGGGTTGGAGGACCGCAGCCGCTTCGCCTTCGACGTGGCGATGAGCGGCGAGGTGCCGCTGGCGTCGCTGGAGCGCCGCTTCCGCAGCCCCGACGTGCGCCGCGCCTACGCCATCTCCGGCGGCTTCGTGCAGCACCTGCTGCGCCGCCACGGCACCGACGTCACCGGCGACCTGCTGGCGCGGATGGCCGCCGGCGCCAGCATCCAGGAAGCCTTCCTGGCGGTCACCGGCGAGTCGCTGGCGGCGGCGGAGGAGCGCTTCTGGCAGCGGCAGACGTTCTGGAACCGCTGGCTGCCGCTGCTGACCAGTTCCACCGTGGTGTGGACCGGCGTGGCGCTGCTCGCCCTGGTCGCCTACCGGCGCCGCAAGCAGCGCTCCGCCGAGCTGATGCAGCGCTGGGAGGAGGAGGACGCGCCGCCGCCCCCTCCCCGCCGCTGGTCACCGCACCACGACCCCAACGACGAGCCCGGAGATCCCGCCGAGGGGCAGAGCCCGGAGTCGGGCGACCGGCGGCGCGAGTGGATCCACTGAGGGCCCGCCCTGATTCGCGGCACCGATTCAAGACACCGATCGATCACGAGACCTTGATAGAGATGAGGAGACGAGGATGAGTAGAGGACCTTCCATGACCCTGGGTGAACAGAGATCCACCGGCTCCAACCTGGGCTGCGCCGTGCGCGGCGCGCTGCTGTTGTTGGCGTTCCTGGTAGTGGCCGTTCTGGCCTTGATGCTTTTCCGCGCCGGCGGCGAGCCGGAGGTCGCCATCGAGCCGGAGCGCCCGGGCATCGGCGCCCGCACGCCGGTCAACGTCACCCTCCAGCCCGGTTCCCGCGGCGTCGGGGCGGTGCGCGCCGAGCTGATCCAGGGCGACCGGGTGGTCGTCCTGGCCGAGCGCGAGGGCGAGACCAGCCCGGCCTGGAAGCTGTGGGGCGGCGACGACGAGGAGCAGACCTTCTCCTTCGACGTCGGCCGCGAGACGGTGGAGGAGCTGACCCAGGGCGAGGCCACCCTGCGGGTCACCGCCGAGCGCCCCGGCGCCTGGGTGCGCAACCCGGACCCGACGGTGGAGGAGGTCACCCTGCCGGTGCGCCTGTCGCCCCCCGCCCTGTCGGTGCAATCGGACAAGCACTACGCCACCCAGGGTGGTTCCGAGGTGGTGGTCTTCCGGGTCGGGGAGACGGCGATCAAGAGCGGCGTCCAGGCCGGCGAGCACTGGTTCCCCAGCTACCCGCTGCCCGGTGGTGATGCCGGTGCCGACGGTGAGGCCGACCCCCAGGCGCGCTTCGCCTTCTTCTCCGTGCCCTTCGACGTCGCCGAGAGCCGCGAGGTCCAGCTCGTGGCCGAGGACGACGTCGGCAACCGGGCCGCGGTGACCTTCATCGACCGCTTCACGCCGCGGTCGCCGGTGGACGACGACGTCCAGCTCTCCGAGAGCTTCATGCAGCGGGTGGTGCCGGAGATCATCTCCCACACCCCGGGCTTCCCGGACCAGGGTGGCCTGCTGGAGAACTACCTCCACATCAACGGCGAGATGCGGCGCGACAACCGGAAGACGGTGGGCGATCTGGCCGAGGCGTCGAAGGAGGAGTTCCTGTGGACGCGGCCCTTCGACCAGATGCGCAACGCCGCCGTCATGTCCAACTTCGCCACCCACCGCACCTACTACTTCGAGGACAAGCCGGTGGACGAGGCGTTCCACCTGGGCTACGACCTGGCCACCGTGCAGCAGGACAACGTGTTGGCCTTGAACAGCGGCGTCGTCGCCAAGGCCGAGTACCTGGGGATCTACGGCAACGTGGTCATCATCGACCACGGCTACGGCCTTTTCTCCCTCTACGGCCACCTGTCCTCCATCGACGTCGATGAGGGACAGCGGGTCTCCCAGGGGGACCGCCTGGGGCGCACCGGCCAGACCGGCCTGGCCGGCGGCGACCACCTGCACCTGGGGATCTTCCTCCACGGCGTGGCGGTGGACCCGAAGGAGTGGTGGGACGACAACTGGCTGGAGGACCGCGTGGCCCGCAAGCTGGGCGACGCCTGGCCCTACGAGGGTTGATGGGGGGTGGGCCGTTGCGCGTTGTCTCCCTGACCTGCTCCAACACGGAGATCGTCTCCGCCCTGGGCTGCGCCAGCCTGCTGGTCGGGGTGGACAGCCACTCCGACTATCCGCCGGAAGTGGTGGCCGGCCTGCCCCGGGTCGGCCCGGACCTGGACATCGACGTCGAGCGGGTGGTGGCGCTGGAGCCCGACCTCGTCCTCGCCTCCCTCACCGTGCCCGGCCACGAGAAGGTGGTGGCGCGGCTGGAGGCGGCCGGCCTCGACTACCTGGCGCCGGAGCCGGTGTCGCTGGAGGACGTCTACCGCGACGTCCGGGACGTCGCCCGCCGCCTCGGGGTGGCCCAGCGGGGCGAGGAGGTGGCGGCGGAGCTGGCGGCCCGCTTGGAGGGGGGCGGGGTGCCGGAGGCGGTCGGGCCGCGCCCCAAGATCCTCGTCCAGTGGTGGCCCAAGCCGGTCATCGCCCCGGGCAGCCTGTCCTGGGTCGATGCCATGATCCGCGGCGCCGGCGGGATCAACCCGCTGGGCGGCGAGGAGGTCAAGAGCCGCCCCGTCGCCGACGAGGAGGTGCGGGTCATGGACCCAGACGCCGTCGTCCTCTCCTGGTGCGGCGTGGCGCCGGACAAGGTGCGCCCCGACGTGGTGCTCGGCAACCGGGCCTGGCACGACCTGGACTTCGTGCGCCGGGAGCGGGTGTTCCTGGTGCCCGAGGCCTACCTGGGGCGGCCCTCACCCCGCCTGGCGGAGGGGGCGCGGCGCCTGCGGGAAGTGGTGGCGGCGGTGGCGGACCGAGCGCAGGTCTGAACGCCCATCGTCAGCCCGCCTCGATCAGCCGCATCAGGTTGTCCCGGACCCACGCCTTGGCCTCGGCCAGGCGGGGGTAGAGGCGTTCCCGGCGCCGGAACTCCGGGGTGTGGACCCGCCGCCGGCCGTTGACCACCGTCGTCGGCAGGGCGGCGTGGAGCAGCTCGTGGTAGACGATGGACTCCAGCACGTAGTGGGGCACCCAGGGCTGGTCGAGGGCGGGGTGGATGCGCACCAGGTCCTGGTCGGCGCGGTAGCTGCCGAGCTGGATGGAGACCCGGCGGGAGCGGCGGCGGCGCTTCCCCTCCTTCTTCCGGGGCCGGCGCCGGCCCCAGGTGATGGCGGCGGTCAGCTCGCCGTCGAAGTAGCGTTGGTTGACCTCCTCGGCGAGGACCGACAGGTCGCAGGAACGCCCCCGGGGGCGTAACGGGGGGCGTGATGACAGGCGCGACGGGGGACGCGATACGGGCCTGCGGGCCGGCTCCCTCCCCGCGCTATCCGCCCCGGGCGGGGCGGGCTGCGCCGCCGGCGCCCTGCCGAGGCGGGCCCGCAGGCGGTCGAACAGGCCGAGCTGGGCCGGCTCCGGCGAGTCGCTCAAGCCGTCAGGACGTCGTGGCCGTCCTCGGTCACCGCCACCGTGTGCTCCCACTGGGCGGAGAGGCTGCCGTCGCTGGTGAAGGCGGTCCAGCCGTCGCGCTTCGAGATCTTCACCTTCCAGGTGCCGGCGTTGAGCATCGGCTCGATGGTGAAGACCATCCCCGGCACCAGCGCGTCGCCGCTGCCGGCGCGCCCGAAGTGGGGCACGAAGGGCTCCTCGTGGAAGTTGCGGCCGATGCCGTGGCCGCCGAAGGTGCGCACCACGGCGAAGCCCTCGCCCTCGGCGTGGGCCTGGATGGCGGCGCCGATGTCCCCCAGGCGGCCGCCGGGGCGCACCGCCTCGATCCCCTGCTCCAGCGCCTCCCGGGTGACCCGCACCAGGCGCCGCGCCTCCTCGCCCACGTCGCCCACCAGGTACATGTTGGAGGCGTCGCCGTAGAAGCCGTCGAGAATGGAGGTGACGTCGACGTTGATGATCTCGCCTTCGGCCAGCTCCCGGTCCCCCGGGATGCCGTGGCACACCACCTCGTCGATGGAGGTGCAGCAGCTCGCCGGGAAGCCCTTGTAGTTCAGGGTGGCGGGGGTGGCGCCGGCGTCCATGATGGCGGCGTGGACCCGGGCGTCGATCTCGCCGGTGGTCACCCCGGGGCGGATGAAGCCGTTCAGGTCTTCCAGGATCGAGCGCGTCAGCCTGCCGGCGCGGCGGATCCCCTCGATCTCCTCGGCGCTCTTGAGCTGCACCCCCTTCGGCTTCTTGGGCGGCTTCATCTTCGGGGCGGTGATGGCGGGGGCGACGGGGTGGGCCGCCGCCGGCGGCGACGTCTTGCCCAGGCGGTCGGAGGCGAGGTGGCACTTCTTGTATTTCTTGCCACTGTCACACCAGCAGGGGTCGTTGCGCCCGAGTTTCGTACTGCGGATCGGCTCGATCATGGGCGCATCATACCCGGCCCGGTGGCGTTTTCCGACCCACGGGCGCTCCCCGGCACCGGCCAGCGCTCGCCCACCGCCATCACCCGCACCCGGTCGTCACCGCCGTGGGCCGCCACCACCCGGGCCAGTACCCGGGGCGCCAGGTCCACCGGCTCGTCGGTGAGGTCGAAGGTGCCCCAGTGCATGCCCACCATGTGGCGGGCGCCGAGGTCGTGGAAGGCGCGCAGGGCCTGGGGCGGGTCCATGTGCTGGTAGGCCATGAACCAGCGCGGCTCGTAAGCGCCGATGGGGAGCAGCGCCACGTCGATGCTGGGGAAGCGGCGGCCGATCTCGGCGAAGCCGTGGAAGTAACCGCTGTCGCCAGCGAAGTAGTAGCGTCGCGGGGCGTGGGCGCCATCCCCGGTGCAGTCGATCAGCCAGGAGCACCAGCCGGCGGCGTTCCTGCCCTGGGAGATGCGGTTGGACCAGTGCTGGGCCGGCAGGGCGGTCAGCGCCCAGGGGCCGTGCTCGACCCGCTGCCACCAGCCCACCTCGGTGACCCGGGTGACCCCGTGGCGCCGGAACCACCCGGCCATGCCCGGCGGCACGTACCAGCTCACCCCGGGGGGCAGGCGCTTCACCGTCCAGCGGTCCAGATGGTCGTAGTGGTTGTGGGAGAGGAGGGCGACGGCGTCCTCGGGCACCGCCTCCAGGGGGATTCCGGGAGGCGTCTTGCGCCGCGGCAGCAGGGCGCGGTCGCCGAAGTGGGGGTCGGTGAGGAGGACGCTCCCGCCCCCCTCGATGGCGAAGCTGGCGTGGCCGATCCAGGTCAGGGCCGGCTCGGCGCCGTCCAGCCGCTCCGGCGGTGCCGCGGCCCGGGGCAGGTCCATGGGGCCCGACTTGTCGTAGCGGCTGGGTGACAGCCACCAGCGCAGCACCGCCAACGGTCCCTGGGGCATGGGGCCCCACGGGTTGAAGAAGTCGCCGGGCTCGCCGTGCTCGGCGTACAGGTCGGCGGCTTGCGGCGGGACTTCGCCGGGCGGCGGCAGGTCGGTGGGGGAGCCGGGGTGGCGTGGGGGCACGGTGGGGTCCCGCTGCGGGTCAGCCGACGGCGGCCGGGCGGCCCGAGCTCGCGGGCGAAACGAAACGCCGACCGCGGACCGTCCCGACTGGACAGAACGGCCCGCGGCCGGCGTGGTGGATTTCGTCTGCACCCGGTACTACGGATCCCGGGGCGGGAATGTTGCCTCCGGTCAGGAAAACCTGCTCCTCCCGGCTCAGGAGGGGAGGAACGACGAGCGCCGGGCGCCCGTCTGGGCCCGCTCCAGGGTCCGCCGCAGACCGCGGATCGCCTCCTTCGTCACCTGCTCCGCCAAGCTGGCCTGGTGGAACAGCGTCAGGGCCACGGTGGCTGACTGCTGGTGCTGGTGATGGTCGGTCTGGAAGAGCGTGACCAGATCCTGCGCCAGATCCTTGAGCTTGGAAGCCTGGGCGGTTTCCAGGTAGAGCTCGGCCAGGTCCAGGGCGATGTTCGAAGCTCTGAAGAGCTGGCCGTCGGCGATCATGCCGTCCCGGGCCTCGATGAAGCAGGCCTCGGCGGCGTTGATGCGGCCCAGCCCCCAAGCCACGGTACCGCGCAGGTACACCGCGTGGGTGCGGACCCATGGATCTTCGTGGGTCTCGAGATAGGAGCGGTGACGGGCGAAGACCTCCGCCGCCGGCTGGGTCTGGCCGGCCTCGAAATGGATCATGATCTGGCTACCCACGGCGCACGCGAACAGGTGGGGGTTCTCGACCGGGGAGAGGTGCTGGAGAGCTGAGGTCAGATCCTCCTGGGCTTCTTCCAGCTCACCGTGGCGTCGCAAGGCTTCCGCCCGGGAGATCCGGTAGCTGGCGGCGGACGTCGTGTCCCCCGCGACCAGGGCGCGGCGAACAGCGATGGCGTGGAGCTTCACGGCCTCCTCCAGGCGCCCCTGGTGATCCCGCAGGGAGCCCTCCAGGCTGGCGACCTCCGCCGGAAGGTCCTCCAGCTCCAACGACTCGCTGCGAAGGAATTCGTGGATTTCACGGAAGAGGGCGTCCGCCTTGCTCAGGGAGCCACCCACCCGCTGGGCGTTGGCCTGGCGTGCCTTGGAACGGATCTTGAGCTCGTGGGCCCAGGCCTGGCCGGACGAGCCGGGGATGCGGGCCACCACGTCTTCGACGAGCTCCGCCATCTGGCGGCTCTTCTCCGGATCCTGGCGGGTGAGGCTGGTGCTGCACGCGAGGATTTCCTCGGCCAGGGCGCGGGAGCGGAAACGGGTGTAGGCATTGCGGACCCGGGGAGCCCATGCGGCGGGCTCCATGGCCAGCAGCTCATCGAGATCGCGGCGGGCGTCTCGTCGTTCCGCCTCGATGTCCTGGGCCTTGCGCTGGGCGACGATGGCGGCGGCCTCGAACGCTCGGCTGTAGACGGAGTCGTAGGTGGACTCGACCTGATCGAAGGGCTCGGCGCTGCACGCGAGATCCGCTTCAGCAGGGTGGGCGAGATCTGCGAGGGGTCCGGGTGCGGCACCCTGCCAGGAGACGTCGGGAAGGTTGTCGCCGAAGCCGTCGGAAAGGCCCACTTCTTGCGCCAGTCCCGCCATGGACTCGCGGCAGTCGGGGCACAGCTCCCGCAGGTGGTCCCACATGTGCTGCAGGAGAACCCGCGGGGGCAACTTGCCCTCCACGATCATCAACAGCGTCTCCGCATCCAGGTGCCGCATAGTCAATACCTCCCGGTGTCCTGCCAGTCCATTTGACAATAATAGTACAGGCTGAGCGTCAAACTGGGACAGATTACCAGAAATGCAGCGCAGTAAAAAATACTGAAGACCTGCTCCGGACAACTCCGGGTCAGGTCTTCAGGGGGAATGCGGCGGGGGCCCGCTCTCACGGGCCGATACGGCTAGCCGTTCGGGTCGTTGTCGTTCCTCAACTCCGTGTCTGGGTTGATGATGGGGTCGGTCCCCTCGGTGGTGCCGCTGGTCGTTTGGGTGGTGTCGTCGGTGGGTAGGCCGAGCACGATCTCCACCGCGTCCCAGGTGGAATCCACCAATGATTGCAGGGTGATCCAGATCGAGGCTTCCCGGGCCTCCGTGTCGGAGTGGGTCGGGGCAGCCTGCGCGGAGACCGGGATGATCAGCAAGGCCAGGGCGAGGAACGCCGCGGCCCAACGGTAAGAAATATGCTGCATGGTGTAGATGGTCCTCTCTGGCAGGTCGCCCCGCCGACGTCACTGCCGACGTCGCCTGCCCTACACACCAAAGTAATAGAAGTCGGTCATTCCGTGACGAAATTTACAGACAAATATCTGTCCGGAAAGTTATGGGAGTACGGAACTGCCGAGATGCTGTACGCGCTTGCGAGATCTTGGGGTTGCCTTGGGGTTACGAGGGTATCGTCAAGGCGTTTCGGCATGCCGCGATCCGGCAAGTCGAATTTTTTTGCGCAGAACCGCCCGCCGGCCAAAAAACCGGTGGTGGGAGAGATCCTGCGGTCTGGCTGGCCCGGGGAGGGGCGGGCCTCAGGGGGCGGGGCTCAGAACGGCTTGTAGATCGCCATCCAGGCGGCCAGCCCGCCGAGCAGCGGCATGGCCCACCACCAGACGGCGGCCAACCGGGGCATGCGGCGGACGAAGGCCAGGGCGGCGCCGAGGAGCAGCCAGATGACCAGCTTGCCCCACACCCAGCCGGGGAACAGCCAGTCGTGGGTGACGCCGAGGCGGGCCAGCATGCCGAAGCCGCTGACGATGAGGATCAGCAGGGCGATGCCGTGGCTGATGGAGTCCAGCTTGGAGCGCCCCTCCCGGTCGCCGCCGTCCTTGTGGCGCAGCGCCAGGGCGCCGAGGGAGGCGAAGATGAGGAACGCACCGATGAGGTGGAGGACTTTGTAGGCGGCGAGGCTCATGGGGCGGCTCCTTGTAGGGTCCTTGTGGGGCTCCCTCGGAGGAGGGAGGAGTGTTGCCGGTGTGGGCGGTTCGCCCGAACCCTACGCGGAAACCGCCCCCCAGATCAATCCACCGGCGGCCCCGGCGGCCCCGGCGGAGCCGCCCGCCGCCTCAGCCCTTGGCGGCGGTGCGCCGCTGGCTGGCGTTCAGGATTCGCTTGCGCAGGCGGAAGGAGTCCGGGGTGACCTCCACCAACTCGTCCTCGCGGATGAACTCCAGCGCCTGCTCCAGGGAGAGAACCCGGGGCGGCACGAGCTGGACGTGGTCATCGGCGGAGGAGGCGCGCATGTTGGTCAGCTTCTTCTCGCGGCAGATGTTGACCTCCAGGTCGTTGGCCCGGTTGTGCTCGCCGACGATCATGCCCTCGTAGACCTCCTGGCCGGGGCTGACGAACAGGGTGCCCCGGGGCTGCAGGTTGTCGATGGCGTAGGCGGTGGCCTTGCCGGGGCGGTCGGAGATCAGGGCGCCGGCGGCGCGGTGGTCTATCTCCCCCTGCCACGGCTCCCAGCCGTCGAACATGTGGTTCATCAGGCCCTCGCCCCGGGTCTCGGTCAGGAACTCGGTGCGGAAGCCGATGAGCCCCCGGGCCGGGATGCGGTACTCGATGCGCACCCGGCCGGAGCCGTGGTTGGACATGTTCATCATCCGGCCGCGGCGGGTGCCGACCTTCTGGGTCACCGCCCCCACGTAGTCCTCCGGGCAGTCCACCATCAGGATCTCCATCGGCTCGTGGAGCTTGCCGTCGATCTGGCGGGTGACCACCTCGGGCTTGCCGGCGGACAGCTCGAAGTCCTCGCGCCGCATCATCTCCAGGACGATGGCGAGCTGGAGCTCGCCCCGGCCCGACACCTTGAAGGAGTCCGGCGTGTCGGTGGCCTCGATGCGGATGGACGGGTTGCCCAGCGCCTCCCGGGCCAGCCGGTCGCGCAGCTTGTTGGAGGTCAGGTGGCTGCCGGAGCGCCCCGCCATGGGCGAGGTGTTGGTGGAGAGCACCATGGAGATGGTGGGCTCGTCGACCTGGATGGGGGGCAGGGGGCGGGGGTCCTCCGGGTCGGTCACGGTCTCGCCGATGCCGATGTCCTCGATGCCCGCCAGGGCGACGATGTCGCCGGCGGCGGCGCTGGGCCGCTCCACCCGCTTCAGCCCCTGGTGGCCGTACAGGTTGGTGATCTTGCCGAGGGTCTGGGTGCCGTCCTGGTGGCAGACCGCCACCTGCTGGCCCTTGGCCACCTCGCCGTTGACCACCCGGCCCACCACCAGGCGGCCGACGTAGTCGTCGTAGTCCAGGGTGGTGACGATGATCTGCAGCGGCATCTCCGGGTCGTAGCTCGGCGGCGGCACGGTCTCCAGGATGGCGTCGAAGAGGAGCCCTAAGTTCTGGTCTTCGCCGTCGGGCTCGCTTCTGGCGGTGCCGGCCCGGGCGTTGGTGTAGAGCACCGGGAAGGCGACCTGCTCGTCGTTGGCGTCGAGGTCGATGAAGAGGTCGTAGATCTCGTCCAGGACCTCGGCGATGCGGGCGTCGGGGCGGTCGATCTTGTTGATCACCACGATGACCGGCAGGTTCGACTCCAGCGCCTTCTTGAGCACGAAGCGGGTCTGGGGCAGCGGGCCTTCGCTGGAGTCCACCAGCAGCATGACGCCATCGACCATCTTCAGGATGCGCTCGACCTCACCGCCGAAGTCGGCGTGGCCCGGGGTGTCGACGATGTTGATCCGGGTGTCGCCGTAGGTCACGGCGGTGTTTTTCGCCATGATGGTGATGCCGCGCTCGCGCTCCAGGTCGATGGAGTCCATGACCCGGTCGGCGACTTCCTCGTTGTCGCGGAAGGTGCCGCTCTGCCAGAGCATGGCGTCGACGAGGGTGGTCTTGCCGTGGTCGACGTGGGCGATGATGGCCAGGTTGCGGATGTCGTCGCGGGTGGCTTTGGGGGTGGTGTCGGTCGGGGTCATGGTCGGGTCCTGAATAGAGGTACGGCTTCGGCCGGCTCGGACGGGGGGAGGAGCCGGGGGGAAGGCGGACGGGTGGGTCGGGTGGGTCGGGATGCGGGACCGTTGAGCCCGGGGATTTGGGGCGGGCGGTCGGGGATGGGGAGGCTAGCACGGGGGGAGTGGTTGGGCAAGGAGTATTTGTCGCGGGATGTGACGGTGCGCGGGATGTGCCGGTTCGCAGGATGTGCCGGTTCGCGGGATGCACCCAGGCGTGCGTGGCGCGGAGCGGGGGATCGGCGCGGTGTGGGGGTCCTCCTCCGGGGGCTCATACACACACGCCCCCGGAGGAGGACCCCCACACCACTGGCACCGGATGGCTCACACATACCGGGGCTCGGGACGTGGTGGGCGTACCGACGGAGGGAACGGGACCAGAGGCCGCAACCAGGTAAGGGGGAGGTAGGGGCGGTTGGAACGGAGAGGCTCGCAGAACCGGGCTGGCCGCCTAAATTAGCGCTCACGGTGCTCTGGAGCAAAACAGCAGGCAGGGCAGACTTCGGGGGTGCTTTGGGGCAAACAGCAGGCAGGGCAGACTTCGGGAGTGCTTTGGGGCAAACAGCAGGCAGGGCAGACTTTGGGGGTGCTTTGGGGCAAGCAGCAGGCAGGGGAGACTGCGGGGGTGCTTTGGGGCAAGCAGCAGGCAGGGGAGACTTCGGGGGTGCTTTGGGGCAAACAGCAGGTAGGAGGGACTGTAGGGGGGTAGCCGGGCAGGGGGGAGGCTGGGGGGTCAGGGCAGTTGGGGCTTTAGGTCTAGGGTTCTGGGCTCGTTGATGGCGGTGATGGACTTGAGGTGGGTCAGGCGGGATAGGGAGCGGGGGGTTACGACCACGGTGGCACTGCCGGGGCCGGAACTCTGAATCTGGGCGCCGGTGGATTCGATCTCCTGGAGCTCGGGGCTGCCACCCTCCAGGGCGGAGGGGGAGCGGGAGCGGAGGAGGACTGTGCGGCGCTCGTCCGAGCCCTCCGCCACCTCGTCCAACCAGCGGCGGAGGGCAGGGGAGAGCTTCTTCGGGTCGGGGTCGCAGGGGCCCTGGGTGGCGTCGGGGCCGTGGGGAGCGTCGCTCATGGCACCAGCCTAACTCACGGGCTGAGGCTGAGGAGCGCCGCCACGTCGAGCTTGCCGAAACCGAAACCACGATGCCAGACGCGGCGGGTCTGGGCGTCCCTCCGGCAGGAGATGCGGAAGCGTTGCTGGATCTCCTCCGGGGTCAACTCCGGCTCGCGCTGCAACATCAGGGCGATGACCCCGGCGACGAAGGGGGTGGCCATGCTGGTCCCCTGAATGGTGATGTAGCCGCCCTGGGGATGGTGGCGCTCCAGGTAGCGGGTCTGCGTCGCCATCTCCGAGTTCTCCGCCAACGCCGCGGTGATGTACTGCCCGGGGGCGGCGACGTCGGGCTTCAAGGCGCCGTAGCGGCTGGGCCCGAGGCTGGAGAAGGGGGAGAGCTGGCCGACGTCCAACCCGTTGGCCACCAGGGTGCCGTCGCGGCCATCGAAGCGGTTGCGGCTGACGTAGGAGCCGACGCAGATCGCCCGCTCCTCCGTCGAGGGCATGCCGATGGAGAAGCCGTCGTCGGCCGCGCCGGGGAAGAGCTGGGAGGAGGTCGAGGCGTTGACCGTGCCGCCCCAGGCGTGGATCTCACCGTGGAACACCTGGTTGCCGCTGATGCGGATGTTCCAGACGTGGTTCGGCTGGCCACCGGCGATCAACAGGGTGAGGTTCTGGTCGCGATTCACCGGGTCTTCCAACAGGTGCGCCTCGAAGATCCCGAAGACGGTGCTGACCTGGGAGCCGTCGGGGGCGAACTGGGCGCCGTCGGGGGTCTCCACCACCACCTCCACGTCGTCGCCCCGGGGGATCCAGACGTCGGCGAACTGCAACTGGCTGTCGGAGATCCGCACCGGGATGGTCAACTCCTCGCCGTCGGCCACCTCGCCCTGGAAGTGGATGTTGTCGCTGCCCTCGTTGCCCGCCGCCACCACGACGATGCGACCCGGCCCGGACTCCCGGGCGATGACGTTCTCGATGGCGGAGGTGCCGTCGTGGGGACCGAGGTGGGCGCCCAGGCTGAGGGTCACCACCGCCGGGCGGTCGCCGGCCAGCTCGAAGGCGCGGCGTATGCCGAGAATGGTGTGGGTGTCGAGCAGCGGCTCGCTGCGCATGGCGACCAGGGCGGCGCCGGGGGCGACGCCGGTGAACTTGCCCTGGGAGGCGCGGCCGTTGCCCACCGCGATGGAGGCGCAGTGGGTGCCGTGGCCCTGGGGGTCGCCCTGGGGCACACCACCGGCGCCGCCGAGGGCGGCGTTGATGGCGGCGGCGTCGAACTCGTTGAAGTTCGACACCTGGGAGCCCGTGGGCCGCTCGGCGTGGATGAACAGCTCGAGGCGGGTGTCGCCGTTCTCGTCGCGGAAATCATCGTGGCGCCAGTCGACGCCGGTGTCGACGATGCCCACCAGGACGCCGTCGCCGGTGAGGTCTTCGCCGGCACCGGACGCGGAGTCCAAGGCGTCCTGCAGGCCGGTGGCCGGCCCCCGGGCCTCGTCGAGGCGGGGAAGCTGGTGGCGGGGGGCCTCGGCGCGGCGGACGTAGGGGCAGTCGTCGAGGGAATCCAGGGCCGACGGTGGCAGGTCCACCAGCAACACGTTGCCGGCGTCGCTCACCACGTCCCCGTTGTGGTTCCGCACCCAGTCGGCGGCCTCGTCGCTGGCATGGGCGCTGACCAGGAGCTTCAAGGACACCTTGTCCGGAGGGGTGGGCTCGGGGGCCACGGCGGCCGACCTGGCGGCGCCCAGCTCTTCCAGGGGCACGGCTTCGAGGCCGGTCGTCAAGTCGGAGGTGCGTCTGGCGAGGGAGACCAGGCTGGCGTCCAGGACGGTGCGTTTCGGAGTCTGCGACATGGTGCCTCCCGGGGTGTGTGAGGGATTTCGGGTCCAGCCGCCGAGGCGGCCGCTACGGATGCAGGCTTCGACGGAAGCCTGTAGGAAGATAGGCGCCCGCAGGAGGTGAAACGTTTCGCGGCCGTTCAGAGGCGGGGGGGATTGCGAACCGGCGTGCAGGGGGCTGGCCGCCTCGGGGGGGTGCGGTGGTGGCGGTCGGTGGGCACCGCTCCCCGACCGCCCGGGCCGTGGGAGGATGGGGGCATGAGCGATCTGGGGCGACCGGGGCTGGCTTGGGTTCGGGACGGGGAGGGCTGGCTGGCGTTCGGGGAGCCGGTGGGGATCGTCGTGGCGGGGGAGGTCGGGGAGGTGCGGGAGGTGCTGGGGGAGGTGGAGAGGCGGGTCGGGGAGGGGCTGTGGGCGGTGGGCTTCGTGGCCTACGAGGCGGCGCCGGCTTTCGACGCGGCGCTGCGCACCCGGGGGGCGTCGGCGGACGGGCCCCCTGCGGCGTTCTTCGCCCTCCACCGGGAGCCGAGGCGGCGGCGGGCCCTGGACGCGGTGTCGGGCTACGCGGCGTCGGCGTACGAGGTGGGCGACTGGCGGGCCAGCACCGACCGCCGGCGGTACCGGGCGGCGGTGGAGGAGGTGCGCCGCCGCATCGCCCTCGGCGACACCTACCAGGTCAACTACACCTACCGCCTGGGAGCCCGCTTCACCGGCGACCCGAGGGGGCTCTTCGCCGACCTGGTGGGGGGGCAGGGGGGCGAGGTGGCGATCTACGTCGACGCCGGCCGGCACGCCGTCTGCTGCGCCTCGCCGGAACTGTTCTTCGAGCTGGCCGACGGCGTCGTCACGACGCGGCCGATGAAGGGGACGGCGGCCCGGGGGCGCTTCCCGGAGGAGGACCACCGGGCCCGGGAGCGGCTGGTGGGGTCGGAGAAGGAACGCGCCGAAAACCTGATGATCGTCGACATGATGCGCAACGACCTGGGGCGGGTGGCGGAGCCGGGGAGCGTCGAGGTGCCGGAGCTTTTCACCGCCGAGCGCTACCCGACGCTGTGGCAGATGACCTCCACGGTGACGGCGCGCACCGCCGCTTCGCCGGCGGAGGTCTTCGCGGCGCTGTTCCCGTGCGCCTCCATCACCGGCGCCCCCAAGGCCGCCACCAGCGCCATCATCGCCGAGCTGGAAACCGAGCCCCGGGGCGTCTACACCGGTGCCGTGGGCTACTTCGCCCCGGGCCGCCGCGCCCGCTTCGCCGTCGCCATCCGCACCGCCGTGGCCGACCGCCATCGCCAGCGGGTGGAGTACGGCGTCGGCGGCGGCATCGTCTGGGACTCGGAGCCGGAGCTGGAGGCGGTGGAGACGGAGGTCAAGGCGCGGGTGCTGCGCGCGCCACCGGCGCGGGACTTCGACCTCCTGGAGACCGTGCTGTGGACCCCGGGGGAGGGCTTCTATCTCCTGGATCGCCACCTGGAGCGGCTGGCCGGCTCGGCGGGGTACTTCGGTTTCACCCTCGACCCGGGACTGGTGCGGCGTCGGCTGGAGGAGGCGGTGGCGGGGGCCGATGGGGCGCTGCGGGTGCGGCTGCTGGTGGCGCGGGACGGCGGGGCGCGGGTGGAGACGGCGCCACTGGCGGCGGGGGAACTGGGGGCGGGCGGCGCCGACGCCGCGGCGGCGCTGCCGGCGGTGCCGGTGATCCTGGCCGAGGAACCGGTGGACGCCACCGACGTCTCCCTGTTCCACAAGACCACCCGGCGCGGCGTCTACGACCGGGCGCTGGCGGCGGCGCGGCGGCGGTGCCCGGAGGCCGGTGAGGTGTTGCTGTGGAACCGGGCGGGTCGGCTGACCGAGGCGGCCACCGCCAACCTGGTGGTCGAGCTCGACGGCGAGCGGTTGACGCCGCCGGTGGAGGACGGCCTGCTGGCCGGCGTCTTCCGCGGCCACCTGCTGGCCGCCGGCGCGGTGGCCGAACGACCGGTGGCGGTGGCCGACCTGCACCGGGCCAGCGGGCTCTGGCTGGTCAACTCGCTGCGCCGCTGGCGGCGGGCCCGGCTGCTGGGCGCCTCCGCTGGCGCGGCCGCCGTCAATCCCCCAGGAACGTGAATTGCAGTGTAAGTAGGGTGGAGGGCGTGGCAGCCTGACCCGCTTCTCCCCTATCAGTTCCCATCACGGGTTTCGCTGCCGCGCTCGCCATTTCCTTGCTGGAGATGGCTGACTACCCGCATTCACACCAGACGTTCCCGAGGGAACCCGACGGGGAGACCACGACGTACCCAACCTCGCGGGCCACGACGCGCCCGCGTTTTGCAGAAGAGAGGATCTAGACGATGAGAAAGACGACAGCGATGATCGCCGGAGTCGGTGCCGCCATTGGCGCCGGAGTGATGTACCTGATGGACCCCGACAAGGGCCGCCGCCGCCGCGCCCTGGTCGCCGATAAGCTCAACAGTGCCGGCCAGACCACCGCCGACGCGGTGACCCGCACCGGCCGCGACGCCACCAACCGCGCCAAGGGCATGCTGCACGAGAACAAGCAGCGCCTGGCCGGCGAGGAGGTCCCGGACGACGTCCTGGTCCAGCGCGTGCGCTCGGAGATGGGGCACGTCATCGACAAGCCCCAGGAGGTGACGGTGACCTCCCTCGGCGGGCGGGTGACGCTGGACGGGACCGTGGCCGAGGACCAGGTGGAGGCTCTGGTGAGCCGGGTGGAGAAGATTCCCGGGGTCGCCGGGGTGGAGAATCGGCTGAACGCGGCGCCTGTGAGCGAGGTTGAGACGGGCGGTGACGCGGCGAAGGGGAAGAAGAAGGCCGAGACGGCCGGGGTTCATTGACCAGCTAGGTGAACCTGCTTGGTGAGGACGGCCGGGTTCTTCGGAGCCCGGCCGTTTTTGCGTTCGGGGCACAGGGTGGCCAGTCACGGGGAGCGCACCCGCCCAACCTGACTGCCGCTGGTCGTTCCTTCGCGCTGGAATCCCACGCCCGCCCATCCCCGTCGGCCTCCTCCCTCCGCCGCCAGCTCCGCCTGACCCGCCAGGGCCCCCGCGACGAAAAGGACGCCTTGAGCGGCGGCATCCTGGACGTCACCATCCCCCTCCCCACCCCGTCTTACCCCTTACCCCTCACCCCTTACCCCAAACGCCGCCGTACCCCGCAGCACCTCCATCGCTAATTAGGGCGGCCAGCCCGCCTCAGCTCGCCCCTCCTGTTCCAACCGCCCCTACCCCTCCTCCTCCGCCGGGGCGCTTTCGGCCCCGTTCCCTCCGCCGGATCTTTTACCACGTCTTCAGACCCCGGTATGCGTTGGCCACCGTGGTGCCAGGGGTGTGTCGGTCCTCTCCCAGGAGCGTGTCTGTTTGAGCTCCAGGGAGAGGACTGACACACCCCGCCGGCTCAAAGTTCCGCAATACCCCGGCTTTCCTGGCTTGACTTGCGAGGCCATCCGTCCGTGCCTGCCGTTCGTGTCTTAGTAAGATCCCCCCATCATGACCCCGACCCCAGCAGACCCCGCGCCCCGCCGCCTCCTCCTGATCAGCAACTCCACCAACCACGGCTCCGGCTACCTAGACCACTGCGCCGAAGACATCTCCGACTTCTTCCCCGCCGGCACCCGAATCCTCTTCGTCCCCTACGCCCTCTACGACCGCGACACATACGCCGCCACCGCCCGTACTCGCCTCGCCTCCCTCGGCTTCGAAGTCGACTCCCTGCACGAGGCGCCGGCCCCGCGCCGCGCCGTGGCCGCCGCCGAGGCGGTCTTCATCGGTGGCGGCAACACCTTCCGCCTGCTCAAGGAGCTCTACGACACCGGCGCCCTGGAAGCGCTGCGTCACCGCATCGGAGAGGGCATGCCCTACATGGGGACCAGCGCCGGCACCAACATGGCCTGCCCCACCATCCGCACCACCAACGACATGCCCATCGTCGAGCCGCCGAGCTTCGAGGCCATCGGCGCCATCCCGTTCCAGATCAACCCCCACTACCTGGACCCGGACCCCGGCTCCACCCACAAGGGCGAGACCCGGGAGCAGCGCATCACCGAGTTTCTGGAGGAAAACGACATCCCCGTCGTCGGCCTGCGGGAGGGCAGCCTGCTGCGGGTCGAGGGCGATGCCGTGGAACTACGCGGCCCGCTCCCCGCCCGCCTCTTCCGCCGCGGCCATGACCCCGAAGAGCACGACCCCGGCACCCGCTTCGACGACCTGCTGGGCTGACGCCCCGGGCGGGTCAGGCCGCCGGGTGGACCACCAGCTCGCCCACCTCGACCCCCTCGATGGACGCCACCAGCTCCGGGCCGAAGGCGCCGGCGGGGGTGATGGCGCCGGTGGGGGCGTCGCCGGCCAGGACCCGGGTCATGCACTCGACGGCGGCGCGGGCGGTGAAGAGGTAGCCCTCCGGGGTGACCACGCTGGCCACCGCCCGGCGGCCGTCCGGCGCCGTGGCCTCGCCGCGCACGTACACCCGTCCCTCCCGGCGCTCCTTCTCCCCCGGCCCCTGCTGCTTGGCGAAGCGGCGCTCCACCAGCTTCATCAGCAGCGCCTTGACCGGGCCCCAGCCGAGCAGCGGCAGCAGTGGCCGCATGCGGCGCATCCTCTTGACCGCCTTGGGGTGGGCGCCGGTGAACAGGCGGATGTTGGGGATGCCGGTGGTGTGGTACGCGGTGGAGACGTCGCCCCACGGCACCGACATGACGGTGCGCCGCATCGCCCGGCCACCGTCGCCGTCGGATGGCAGGGGCAGGTCCAGCTCCTTGGATTTCCAGGCCGCCGGCACCGGCACGATGCGCCCGTCCCGGCGCACCGCGCCGAGGTGGGGCAGGCTGCGGATCATGGTGCGGGTGGTGCCCCGGGAGAGGCCGCCGCCTTCGTTGACGAAGGCCAGCTCCAGGTCGGTGGCCTCGGGCAGTGCCTCGGCCAGGCGGGCGGCGGTGCAGTCGGTGGGCACGACGTCGAAGCCGACGCCGGGCATCAGCGTCACCCCGGCCTGCTCGGCCGCCGCGCCGCGCCCGAAGATCGCCTCGAACACCGGGATCTCGCCGGTGATGTCCAGGTAGTGGGTGCCGGTGGCCAGGCACGCCTCCACCATCGGCCGGCTGGTGTCGATGAACGGCCCGGCGCAGTGGAGGACGGCGTCGCAGTCGGCCAGGCCGTGGCGCACCGCGCCCGGGTCGGTGAGGCCGAAGGCGCGGTGGGGCAGGCCCAGCTCCTCGGCCAGGCTTTCCACCGAGCCGGCGCTCCTGCCGGCGAGGATCGGGGCCAGGCCGCGGGCCACGGCCTCCCGGGCGACCAGCTCGCCGGTGTAGCCGTTGGCGCCGTAGATCATCCAGCGGCCGGTGGCGGCGGTGGCCTCGTCGGCCATCTTCATACCTCCGGGAAGCTGATCCAGGTGGGCTCGGGGGTGATCTCCTCGGCCGCCGGCGGGCCCGGGTCGCTCCAATCGTGGTCGCGCACCCGCATCAGCACCTTGAGCTCCATGTCGCCGGTCACCTCGCACTGACAGGCCAGGCGCGCCTGGCCGGCCAGGCCGGCCTCCTTCAGCTTCTCCCGGGCGGCGGCGGTGATCCGCCCCGGCTCGCCCTGGACGAACTCCACCCGGCAGGTGGTGCAGCGGGCGAAGCCGCCGCAGCGGTGGCCGATGTCGACGCCGCACTCCTCGATGGCGTTGACCAGCCGGCGTCCCTCCTCGACCTCGTACGTTCCTTCTCCCTCGATGGTCAGCTTCGGCATGTTCTCTCCTCTTGGCGTGCCGGACGGGGGCGTTCCCCGGGGCGCGTTGTCTGTGATCTGGTGCGTACCGGTTGAAGGGACACTATACTCGCCCGACACCCGACCCGCCCGGCCCCGGGCCTCGCCCGCAGCCAACAATCGCCGCATTCTTTCGGAAGTCGAGCCTCGCCATGAACCACCGCCTCCTCCAACGGGTCCGCCACTGGGCGCTCGCCCCGGTGCGCGTCGTCCTCCGTCTCCTCGCCGCGGTGTGGTTGACCCTGGTTTGCTACCTGGCGCTGGTGGTGGGGCGCTGGGCGAGGCGCACCGGGCCGCGGAAGGACGCCTGGGGCCTGCGCGTCGGCTCCTTCTGGTGTCGTTGGCTGGGCCGCGTGTACGGTTGGCGGCTGGAGGTGGTGGGGCAGCCGCCGGAGGCGCCGTTTCTCCTCGTCGCCAACCACCTGTCCTACGTCGACATCCTGCTCTTGGGCGGTGCCGCCGGCGGCAACTTCGTCGCCAAGCGGGAGATCGCCACCTGGCCGGTCATGGGCCACCTGGCCCGGGCGGTGGGCACGGTGTTCATCGACCGGGAGGCGAAGCGCGACCTGGTGCGGGTTTCCCGGGCCATGGAGGAGGCGCTGGCGGCGGGCAAGGGGATGGTGATCTTCCCGGAGGGGACGACCAGCGACGGCGCCGGCCTGCTGCCGTTCAAGACCTCGCTGCTGGAGGTGGCGGCGGCCCAGGGACGGCCGGTGCCGTGGGCGGTCATCGACTACACCACCGGCCCGGGCCTGCCGCCGGCTTCAAAGGCGGTCTGCTGGACCGGCAACGTGGTGCTGATGCCCCACGTCCTGCGCCTTCTGGCCCTGCCCCGGTTCAACGCCCGGCTGACCTTCGGCGCCGAGCCGGTGCGGGGCGAGGACCGGAAACAGCTCGCCCGGCGGCTGCGCGACGCGATGTCGGCGCAACTCGCCGGGCGAGATGGGGAGGCCGCGGGCCCCCCGGCGATGGGCTAGCCCGCATTTCTCACCAACTTCGTCGCGAGAGGTCGAAGATGCCTGTGGCTGTAAGGCGCAAGGCGAGTCGGCCCCGCAGGCGTGCTGTAAGCACGTCGAGGACGCCGACCGGCTTGCAACGCAGCAGACGCGGGCATATTCGGACTCGTAGCAGAAGGCTGGTGAGAAATGAGGGCTAGGGCGACCTCAGCCCTTGGACTTCCAGTCGGCGACCCACTCCTTCATGGTGTCGATGTAGGAGGCCGGTGGGGCGTTGTCCATGTCGGCGACGGCGGCCAGCGCCTTGTCGCCGGCTTCGGCGGCGGCTTCGAAGTTGCCGGCGGTGGCGTGCAGCCGGGCCAGGGTGCGCCAGTTCCAGAAGCTCGGGTCAGCCTCGGCGACGGCGCTGGCCCAGGGGATGGCGCGGCCGTCGCAGCCGTCGTTGCTGGCGCAGAAGTCGGCGGCGCCGCTGAGGGTGCCCATGACGCCCTGGGCGACCATGCTCCGGGTATCGACCTCGACGGTGAACGGCACGGCCACCTCGGCCCAGCGCAGGACTACGTCGGCGGAGTCGTGGCTCAGGTTCTCGAAGCCGAACTCCAGCCACTCGGTGGCCGGCGCCGAACGCGGCGTGACGGTTACCCGGGCGGCGTCGTCGGCGGCGTCGAAGCCACCGGAGCCCCAGGCCTCGGCGACGTTGCTCAGGATCACCGTCCAGCTCTCCTCACCGGGAACGGTGAGCAGGCCGTAGGTGCCCGCCGCCAGCTCCGTGCCGGCCACCGTCACCGGGGTGGAGAAGGTGATGGTGGTGCGGTTGTTGGCGCCGGTGCGCCACACCTCGCCGAAGGGCACCAGGTCCCCGAAGATGGTGCGCCCCTTGACCCCAGGCCGGTGGAAGTCGATGGTCACGTCGGTGGTGCCGACGGTCTGCATCACCTGGGCGTGGGGGCTGGTGCGGGGCATGTCCATCTGGGCCGTGGCGGGCACGGCGAGGGTCAGGCAGAGGGCGAGGGCCAGCGCGAAGCCGGCCAAAGTGCGGAAAGTCTTCAGGTTCATTGCGTTGTCTCCGTGTGATGGATGTGGATGGGGTGGGTCGGGTTAATTCGGGGAGGGCTAATTCGGGGACAGGTTACGAATTAAATAAATAACCTGTCCCCGATTTGCCGATTTGCGTCAGGAGGCCGGACCGGTCATGGCCCCGCCGGTCAGCGCCCGCCGGGCGGCGAGGACCTTGCGCCGTGCTTCCTCGACGTCGCCGGCCACCGCGGTGAGGTGGCCCATCTTACGGCCCGGGCGGGGGTCAGCCTTGCCGTAGAGGTGGAGTTTGACGCCGGGGACGGCCAGCGCCGCGGGCCAGTCGGGCTGGGCCGTGGCGTCGCCTGTGTCCTCCCGGCGGCGGTGCCAGAGATCGCCGAGGATATTGGCCATCGCCGCCGGGCGCAGCGGGGCGGTGGCACCCAGCGGCAGGCCGCAGACCGCCCGGGCCTGCTGCTCGAACTGGCTGGTGGGGGCGGCCTCGATGGTCAGGTGGCCGGAGTTGTGGGGCCGCGGCGCCAGCTCGTTGACCAGCAGCTCGCCGTCGCCCTTCTGGAACATCTCGACACACAGCACCCCGACGACCTCCAGCGCCTCGAAGATCCCCCGGGCCAGCTCCACCGCCCGCCGCGCCACCGCGTCGCCCACCGGCGCCGGCGCCACGGAGACGTCCAAGATGTGGTTCTCGTGGTCGTTGGCGATGACCCCCCAGTGGGTGAAGTCGCCATCCAGCCCCCGGGCGCCCACCACCGACACCTCGCGCTCGAACTCGACGAAAGCCTCCAGGACCCCTTCTTCGGGCTCGCGGCCGGCCACCGACAGGTTGCGCCACGCCGCCGCCGCCTCCTCGGCGCTGCCGACCACGGCCTGGCCCTTGCCGTCGTAGCCCCAGCCGGCGCTTTTCAAGACCGCCGGGGTGCCGATCTCCGCCACCGCGGCGGCCAGTTCGGAGCCGTCCCGGACGCGGCGGAAGGGGGCCACGGGGAAGCCGTTGTCGGCCAGGAAAGTCTTTTCCCGCAGCCGGTTCTGGGCGACGTGGAGGATGCCGCCGGCGGGGCGCACCGGCACCTCGGCGGTGGCGGTCTCGGCGGTCTTGGCGGGGACGTTCTCGAACTCGAAGGTCACCACGTCCACCTTGCGGGCGAAGGCGCGGACCGCTTGCAGGTTCTCGTAGGGGGCGTCGTGCTCGTGGTCGGCGACGCGGCCGGCGGGGGTGTCCTTGCCGGGCGAGAAGACGTGGATGCGGTAGCCCATGGGGCGGGCCGCCAGCGCCAGCATGCGGCCGAGCTGGCCCGAGCCCAGGACGCCGATGACAGAGCCAGGTAGGAGAGGGGAGGAGGTCACCGGGGCTGTTCCTCTCACTCCGGCAGCGGCGTGTCGCGCACCGTGCGGGTCTGCTCGTCGCGGAAGGCGCGCAGCCGCTGGCGCAGGTCGGGGCGGGTGTTGGCGAGGATGGCCACCGCCAGCAGCGCCGCGTTCTTGGCGCCGGACTTGCCGATGGCCAGGGTGCCCACCGGCACGCCGCCGGGCATCTGGACGATGGAGAGCAGCGAGTCGAGCCCCTGGAGCGCCCGGCTCTGGACCGGCACGCCGAGGACCGGCACCGTGGTCTGGGCCGCCACCATGCCGGGCAGGTGGGCGGCGCCGCCGGCGCCGGCGATGATCACCTCGACGCCGCGCTCCTCGGCGCTGCCGGCGAACTCCGCCATCCAGGCGGGCGTGCGGTGGGCGGAGACCACCAGGGTCTCGTGGGGCACGTCGAAGTGGGCCAGCGTCTCGTCGGCGTGGCGCATGGTGTCCCAGTCCGAGGTGGACCCCATGACGACGCTGACCAGGGGGTTGGCGTCGCCCCGGGCGTCGTGGGCTGTCGGCGGATCCTGCGGCGAGTCACTCACGGTATCTCCTCTTCGACTTCCATGTCTTTGCGCTCCAGGGCGGCGACGATCTCATCGACGTGCTCGCGGCCCCGGGTCTCCAGGGTGAGGTGGACCGCCACCTCGCCCACGGAGATGTCGGCGAAGGCGCGGTGATGGGTGCTCTCCAGAACGTTGGCCCCCAGCTTGGCGACCACCGAGGTGAGGCCGGCCAGGAGCCCCGGCCGGTCCCGGCCGGTGACCTCCAGCCGGGCCAGCCGGCCGTCCTCCACCAGCCCCCGGTCGATGATGCGGGAGAGGATGTTGACGTCGATGTTGCCGCCGCAGAGGACGGCCACGGTCACCCCGTCCTGCGGCAGGTCGACCTTGCCGTGGAGGATGGCCGCGACACCGGCGGCGCCGGCCCCTTCCACCAGCGCCTTCTCCCCTTCCAGCAGCAGCAGGATGGCCGCCGCCACCTCCTCGTCATCGACCACGGCCACCTCATCGACGTAGCGTTGCAGGTAGGGGAAAGTGACGTCGCCGATGCGCTTGATGGCGATGCCGTCGGAGATGGTCTCGGAGGTCTGGATCTTGCGGATCTCGCCGGCGTCGAGGCTCGCCTTGGCCGACGGCGCCGCCGCCGCCTCGACGCCGATCATGCGCACGTTGGGGAGCTGTTCCTTGACCGCGATGGCGATACCCGACATCAGGCCACCGCCGCCGATGGGCACCACCACGGCGGCCAACTCGTCGCCGAACTGTTCCACCAACTCCAGCCCCAGGGTGCCCTGGCCGGCGACGATCTCCTCGTCGTTGAAGGCGTGGACCAGGATGGAGCCCTCCTCCTCCCGGCGGCGCAGCGCTTCGTCCACGGCGTCGTCGAAGGTGGCGCCGTGGAGGACGACGTTGGCGCCGTGGCGGCGGGTGTTGGAGACCTTGATCAGCGGCGTGACCTCGGGCATCACCACGGTGGAGCGGATCCCCAGGCGGGTGGCGTGGTAGGCGACGGCCTGGGCGTGGTTGCCGGCGCTGGCGGTGATGACGCCGCGGGCGCGGTCGGCCTCGCTGAGGCGGGCCAGCTTGTTGGCGGCGCCGCGCTCCTTGAATGAGCCGGTGGGGTGGAGGTTCTCGAACTTGAGGTAGACGTTGTCGGCGCCGCGGCGCTCCAGGGCGTGGGAGAGGCGGCACGGGGTGTTGCCGACGGTGGGGCCCAGGTTGGAGCGGGCGGCGCGGATGTCTTCCAGGGTGGGCATGGGGATTGGGCGGCGGGGCCTTTTGCGGGTCAGCAGGTGGGGAAGTGGGGTGGTCGCGGCGGCTGGGGTGATCGTACCGCAGCGCAGGCCAGGCCAGACCGGTGGCGCGTCGCCGGGCCGGCCGGGGGCCGGCCAGCGGCTACTTGCCGAGGTGGAGGACTTCCACCAGGGGGCCGTCCAGCTCGTCGTCGGGGCTGAGGGTGAGGGTGCCCAGGACGTGCCAGAGGTGGTCGCCCTCGGGGTCGAGGAGGGTCTGGGTGACCTCCCAGGTGTGGACCGCGTTGCTGCCTTCGGCGGCCGGGGCGCTGGTCTGCTGGATGCGGGTGTGGCGGTGGCGGCGGGCCTCGGGGCCGAAGTTCAGCTCCTCGTACTCGTCGAAGTAGGGCTCCATCGCCTCCTCGAAGCGGTCGGCGGTCCACTCCACCGGCGCCTCCGGATCGTGGCGCACGCTGGCTTCGGCGTCCTCCCAGTCGCGGCGGGCGAGGGCCCGGACCAGGTTGTGAAGCTCGGCGCGGACGCGGGCGGCGAACGCCTTGGGGTCGCGCAGCAACACCGCCACCGGGCGCTCCCGGCGCGCCGCCTCGGCGGCCCGGGCGCGGGCGGAGTCGGCGTCGATCTCCTGCTCCTGGTCCGGGTCCATCAGGCTCTCCCACTGCTCCAGGAGGCTTGAGTCGACGCGCTCCACCAGGGTGCGAAAGAAGGCCAGGGCGTCGTGGAGGTCCTCGGTCCGGGCGGTCTCCGGGATGTTCTGGTCCAGGGTCTTGTAGAGCTGCGAGAGGTAGCGCAGCAGCACGCCCTCGTCCTTGGCCAGGCCGTACTCGCGGACGAAGTCGGCGAAGCTCATGTAGCGCTCGAAGATCTCCCGGCCGATGGCCTTGGGACGCAGGTCCCTGGCACCTACCCAGGGGTGCAGGTCGCGGAAGGCCTCGAAGGTGCCGAGGAGGTAGTCGGTGCGCGGCGGCTGGGGGTGGGTGACCTCCTTCAGGCGCTCCATGCGCTCGTCGTAGGGCACGTCCTCCTCCTTCCACTTGGCGATCAGCCGCCCCTTCTCCTTGTGGAGCTGGGCCCGCAGCACCGCCCGGGGGTCCTCCAGGATCGCCTCGGCGGCGGACAGGACGTCCAAGGCGTAGTCCGGGTCCTGGGGGTCGAGGACGGCGAGCAACTGCACCAGGAACAGCGACAGGGTGTGGTGCAGCGAGAAGTCCACCTGGAGGTCCGGATCGACGGTGACCCACAGGTAGCTCCCCTCGGTGTCGCGCACCATCTGGACGATGCCCGCCCGGTAGAGGGACCAGACCAGCTCCGCCGCCTGGGAGGTCAGCCGCTCCTTGCTGGCGCCGTCCTCGTGGGAGCGGTCGATGAGGTTGCGGATGGAGGCGAAGTTGCGGCTCCCCGGGTCGTCCCGCAGGGAGTCCCGCTGCAAGAGGTCCAGCACCATGCCGTGGGTCAGGTGGAAGCGCGACTCCAGGGTCTCGGGCGGGTCCTCGATGAGCTTCTTGAAGGTCTTCTTCGACCACGGCACGTCGCCGGGGCGGGGCGACTTCTTGACCATCTTCTTGAGCTTCTTCGCGTTGCCCGCCGCCTTCTCCTCCATCCGCTTGTTCTCGATGATGTGCTCCGGCGCCTGGCTGACCACCGAGCCCTCGTCATCGAACCCCTTGCGGCCGGCGCGGCCGGCGATCTGCTTGAAGGCGCGGACGGTGAGGATGCCCACCTTCTGGCCGTCGTACTTCGACAGGCGGGTGAAGAGCACCGTGCGGATGGGGATGTTGACCCCGACCCCCAGGGTGTCGGTGCCGGAGATCACCCGCAGCAACCCCTGCTGCGCCAACTGCTCCACCAGCAGCCGGTACTTGGGCAGCAGGCCGGCGTGGTGGACGCCGATGCCGAAGCTGATGTAGCGCCGGAACTCCTTGCCGTAGGGGGAGTCGAAGCGGAAGCCCCCCACCGCCGCGGCGATCTTCTTCTTGCCCTCCCGGTCGGTGAGCTTCATGGAGGTCAGCGCCTGGGCGCGCTCGGCGCACTCCCGGCGGGTGAAGTTGACGATGTAGATCGGCGCCCGGCCGCTCTCCACCAGCTCCTCCACGGTCTCGTGGAGCGGTGTCTCCCGGTAGGAGAAGTCCAGCGGCACGGGGCGCTCGGCGGAGCGCACCACGGCCACCCCGGTGCCGGTGGTGTCCTCCAGGGAGTCGGCGATCCGGGAGACGTCGCCCAGGGTGGCGGACATGAGCAGGAAGCGGGTGTGGGGCATGGTCACCAGCGGCACCTGCCAGGCCACCCCCCGGTCGCGGTCGGCGTAGTAGTGGAACTCGTCCATCACCACGTAGGGGATGTCCAGGTCGGCGCCGTGGCGCAGCGCCATGTTGGAGAGCACCTCGGCGGTGCAGCAGATGATCGGCGCCCCGGGGTTGATGGAGGCGTCGCCGGTCAGCATGCCGACCCGCTCCGGCCCCAGGTCGGCGCACAGGGAGAAGAACTTCTCGCTGGCCAGCGCCTTGATCGGCGAGGTGTAGAAGCACGCCTTGCCTTCCGCCAGCGCCTTGAAGTGGAGCGCCAGCGCGACCAGCGACTTGCCCGAGCCGGTGGGGGTGTTCAAGATGACGTGCTTGCCGGAGAAGAGCTCCAGCAGCGCCTCCTCCTGGGCCGGGTAGGGCTCCAGGCCGATCTCCGCCACCCAGTCCAGGAAACGCATCAGCAGCTCATCTGCCGAGGCCGTCCCCGGCTCCGGCAGGTAATCGGACAGCGGCTTGCGGTTGCGCTCGATCTCCCGTTGGGTGGGATCATCGGCGTCCGGCGCCGGGGCGTCGCGCTGGGACAGCAGGTTGGACACGGGGTCGGCCTAGCGGCCCTCTCCGTGGCCCTCGCCCTCGCCGCCGTCCTCGCTGGGGGCGGTCTCGCCCCGGCTCCAGGGCGGCACGACGCCGTTGGCGCGGCCGTAGGCGATGAGCTGGCCCAGGTGCTCGGCGTTGTGGTCGATGATGATCATGGCGACGGTGGCCCGGGACATGTCCTGGCCGAAGGCTTTCACCATGCCCCCCATGTCCTCGCCGGAGGCTTTCTCCAGGGCGCCGCGGGCGGCGTCGATGGAGGTCTCCAGCCAGGCCGTCACCTCGCCCTTGGCCGTCACCGCCTCCATGTTCTCCGGCAGGCTGGCGGGCATGTCCACGCCGAGGGCGGCGGCGAGCTGGAAGTTGGCCTCGGCGGTGTGCATCAGCGCCTCGCTCACCGTGCGCACCTCGTCGGCGGGGCGCCAGTCGTAGTGATCCTCGGGGATGGCGCCGGCCAGGTCCACCAGCTTGGCGACGGTGCGGTCGAACTGGCCCACCATGGCCAGGGCTACGGCGTCGGCCTGGACGGCGGCTTCGGCGTCGTCCTCCATGTGGTGGTCGGCCAGGGCCACCGGGGTGGCGAGGAGGAGGGCGGCGAGGGCGAGCAGCGAAAGGGCACAACGGTGGGAGACAGCGCTTCGAGTCGTCATCTGGGGCTCCTTGCTATTTGAGGCGATTCGTCATCTGGGGCTACCCGTACTGTGAGGTTCGTCGCCCCCGGGGATGCGTACTACGCGGACAGGGTGTTTGCGGGAAACGGCCGGTCCCGTCGAGGGCGGCTCTCCGGGCGCCGGGTGGCGGCTTTCACCGGGAATCTGGATGCTAGCACCCCCTCCGGGCACGGCCACCGAGCCCAGACTCCGGGCTCCGCGCCGCGTACGCATCCGGGGTCGCTGGAGAAGGCGGGAAATGAATAACCTGTCCCCGTTTTACGTAGAGAAATCAATCTCCGCGACTTGGCTATTGATGTCGTTTGCAGTGGAGAGCTGATACAATCAACCGTTGGTATGAAAGTGGAGGGAACCCCAGAATGAGCATTGACACCAACCTACAGGGCCGGCTTCGGAATACGTCACTTCCAGCGAGCAATGGCATGCTTCCGCTCTTTGAAGCGGTCGCTAACTCAATCCACGCCATTGAAGACGCGCCGGTACCAACGATAAGTGGTCGCATTACGGTCGAGATCTTCCGTGACGGCCAGGCTTCGATCGAGTACGAGGAGGGGCCGAAGCGTCCTGGGCCAGAAGCCAAGGGCGAAATCCAGGATTTCAAGATCTCTGACAATGGAGTTGGTTTTACCGACGAAAACATGGACTCTTTCCTGACGCTGGACAGCGAATACAAGGCATCCCGCGGAGGCCGAGGCGTGGGTCGACTTCTGTGGCTGAAGGCATTTGACCTCGCCACGGTAGAAAGTACATACGGCGACTATGAGACCCGCAAGAAGAGATCCTTCTCGTTCAATGCAAAGCAGGGTGTGTCCGAACCTATCGTGGCCGATGCACCCAGGGAGCCGCCGAACACTGTGATAACGCTAAGCGGCTTCGCGAAAAGGTACCGAGAATCTTCACCGAAGACCGCACCGGCAATTGCGCGCCACCTGCTCGAGCACTGCCTTTGGTACTTTGTGAGGCCCGGGGGAGCTCCGACAATTGAGATCATCGATGAAGACGAGAGCATCTCGCTTGAGGCTGTCTACGCGGAGTATATGGTGGCCGGTGCGCAAGCGGATTCGATTGAACTCAAGGAGTCCACATTCGACTTAATTCACATCAAGCTCTCAGCGTCCTCTTCGCGGACACACAGTATCGCGTTCTGCGCAGCGAACCGGCTCGTGACGCAGGAGAGCATCAAGGGCAAGATTCCCGGACTCTTCGGTAGCCTCCAAGAGGACGGCAAGGACTTCGTGTATCAGTGCTATGTTAGCTCACCCCTTCTTGATCAACGAGTCCGGTCGGAACGAACAAGCTTCGACATCGAAGAAGAGCCACTCGCCCTGTTTGAGGCCGAGGAACTCTCACGAAAAGAGATTCGACAGGCAGTTCTCGAGCGAGCCGCAGACTTCTTGTCTGAGTACCTAGAAGAAAAGAAGTGCCTCAGCAAGAAGCGGGTGTCCTCGTTCGTTGCGAACAAGGCCCCTCGCTATCGGCCGATTCTCGGCCGTATCCCTGACGACGAACTCGCTGTTGACCCTGACATCAGTGACAAGGACCTCGATCTTTTACTGCACAAGCAACTGGCCCAAATTGAACGCCAGCTTCTCGCAGATGGCCATGACGTGATGCAGCCGAAGGAGGATGAGCAGTGCGGCGATTATCAGGCCCGCCTCCATGAATACCTGAAGACCGCCGAAGACATAAAGAAGTCAGATCTCGCAAACTACGTGGCGCACCGCCGGATCATTCTCGATCTGCTTGAGAAGGCGATTCAACGGAAACCTGACGGCAAGTACGTGCGTGAGAATCTGATCCACAACCTGATCATGCCAATGGGCAAGACTTCCAACGAAGCCGACTTTCATAGCTGCAACCTATGGCTAGTAGATGAACGGCTCGCGTTCCACGACTACTTGGCGTCTGATAAAACCTTAGCGTCCATGCCCGTGACTTCATCGGACGAGACCAAAGAGCCGGATCTAGTTTCACTGAATGTCTTCGACACTCCCGTGCTGGTATCAGACTCGACTAGCCTGCCGCTTGCGTCGCTGGTGATCGTGGAACTAAAACGCCCGATGCGGAACGATGCGGCTCCCGGCGAAGACAAAAACCCGGTTGAGCAGGCTTTAGGCTATCTCGAACGAATTCGGAATGGACAGGTACAGACGCACAACGGCCGTCCAATTCCAAGGTCGGAGGAGATCCCGGGATTTTGCTACGCAATCTGCGACATTACGCCGAGCGTCGAGAAGCGCTGTAAACTACTCGGCCTCACTCCGACCCACGACCACTCTGGATACTTCGGATACAACCCGAACTACCGTGCTTACCTTGAGGTTATTTCCTTTGATCGCCTCGTAAATGGAGCAAAAGAACGGAATAAGGCGTTCTTTGACAGGCTGGGTCTGCCAACTACGTAAGCGACTCCGTTTTCTCGACAGAATGGCATGATGGATTCCGCCAATCCAACAGCATCGATAAGTAGGCTCAGGGATAGGGGATTGCTTTGGCCGTCTCAGCGTACGACATCGGTCGATAGCCGCCGAGCGCACGCCGGGATCCCAGTTTCGAGCGCACCGAGTAGCCTGAAGCGCGAATCGAGTCGCAGTAGGCCTGGAGAGCAGCCTCGCGGCGCACCGGCGGAGGCCAGCGGCACACCCGCCCCTATCGCAACGTCGCCGTCAGCGCTCCGTGGGAACCTGGGGGGCCTCGGCTGCGACCCGATCGCGTGGCGAGGCGCGCCATGGGTGGGCAGGAGTTTGAGATGCTTGCGCTGAACGCTCACCCCCTGAAACGGAGACCCGCCATGGAAAAGATCGATCTCGCCGCCAAGCTCGCCCTCTTCGACACCCGGTGGGACCCGAAGGTGGTGGCCGAACTCAACGGCCAGCAGGTGAAGCTGGCAAAGCTTGAAGGGCCCTTCGAGTGGCACCACCACGAGGCGGAGGACGAGCTGTTCTACGTCCTCTCGGGGCGGCTGGAGATGGAGTTCGAAGACCGCGAGACCATCGTCCTGGAGCCGGGGCAGATGCTGGTGGTGCCGGCCGGCACCCCGCACCGGCCTGTGGCGCCGGTGGAGACCCACGTCCTCCTCTTCGAGCCCGCCTCGACGCTCAACACCGGCAACGTCGAAAGCCCGCGCACGGTGCGCCGGCCGGAGAGCATCTGACGGCCGCGCCCCCTGCGCCTCCTATCCACGGGCACCTTCGACCTCTCGCGCACTACCGTCCCGGCAGCGGGGGGGCCTTCCGGTCAGCCCGGGGCCTCCGCCACTCCGAGCAGGAACCTGGCCGGGCCCGTGAAGGGGCTGGTCGCGGCGGTGGTGGCGTCGAGGGCGTCCGCCCGAAGTAGGTGCCAGGCACGTTCTGAGCTGGGGCCCCGCTCCCCTGGGCGTGGGAAGCGGGCCCGGGAGGAGGCCTGGTGCTAGTCCATGCGCACGCGGGCCAGCGTCTGCCCCTGGTCGCCGCGCTTGGCTCCGGTGTCCACCGCGATGGCGAAGATGTAGACCCCCGCCTTCCACGTCTCCTTCCGAATCGGCACCACGTCGACGCGGTAGAACCCGGGCAGCCTGCCGGCGGTGACGCCGGTGATGTCGACCAGCGCACCGCCCGGTCCCACGATCATCGGATCGACCTTGAAGTTGGGCTGTGCGAGGCTGGTGACCGGCACTCCCTGGGCGTCGGTGACGGAGACGACGATGTAGTTGCGGTCCCGGTCTCCCGGTGCGGCGATGGTGTCTTCGGATTCGGCCACCACGATGAGTCTTGCCATGAGGATCTCCTCGGTATTTGGAAGGGGATGTACGAACAGTGTTCCCTCTCCCAGGCGGGGCAGGCACCGAAACGTTACAGGGATCTTCCGCACCACCGTGGGATCGAGTCGGAAGGCGATGATCCGCATCTCGCCCCAGGTCTGCGCAGTCATCCATCCCCGCGCCTGCGGGGAAAACGGCAGTCCGGGCGGCTCCACTACGCAGGTCCTGGGTCAATCCTCGCGCCTGCGGGGGAAAACGGTGCGGGGTGAGCGGTCCGAAGCCCGTGGCAGGAGTCGGCCAAGCTCGCGCTTCGGGTGGGCAGCCGCTGCGCGGGGCGCGCATGGGGAGGTCGGGTCGACCTTGGGGCGGACTTTCAGTCCCCGGGCGGGTGGTAAGCTGTCCCCGCATCGTGACCGCCGGCCGCGCCTCCGGCGCCACCCCCCGGACCCTCCGCGAACCCGCCCCCGGAGCCCCCCATGAAGCCGCCCGAAACCGTCCGCCTGACCCCCGGTAAACGTGTCCTCTTCCTGACCAAGGACCCGGACCTGATCCGCCGCCAGCTCGCCGGTGAGCTGGACCTCTCCATGGCGGACCTGACGGTGGACGACCTGCTGGACGACATCAACACCGACGCCATGACCCCGGCCTGGGTGTGCTTCTCCCACCGCCCCCAGGACATCGCCCGGGACGCCTACGCCGGCCTCATCGTCGATGGCGAGCGGTTGTTCCCCCGGGACGCCCTCAGAGACGGCAACTTCGAGGTCATCGTCTCCGGCTTCAGGAAGGGCGTGGGCTCGTCCCGGGAGACGGCGGTGCAGGCGGAGAAGTGGTCCGGCATCAAGATCGCCGTCGCCGCGTCCTTCGCCCCGATCCACGCCCGGAACAACGTCAACCAGGGTGTCCTGATGGCGGACCACGACATGCTGCGCCGCCTCCAGGACGGCGAGGGTGTGGAGCTGGAGGAGTTCTGCGACGGCTACGACCCCATCTCCCAGCTCGTCATCCGCCATGGCGGCCTGTTCCCGTTCTCCAAAGCCATGGCCGCGGGCGACATCGCCCTGCCCCAGCCGGACACGCCGCCGCGCCCCATGACCATGGCGGAGAAGCTGCTGGCCCGCCACCTCCTGGGCGACGACGACGGCTCACCCCGCCACGTCAAGCCGGGCGACGCCGTGGTCGTGTCGGTGGACGGCGGCTACTCCCACGAGTTCACCACCGCCCAGGTCCACTACTTCCTGGAGCAGGAGTACGGCGAGGGCTACGAGATCCGTGACCCGGGCCGCTTCGCCGTCTTCGAGGACCACCTGATCTACGCCGACGACGTGCCCAAGATGCGCGCCTTCACCGGCAAGATCAACACCCTGCGGGAGTTGCAGCGCGACTTCCAGGCCCACACCGGCACCCAGGACTACTCCGCCCAGGACCAGGTCTCCCCGGGCATCTGCCACGAGGTGGCCCGGGAGTACCTGATCGAGCCCGGCGACTTCATCCAGGCCACCGACAGCCACACCTGCATGGGCGGGGTCAACAACGCCCTGGCCTGGGGGGTCGGCGCCACCGAGTACGCCAACCTGATCCACTCCGGCTTCACCATGGTGGAGGTGCCCGAGTCAATCCGCTTCGAGCTCACCGGCGCCCTGCCCGAGGCGACGACGGCCAAGGACCTGATGCTCTACGTCCTGCTCAAGTACGCCCGACCCCAGAAGACCCTGAACCGGGTGATGGAGTTCACCGGGCCGGGGGTGGCGTCGCTGTCCATGGACGAGCGGGCGACGCTGACCAACATGGCCACCGAGTGCTCCGCCCGCACCGCCATCGTGGTGGCCGACGAGGAGACCTTCCGCTGGCTGCGGGAGTGGCGGCCCAAGGCCGGCCCGGAGGACGTCCAGCGCTGGCGCCGCCGCGCCGTCGAGCCGGACCCGGACGCGGTCTACGCCGGCGGCGTCCACACCATCGACCTCTCCCAGATCCGCCCCATGGTGGCCCACCCCGGCGACCCGGACCAGGGCATCCCGTCGGACCCCACCAACGGCGCCTGGATCGAGGACCTGGGGGAGGTGGAAGTGGACATCGCCTACGGTGGCTCCTGCACGGCGGGCAAGATCGACGACCTCAAGTTCTACCACCGGGTGGTTTCGGAGGCGGTGGAGGCAGGCCTGACGGTCCACCCCCGGGTGCGCTTCCTGATCCAGTTCGGCTCGGCGGCGGTGGAGGAGTACTGCCGCGAGGAGGGGCTGGTGGAGGCCTTCGAAAAGGCCGGTGTGCGCCTGATCCAGCCCGGCTGCGGCGCCTGCATCGGCTGCGGCCCGGGGGTCTCGGAGGACCCGGACCAGGTCACCGTCTCGGCCATCAACCGCAACTACAAGGGGCGCTCCGGCCCGGGGCGCCTCTACCTGGCCTCCCCCCTGTCGGTGGCCGCCTCCGCCTTCACCGGCCATATCACCGCCTACACGCCGGGGATGTTCGCCCGCCAGCCCGAGCTGGCGGGGGTCTGAGGAGCGAAGAGAGGCGAGGCGGGATGCGGCGACGGACGCGGCCGGCCGGGATTGCTGAGCAAGCTCTTAGCCCGCATTTCTCAACAACTTCGTCGCGAGAGGTCGAAGATGCCTGTGGCTGTAAGGCGCAAGTCGAGTCGGCCCCGCAGGCGTACTGTAAGTACGTTGAGGACGCCGACCGGCTTGCAACGCAGCAGACGCAGGCAT
>Ga0102947_1000011_pt1 | contig 57082 bp, 7 predicted proteins | sample SalPon2A_A_D2_MG_FD_78210 | JGI IMG/M metagenome (GOLD analysis project Ga0102947, IMG submission 78210) | Soil microbial communities from South San Francisco under conditions of wetland restoration - Salt Pond MetaG R2A_A_D2_MG | ecosystem: Environmental > Terrestrial > Soil > Wetlands | place... | reverse complement strand
GGCTCGCTGAAGACCAACATCGGCCACCTGGACACCGCCGCCGGCGTCGCCGGGCTGATCAAGGCGGTGGTGGCGCTGGAGCGCCGGGCCATCCCGCCGAGCCTCCACTACAGCTCTCCCAACCCGAAGATCGACTTCGACGCCAGCCCGTTCCGGGTCGCCACCGAGCTCACCCCCTGGCAGCGCCAGGGCACGCCGCGCCGGGCCGGGGTCTCCTCCTTCGGCATCGGCGGCACCAACGCCCACGTCGTGCTGGAGGAGGCGCCGGAGGTGGCGGAACATGATGCCGCCGCCGCGGACACCGCCGCCGGCGCCGCGGACACCGCCGCCGGCGCCGCAGACACCGGCTCCGGGCCGCGCCGCTTCCAGCTCCTGCCGCTGTCGGCGCGCACCGAGAGCGCCCTGGAGCGCGCCACCGCCAACCTCGGCGCCGCCCTCACCGACGCCGAGACCGCCCCCTCCCTGGCCGACGCCGCCTGGACCCTGCAGGTGGGCCGCCATCCCATGGCCCGCCGCCGGGTGGTGGTGGCGGCGGACCGGCAGGCCGCCGGCGCCGCCCTCGCCGCCGGCGACGCCGCGGCGGCGGACGTCACCGCCTGGGCCGACGGCACCGCCCCCGAGCGCCGCCCCGAAGTCGCTTTCCTGTTCCCGGGCCAGGGCGCCCAGCACCCCGGCGCCGGCCGCCAGCTCCACGCCGAGGAGCCGGTTTTCCGCCGCGCCCTGGAGGAGGTCTGCGCCCTCTTCGCCCCCCATCTCGACTTCGACCTGCTGGACCTCCTGGTGGGCGCCGGGGCCGACGCCCCGGGCGCCGCCGAGCGCCTGGCCCGCACCGAGGTCGCCCAACCGGCGATCTTCGCCCTGGAGTGGGCGCTGGCCCGCACCTGGCGCTCCTGGGGTGTGACCCCGGGTGCCCTCCTCGGCCACTCCCTGGGGGAGTTCGTCGCCGCCACCCTGGCGGGGGTCTTCACCCTGGCCGACGCCACTGCCCTGGTGGCGGCCAGGGGTCGGCTGATGGGGGAGTTGCCGGAGGGCGACATGCTGAGCGTCGAGATCCCGGACGGGGAGGGCGCCGAGCCCCAAGCTGCCGACGGTGGGGTTGGGGACGTCGAAGCGTGGCTCGACCGTCGCCGGGCCGCCGGCAAGATCGCCGACCAGGTGGCCCTGGCGGCGGTCAACGCTCCCGGCTCGGCGGTCCTCGCCGGCCCCGCCCCGGCGATCCGGGAGACCGCCGCCGCCATGGCCGGGGACGGCGTGCGCCACCGCGTCCTCCACACCTCCCACGCCTACCACTCGTCGATGATGGACCCGATTCTCGACCGCTTCGCCGCCGAGGTGGCCGCCCGCCGGCCGCGGGCGCCGGAGGTCCCCATGGTCTCCTCCGTGACCGGCGGCTGGCTGCGCCCCGAGGAGGCCACCGACCCGGCCTACTGGAGCCGCCAGTTGCGCAACCCGGTGCGCTTCGCCGACGCCCTGGAGACCCTGGCCGAGGGCGATGGCCGCTTGCTCCTGGAAGTCGGCCCCGGCCGCGGCCTGACCCAGCTCGCCCGCCGTGGCGCCGCCGGCCGGGTGGTGCCCAGCCTGCCCCACCCGCGGGACCCGCAGCCGGAGACGGCGAGCCTCGCCGAGGCGGTGGGCCGCCTCTGGCTGGCCGGGGTGGAGATCGACTGGGCCGCCTACGCCGCTGACCGCCCGCGCCGCCGCACCTCCCTGCCCCCCTACCCGTTCGAGGGCGACGACCACATGCTGCCGGCGGCGGGGCGCCCCGCCGCCACCGCGGCTGCCGAGGACAGCGTTCCCGCCGGCCGCTCCGCCGACCCGGCGTCCTGGTACTGGCTGCCGGTGTGGGACCAGGTGGTGCCGCCGGCGGTGCCGGCCGGCCCCGCCCTCGCCAAAGCGGCCGGCGAGACCGGCCCCTGGCTGCTGGTCCTCGACCCCGCCGGCGCCCTGGAGCAGGTGGCCCACCGCCTGCGCGCCGCCGGCGCCCGGGTGTCCACCGCCCGCCCCGACCAGGGCTTCGTCGAGCTGGGCGGCGACGACTACCTCTACGACCCCTCCCGCCGCGAGGACACCGACCGCCTGGTGGCCGCCCTGGCCGCCGCCGACGCCCTGCCCCGGCGCCTGGTGCATGGCTTGAACCTCGGCGGCCTCAACCTGGGCCCCGCCGGCGATGACCTGGCGGAGCGCGCAACGGCGGCCCGGGTCGATGGCTTCCACTCCCTCCTCCACCTCGCCTCGGCCCTGGAGGGCGCCGGCGCCGTGGCCGGCGGCCGGCGGGTCGAGTTGACCGCCGTCTCCAGCGGCGGCGCCCAACTTCCCGGCGACGCGGCCCCGCGGCCGGAGCGCGCCCTCCTCCTCGGCCCGGTTCGCTCCCTGCCCCAGGATTGCCCAGGTCTGACCTGCCGCGCCGTCGATCTCGACCCGCGGGACGAGGCGGACGCTGACGCCCTGGCCGACGACCTGCTGGCCGAGCTGTTCGCCACCGAGCCCGCCGCCGCTGAGCGCGGTGCCGCCGAGCGCGTCGCGTGGCGCGCCGGCCAGCGCCACGTCGAGGAGCACCGGCGCCTCCGCCTGCCCGCCGGCGAAGCGGTCCCCGGCCTTACCGACGGTGGCGCCTACTGGATCACCGGTGGCCTCGGCGGCGTCGGCTTCGCCCTCGCCCTGGACCTGGCGCAGCGCCACGGCGCCCGCCTGCTTCTGACCGGTCGCAGCGAGCTGCCGCCGGCCGAGGAGTGGGACGCGATCCTCGCCGGGCCGGGTGCCGTTGAACGCTCCGCCGAGGCGGACAGCGACGACGGGGCGGCCCGGACCGTCGCCGCCGTCGGCGTGGAGACGGTGGAGAAGTTGCGCCGCCTGCGCCAACTGGAGAGCGCCGGCGCCGAGGTCGTCTACGCCGCCGCCGACGCCACCGACCGGGAGGCCACCGCCGCCGCCCTGGCCACCGGCGAGGAGCGCTTCGGCCCCCTCCACGGCGTGATCCACGCCGCCGGCCTGCCCGGCGGCGGCCTGGCCCAGGCCAAGAGCGCCGCCGAGGCGGAGCGGGTGCTGGCCCCCAAGGTCGATGGCGCGGTGGTCCTGGGCGAGCTGCTGGCCCCCCGCCTGGCCGCCGGCGAGCTGTCGTTCCTGCTCTTCGCCTCGTCCATCAACGCCGTCGTCGGCGGCTTCGGCCAGACCGACTACGCCGCCGCCAACGCCTTCCTCGACGCCTACGCCGACAGCCTGCCCCGGCGCCGCGGCAGCCGCGCCCTGGCGGTGGCCTGGGACCGCTGGCGGGGCACCGGCATGGCGGCGGACGAGACCGGCGACCTGCTGGCCAGCCTGGCCCGGGGCGACGGCGCTCCCCACCCGCTGCTCGGCCGCCGGGTGCCGGCCAACGACGGCCGCCACCTGTGGAGCGGGGTCATGGCGCCGGAGCGCCACTGGGCGCTGGACGACCACCGGGTCCTGGGCATGCCGACCCTCCCCGGCACCAGCTACCTGGAGATGGCCCGGGCCGCCTGGGCCGAACTGGGCGGCGGCGCCGTCACCTTCTCCGACGTCGCCTTCCTGGCGCCGCTGATGGTGGCCGACGGCGACCGCCGCCGGGCGCTGACCGTGCTGGAGGAGGTAAAGGGCGAGGCTGAGGGTGGGGAGCGTTCCTACACCTTCCGCGTCTCCAGCCAGGGCCCCGACGGCGCCTGGGTGGAGCACGCCCGGGGGAGCCTGGCCCCAGCCGGCGCGGCGGGCGCCGGCGTGAACGGCACCGCGAACGGCACTGCGAACGCCACCGGCAGCGCCACTGCGCCGAAGACGCGGGACGTCGAGGCGCTGCGCCTGGCCTGCGACCGGAAAACCCTCACCGCCGCCGCCGTCAGCGAGGCGGTGGCGGCGGCCACCGCCACCGGCGGCCGGCGCTTCCTGGTCACCGGGCCGCGCTGGCGGGCGCTGCGCTCGCTGGCGGTGGGCGATGGCCAGGCCCTGGCCCGCTTCGAGCTGGAGCCCGCCCTGGCCGGCGACCTGGACCGCCTGCCGCTCCACCCGGCGCTGCTGGACGTCGCCGCCGGCGCGGTGCGCTTCCTCGCCGAGGGCAACTTCCTGCCGCTGGCCTACCAGTCGATGACCGTCCACGGCCCCATGCCCCGGGCCGGCTACAGCCACCTCACCCTGCACGGCGACCCGTCCGCCGAGGGCGCCACCACCCTGACCTGCGACCTGGCGGTCCTCGATGAGGCCGGCGGCGAGCGGCTGGTGGTCTCCGGCTTCACCATGCGCCGGGTCGAGCTGGACGCCGTGCGCAAGCTGGTGGCCGGCGCCGAGGCGGCGGCCATCGACGCCGCGGGGAACGCCGCGGGGAACGCCGGTGACGTCGCCGGGGATGCCACCGACGGCCGCGACGACCCGGCCCCCGGCCTCGCCCCGGCGGAGGGTGTCGAGACCTTCCGCCGCATCCTGGCCGGCCCCGCCGTCCCCCGGGTGGTGGTCTCCACCCGCGACCTGGGGTCGGTGCGCCGGGAGGTCCGGCGCCTCGACCGGGACCACCTGGCGGAGCGCCTGTCGGCCCTCGCCGCCGGTCCCGCCGGCCGCGCCGCCGGCGCCACCGCGGCCGGTGGCAAGGGGGAGCTGTCCGGCGACCTGGAGACCCGCATCGCCGCCGCCTGGCAGCGCGTCCTGGGGGTCGAGCGGGTGGGCTCCAAGGACAACTTCTTCGAGCTTGGCGGCACCAGCCTGGCGGGCATCCAGCTCATCGCCGAGCTGAAGAAGGAGCTCGGGGTGGAGATCCCGACGGTGGCCATCTTCGAGGCCCCCACCGTCGCCGCCCTGGCCCGCCTGCTGACCCCCGACGAGGCGGGCGAAGACACCGCCGGGCGGGCCCGGGACCGGGCGGAGAAGAAGAAGCGGGCCCTGAAGGCGCGCCGCCCGCCGCGCCGCCCCCGCCGCCCCCGCCACGACAGCCAGGGCGCCTGACCGTGACCGACATGAATCGCACCCCGGTCGCCGCTGGCGACCGGGGTGCCGACGTGGATACCCGAGTGGATACCCGAGTGGATACCGAAGTGGAGAGCGAAGTGGATACCGACCTGCCTGTGTATGAAGACGAGGACGTGAGGGAGCGCGACATCGCCGTCGTCGGCATGGCGGGGCGTTTCCCCGGTGGCCGCGACCTGGACGACTTCTGGCGCATGCTGGCCGAGGGCCGCGAGGCGGTGACCACCTTCAGCGACGAAGAGCTGCGCGCCGCCGGCGTCCGGGACGAGGTCATCGCCCACCCGGACTACGTCAAGGCGGGGAGCGTTCTCGATGGCGTCGAGGAGTTCGACGCCGGCTTCTTCGGCTACACCGCCCGGGAGGCGGAGATCCTGGACCCCCAGCAGCGCCTCTTCCTGGAGCACGCCTGGGCCGCCATGGAGGACGCCGGCCACGACCCGGCCCGCTACCCCGGCCTGGTGGGGATCTACGCCGGCGTCGCCTGGAACACCTACCTGCTGTCCAATCTCCGGGAGCACCGGGAGCTGTTTGAGGGCAGCGGCGCCTTCCAGGTGTTCATCACCAACGACAAGGACTTCATGCCCACCCGGGCGAGCTACAAGCTCGACCTGAAAGGCCCCAGCATGATCGTCCAGACGTCGTGCTCCACGTCGCTGGTGGCGATCCACATGGCGGCCCTGTCGCTCTTGAACTACGAGTGCGACATGGCGCTGGCCGGCGGCGTCACCGTCAAGGTGCCCCAGGTCTCCGGCTACTTCCACGAGGACGGCGGCCTGGCCTCCCCGGACGGCCACTGCCGCGCCTTCGACGCCGACGCCGCCGGCACCATCTTCGGCTCCGGCGTCGGCATCGTGGTGTTGAAGCGGCTCTCCGAGGCGCTTCAGGACGGCGACACCATCCGCGCCGTCCTGCGCGGCTCGGCGATCAACAACGACGGCGCCGTCAAGGTCAGCTACACGGCGCCCAGCGTCGAGGGCCAGGCCGAGGTGGTGGCCACCGCCCTGGCCGTGGCCGAGGCGGCGCCCTCCAGCGTCGGGTACGTCGAGTGCCACGGCACCGGCACCTCCCTGGGCGACCCGATCGAGGTCACCGCCCTGTCCAAGGTGTTCCGCCAACTGGCGGCGGAGGAGGGGGACGACCTGGGATCGACGCCGCGCTGCGCCCTGGGCTCGGTGAAGAGCAACGTCGGCCACCTGGACGCCGCCGCCGGCGTCGCCGGCTTCATCAAGACCGTCCTCGCCCTGGAGCACGGCGAGATCCCGCCGACGGTGAACTTCAGCCGCCCCAACCCGCGCCTCGACCTGGAGTCGAGCCCGTTCCGCATCGCCGACGCCCTGGCCGACTGGCCGGCGGCCCAGGGCGTGCCGCGCCGCGCCGGCGTCTCCAGCTTCGGCGTCGGCGGCACCAACGCCCACGCCGTGCTGGAGGAGGCGCCGGCCCCGGCCGCCCCGGCGCCGTCCCGCGCCTGGCAACTGCTGCCCGTCTCCGCCCGCTCGCCCGAGGCGCTGGAGGCCGCCACCGCCAACCTCGGCCGGGCGCTGGCCGAGGGCGTGCCGGCGGCCGGCTCCCTGGCCGACGTCTCGTTCACCTTGACCGAGGGCCGCCGCGCCTTCGCCCACCGCCGCTTCCTGGTGGCCGGCGACGCCGCCGACGCCGCCCGCCGCCTGAGCGACGCCGAGGCCCCCCTGCCCCTGGCCCGGGCCGCCGGCGGCGGCGACGAGGTGACGGCCCGCCCCGTCGCCTTCCTGTTCCCCGGCCAGGGCGCCCAGCACCCGGACATGGCGCGCCGCCTGTACGAGGACGAAGCGGTGTTCCGGGAGGCGCTGGACGAGGCGCTGGACCTCTACCGCGGGGACGGCGGTGGCGGCACCACCGCCGACCTGCGCGGTTGGCTGTTCCCCGCCGCCGGCGCCGACCCCGAGGCCGCCGCCGAGCGGTTGCGCGACACCGCCGTCGCCCAGCCGGCGCTGTTTGCCGTCGAATACGCCCTGGCCCGCCTGTGGATCTCCTGGGGCGTCGAGCCGGCGGCCATGCTCGGCCACTCCCTGGGGGAGCTGGTGGCGGCCTGCCTGGCCGGCGTCTTCTCCCTCGCCGACGGCATGGCGCTGGTCACCACCCGAGGCCGCCTGATGGCGGCGGCGCCGGAGGGCTCCATGCTGGCCGTGCCGCTGCCCGCCGCCGAGGTGGAGGAGCGCCTGGCCAGCATGGATTCCTCGGGCGGCGGCGCGGACGCCGTCGCCGAGAACCAACACTGGGCCGGCCAGGTGGAACTGGCGGCGGTCAACCAGCCCGACCGGGTCACCGTCTCCGGCCCCGAGGCGGCGCTCGCCGCCTTCGCCGAGGCGCTGGCCGCCGACGGCATCCAGGCGCGGCCCCTCCACACCTCCCACGCCTTCCACTCCGCCTCCATGGAGACGGCCATGGAGCCGTTCCGGGCGGCGGTGGCCAAGGTCGACCTGGCGCCGCCGTCGATCCCCTTCGTCTCCAACCTCACCGGCACCTGGATCACCGACGCCGAGGCCACCGACCCGGGCTACTGGGCGCGCCACCTGCGCGCCACGGTGCGCTTCGCCGACGGCCTGGCGACGTTGCTCGACGAGGCCGGCGACGAGCCCGCCCTCCTGGAGGTCGGCCCCGGCGACACCCTGTCCACCCTGGCCCGGCGCCACCCCGGGCGCGGCCAGCGGCCGGTGATCTCCTGCCTGCCCCACCCGCGCCAGGCCGGCGACGGCCGGCGGGGTGATTCCCGGGTCAGCGTGCTGGAAGCGCTGGGCCGGCTGTGGATGGCCGGCGCCGAGATCGACTGGCCGGGCTACTGGTCCGCCGAGACCCGCCGCCGCCTGCCCCTGCCCAGCTACCCCTTCGAGCGCCGCCGCTACTGGATCGACGCCGGTGACGGCTCCACCGCCGCACCGCGCCGAGCCGCCGGCCGGGGGGCCCTCCACGAGGGCGGCAAGGTGGCCGACCCGGGCAACTGGTTCCACCGCCCGGCCTGGAGCCAGGCGGTGGCGCCCCGCCTCGACGGTCTCGACGGCCGCAGCGACGCCAGCGACGCCAACGACGCCAACGACGCCAACGACGCCGACACCCTGCCCCGGCGCTGGTGGCTGCTGGCCGAGGGTGAGCTGGGCGACGCCCTGGTGGAGCGCCTGGCGGGCCTCGGCCTGGACGTCGAGGCCGACGTCCACCTGGTGACGCCGTCAACCGCGGCCGACGGGGAGGGGGGCCTGGAGCACCGCGGCGGCAACCGCTGGGCCCTGCGCCCCGCCGCCGGGGACGACTGGGCGGCCCTGGCCGGCGCCACCGGCGGCGCCCCCGACGCCGTCGTCCACGCCTGGAGCACCGGCGCCCCCCGCGGCGCCGCCGAGGAACAGGAGCGCGGTTTCCTCGCCCTGGCCGCCCTGCTGCGCGGCCTCGGCTCCGTCGATGGCGGCGAGGCCGCCGGCCTGGACCTCACCGTCGCCGCCGAGGGCCTGCTGCGGGTCTCCGCCGGCGAGCCGTTGGTGCCCGCCCGTGCCACCCTCCTGGGCCTGCTGCGGGTGGCGCCGGAGGAGCGCCCCGGCACCACCGTCCGCGCCCTCGACGTGGCAGCCCTCGCCGCGGCGCCCCCCGGCGCCGCCGCCGGCGGCCCAGAGACTGGCTCTGAGAGCGGCCTGGAGAGCGGCCTGCCCGCCTCCGGCGCCGGCTTCGCCCGCCTGGCTTCGGCCATCCTGGCGGAGATCATCACCGCCGCCGATGCCGCCGCCGGCGACGGACTCTCCCCGGAGGCCGTCGGCGAGATCGCCCTGCGCGGTCCCCAGCGCTGGCTGCGCACCTACCTGGCGTCGCCGCTGCCGGCGGCTCCCGAGGCGGAGCCGGTGGTGCGCCGGGGCGGTGCCTACCTGGTCACCGGCGGCCTGGGCGGCGACGGGCTGTCCGTCGCCCGCTGGCTGGCCCGGCGCGGCGCCGGCCGGCTGCTGCTGGTCAACGACACGGCCGCCCCGGCGGTGGCCGACGACGCGGAGGCGCGCCGCCGCGCCGACGCCCTGGCCGAGGCCGGCCCGTCCGGCGACCCGGTGAAGGTCGAGGTGGCCGAGGCCGACCTGGCCGACGCCCCCAGCCTGGCCGCCGCGGTGGGCTCCGCCGCCGAAGCCCTGGGCGTCACCGCCGCCGCCTTCGACGGCGTCTTCCACTGTGCCGCCGATCACGGCAACGGCGCCCTGGGGCTGCTGACCGACACCGGCCGCGTCGAGTTGGCCCGCCACCTGCGGCCGCGCCTGACCGCGCTGGCCGCCCTGGAGGGGGCGCTGTCGAGCCTCGCCGGCGACGCTGCGGACGGCGGCCCCCGGGCGGTCACCGTGACCTCCTCCCTGGCCACCGTCCTCGGCGGCCTGGCCTACGGCGCCCACACCGCCGCCGCCCTGGCCACCGACGCCTGGGTGGAGGAGCGCAACCGGCGTGCCGCCGGCGGGGCCGAGGCCGGGGGCTGGCGCGCCCGCCCCTGGCTGGTGGTGGACCTGGACCTCTGGCAGGCCGAGGCGACGGCGACCGGCGCCACCTCGACCGGTGCCACCTCGGCCGGCGCCTCCGCCGCCGAGTTGGCCGAGCTGGCGATGACCGCCGAGGAGGGCGGCGAGGTGCTGGAGCGCGCCCTGGCGGCCTGCCACGGCGATGGTGGGGAGCTGGCCGCCGCCGGCCGCCTGCTGGTCTCCACCGCGCCGTTGGCCGCCCGCCTGGAGCGCCGCGCCCACCGCCTGGCGGCCCACGCCGGCGCCGGCGCCGCCGCCACCGCCCCCGGCGACCGCCACCCCCGGCCCCAACTCGATGTCCCGTTCACCGCCCCCGAAAGCGACCAGGAACGGCGCATCGCCGAGGTCTGGAGCGAGCTTCTGGGCTTCGACCGCATCGGCCTGGACGACAACTTCTTCGAGCTCGGCGGCGACTCCTTCGTCGCCGTCCGGGTCGCTTCCCGCCTCAAGGAGGTCCTGGGCACGGAACTGCCGGTGGCCCAGCTCTACGAGGCGCTGACCGTCCGCGCCCTGGCCCGCCTGGTGGAGGAGACCGCCGGCCGCCAGGACGAGCGGGAGGCCCACCTGGAGGAGCGGCGCCAGGCCAAAGACCGCCGCAGTGACCGCCTGGCGCGCCGCCGGGACCGGATCGGAGCTTCCCGATGACAGATTCCAAGCACAGTCCCCAGAACAAGCCCCAGAACAAGCCCCAGCACCGGCCCGAGAGCCGGCGCGACCACCTGACCGGCGACGAGATCGCCATCGTCGGCATGGCCGGCCGCTTCCCCGGCTCGCCCGACGTCGACGCCTTCTGGAGCGACCTGCTGGCCGGCCGCGAGGGGATCGTCGATCTCGACGAGGAGACCCTGCGGGCCGGCGGCGCCGACCCGGCGGAGATCGCCCACCCGCGCTACGTCAAGCGGGCGCCGCTGCTGGCCGGCCACGACCGCTTCGACGCCAGCTTCTTCGGCTACAGCCCGCTGGAGGCGGAGGTCATGGACCCGCAGCAGCGGGTGCTCCTGGAGGTCGCCTGGCAGGCGTTGGAGGACGCCGGCCACGACCCGTCCCACCACGCCGGCCCCATCGGCGTCTTCGCCGGTTCGAAGACCAACACCTACCTCTTCCACCTCGCCTCCCAGCCCGAGGTGCTGCGCCAGCGCGACATGCTGGAGCTGATCCTGGGCGGTGACCAGGCGCTGCTCGCCACCCGCATCTCCTACAAACTGGATCTCCACGGGCCGAGCTACGCCGTGCAGACGGCGTGCTCCAGCGCCCTGGTGGCGATCCACCTGGCCTGCCGCAGCCTGCTGCTGGACGAGTGCGACATGGCGCTGGCCGGCGGCGTCGCCCTGAACGTGCCCCACGACGTGGGCTACCGCTACGACGCGGGGGGCATCCTGTCGCCGGACGGCCGCTGCCGCCCCTTCGACGCCGACGCCGCCGGCACCGTCTTCGGCTCCGGCGCCGGCATGGTGGTGCTGCGCCGCCTGGCCGACGCCGAGGCCGACGGCGACGCGGTGCGCGCCGTCATCCTCGGCTCGGCGACCAACAACGACGGTTCCGACAAGGCCACCTTCACCGCCCCCAGCGTCGAGGGTCAGACCCAGGTCATCCTGGAGGCGCTGGCCGAGGCGCGGGTCGATGCCGACTCCATCGGCCTGGTGGAGGCCCATGGCACCGGCACCGCCCTGGGAGATCCCATCGAGGTGTTGGCGCTGAAGAACGCCTGGCGCGCCTCCACCGCGGAGCGCGGCTTCTGCGCCCTCGGCTCGGTGAAGGGCAACGTCGGCCACCTGGACGCCGCCGCCGGCATGCCCGGCCTGGTCAAGGCGGTGCGGGCGCTGGAGACCGGCGTCGTGCCGCCGACCCTCCACTACCGCGCCCCCAACCCGGGCATCGACTTCGACGACAGCCCGTTCTTCGTCGCCGGCGAGACCACGGAGCTGGCCGAGCGTGGCGGCAAGCCGCGCCGCGCCGCCATCTCCTCCCTCGGCTTCGGCGGCACCAACGCCCACCTGGTGCTGGAGCGGGCGCCGCGGCCCGAGGCCGCCCCCGAGCCGCCCTCCCGGGCCAGCCAACTCCTGCTCCTCTCCGGGCGCACGCCGCAGGTGGTGGATGCCGCCGCCGAGCGGCTGGCGGCGCGCCTGGAGGCGATGGGGGAGGCCGAGGCGGATGCCGACGCCCCGCAGGCGTCTCCGGCCGCTTCCTTGGCCGCTCCCCTGGCCGCCCCCCTGGCCGACGTCGCCTGGACCCTGCAGACCGGTCGCCGCGGCTTCGAGCACCGCCGCGCCGTCGTCGCCGCCGACCGCGGCGAGGCGGTGGAGCGGCTGCGCGGCGGCGCCGCCAGCGCCGTCTCCGGCCGCCGGGGGGAATCCCCCCGCGCCCTCTTCCTCTTCCCCGGCCAGGGCGCCCAGTACCCCGGCATGGGCCGCGGCCTGTACGACGGCGAGGAGGTCTTCCGCCGCGAGGTCGATCGCGCCGCCGAGATCCTGGCGAAGCCGCTGGCGCCGGTGCTGGAGGGCGACCTGCGGGGTGTTCTCTTCCCCCGGGACGACTTCCAGGAGGAGGCCGCCCGCCTGCTGCGCCACACCGCCGTCACCCAGCCGGCGCTGCTCGCCGTCGAGCACGCCCTGGCCCGCCAGTGGATGGCCTGGGGGATCGAGCCGGCGGCGATGATCGGCCACTCCATCGGCGAGTACGCGGCGGCGGTGTTGGCCGGCGTCTTCGAGCTGGAGGCGGCGCTGGAGCTGGTCGCCCTGCGTGGCCGCCTGATGGGCGCGCTCCCCGCCGGCGCCATGGCCTCGGTGGCCCTGCCGGCGGCGGAGCTGGACGACCTGTTGGAGGGGGGCGACGACGCTGGTGACGACGGCGTCGAGCTGGCCGCGGTCAACGCTCCGGCGCGCAGCGTCGTCACCGGCACCGGTGAGGCGGTGGACGCCTTCCTCGCCCGGCTGCGGGAGATCCACGGCGACGACGTCCCGGCCCGCCGTCTCCACACCTCCCACGCCTTCCACTCCCGGATGATGGAGCCGATGCTGGAGGAGTTCCGGGCGGCGGTGGCCGCGGCCTCGCCCCAGGCGCCGAGCCTGCCCTTCGTCTCCAACCTGAGCGGCGACTGGATCACCGGCGAGCAGGCCACCGACCCGGCCTACTGGAGCGAGCACCTGCGCCGCCCGGTGCGCTTCGCCGCCGGGTTGGAGACCCTGCTGGCCGGCCCGCCGGGCACCGCCCCGGGGGGCAGTGCCGTGCTGGTGGAGACCGGCCCGGGCACCGTCCTCGGGACCTTCGCCCGGGAGGTGGCGGCGGCCGCCGCCGAGGGCACCGGCGCCAGCCTCGGCGCCGTTGCCCCGTCGCTGCGCCATCCCAAGGACGACCGCGACGACGGCGAGCTTCTGCTCTCCTCCCTCGGCCGGGTCTGGGCCGCCGGCCTGGAGCCGGACTGGGCCGCCGTCCACGGTGGCGCCCGCCGCCGCCGCGTGCCGCTGCCGCCCTACCCGTTTGACGTCAGCGGCGAGCGCCACTGGATCGACCTGGTCGGTGCCGGGCGGGTCGCCGGCAGCGCCGAGCCGCTGACTCCGCAACTCGCCGCCGACGAGGTGGAGGCGCCGGCCAGCGTGACGCTGGAGCGCGAGGAGGATCCCGCGGACTGGCTCTACCAGCCGGCGTGGCGGGAGCTGCCGTTGACGGCCGATGCGGCGGCGGCCGATGCCCTGGATGGCGAGCGCTGGCTGCTCTTCGTGCCGGCGGCCGGGGATGACGCCGATCTCGCTTCCGGCCTGGCGGAGCGGCTGCGCGGAGCCGGCGCCCGGGTGACCACCGTCGAGCCGGCGAACGGCTTCGAGAAGGTGGGGGAGGGCCGCTACCGCGTCGCCGCCGATTCCCGCGCCGACCACGAGACCCTGCTCTCCAACCTGTCGGCGGCGGGGCGCGCGCCCCACCGGGTGGTCCACCTGTGGGCCACCACCAGCGCCGAGAACGCGGCCCTCGCCGACCTGGAGCGCCACGGCTTCGACGCCGTCCTCGCCCTCAGCCAGGCGCTGGCGGGCCGCGAGATGGGGGCCGAGCTGACCGTGGTCAGTGCCGGCGCCACGGCCGTCGTCGGCGCCGACGCTCCCCGTGCCGGTCTTTCCGCCGCGCCCCTGGTGCCGGAACGCTCCCTCCTCCTCGGGCCGGTGAAGGTGTTGACCAAGGAGCACCCGGAGATCGCCACCCGGGGCATCGACCTCGACCTGGGCGACCTCGACCCGGCCAAGCGCGCAGACGAAGCCGCCCTGGAAGCCCTCTTCGCCGACCTCACCACCCCGTCCAGCGAGCCGTTGGTGGCCTGGCGGGACGGCCGGCGCTGGGCCGAGGGGTATGAGCGACTGCATGACGAGGCCGCCGCCCCCGTCGACGCCGCCGACCTCCACCGCGAGGCCGGCGGCCTGCTGCGCGACGGCGGCGTCTACCTGGTCACCGGCGGCCTGGGCGGCGTCGGCTCCCTCGTCGCCGGTTGGCTGGCGGAGACCGTCGGCGCCCGCCTGGTCCTCACCGGCCGCAGCGAGCTGCCGGCCCGGGAGACCTGGGACGACCTGGTCGCTGCCGCTGCCGCCGCCGCTGAGGGCGACGAAGCCGCTGTCGGTAACCCCACTGCCCACCTGGCGTCCCGGGTCGCCCGGGTGCGCGAGCTGGAGGCCGCCGGCGCCGAGGTGCTGGTGGTGGCCGCCGACGTCGCCGACGAGGCCGCCATGGCCCGCGTCGCCGAGGCCGCCCGGGAGCACTTCGGCCGGGTCGATGGCGTGGTTCACGCCGCCGGCGTCGCCGGCGGTGGCCTCTTGCAGCTCAAGAGCCGCGAGGCGGCCCGCGCCGTCCTCGAACCGAAGGTGGAGGGCGCCCGGGTGCTGGGCCGGGTCTTCGACGCCCTGGCGCAGGGCGACCGCCCCGATTTCCTGCTCCTCGTCTCCTCGCTGCAGACGGTGATGGCCGACTTCGGCCAGGTGGACTACGCCGGCGCCAACGCCTTCCTCGACGCCTTCGCCGAGGCCCGCTGGGCCTCTGGGCGCCCGACCCTGGCCATCGACTTCGACAACTTCCGCGAGGTCGGCATCCTGGTGGACCTGGGGCTGCCGCCCCACCTGGAGCCGTGGCGCGAGGAACTGCTGGGCAAGGCGCTGGGCAACGCCGAGGCGCTGGACGTCCTGGCCCGGGTGCTGGCCCGGCCGCGCCCCCGGGTGGCCGTCTCCACCCAGGAGCTCGCCGGCCGCGTCGAGCTGTCCCGCCGCCTGACCCGCCACCAGATCCTGCGCCAGTTGGGCGGCGGCGACGGTGGCTCGGCCACCGCCGGCGCGGCCGAGGCGCTGGCCGGCGTTTCCGGCGGTGACCTCACCCGCCGCCTGCAGACCGTCTGGCGGCGCGTTCTCGGCTTGGGCGACTTCGACCCGGCGGAGAACTTCTTCGACCTCGGCGGCGACAGCCTCACCGGCATGCGGCTGGTCTCCGAGATCAACCGCGAGCTGGGCGTCGACTTGTCGCCGGTGGACCTCTACGACACCCCCAGCGTCGCCGCCCTGGTGGAGCGCCTGGCGCCGGAGGGCGACGGCGGCCCGGAGGACGATTACGACGACTATGGGGACGACGAATCGCGCCCCGCCGTCAGCGTCGAGGAGCCGGCCGCCGAGCACCTGCCCACCGGCCACCAGCCCATCGCCATCGTCGGCATGGCGGGCCGCTTCCCCGGCGCCGACGGCGTCGACGAGCTGTGGGACAACCTGGCCGCCGGCACCGAGTCGATCCGCTTCTTCGACGACGACGAGCTGACCGCCGCCGGCGTGCCGGCGGAGCACCTGGCGGACCCGAACTACGTCAAGGCGCGGCCGGTGCTGGCCGACGTCGATCGCTTCGACGCCGCCTTCTTCGGCTACTCGCCCCGCGACGCCCGTATCCTCGATCCCCAACACCGCCTGTTCCTGGAGCACTGCTGGAAGGCGATGGAGAACGCCGGCTACGACCCGGCGGAGGCTGGCGGGGAAGGTGGGTCGGTGGGGGTGTTCGGCGGTTGCTCCATCTCCAGCTACCTGCGCCTGCTCTGGGCTCGGCCCGACTTCGACACCGCGGTGGGCGAGCTGCCGGCGCTGATCAGCAACGAGAAGGACTCGCTGACCACCCACGTTTCCTACAAGTTGGACCTGCGCGGGCCCAGCGTCGCGGTGCAGAGCTTCTGCTCCACCTCCCTGGTGGCGGTCCACACCGCCTGCCGCAGCCTGATGGACGGCGAGTGCGACGTCGCCCTGGCGGGCGGCGTCTCGGTCCACCTGCCGCAGGAGGCGGGTTATCACTACGACCCCTCCGGCGGTGTCTCCCGGGACGGCCACCTGCGCGCCTTCGACGCCGACGCCAGCGGCTACATCTTCGGCAACGGTGTCGGCGTGGTGGTGATGAAGCCGCTGGCCCGGGCGCTGGCCGACGGCGACACGGTGCGCGCCGTCATCCTCGGCTCGTCGGTGAACAACGACGGCTCGGTGAAGGCCGGGTTCACCGCCACGGCGGTGGACGGCCAGGCCGGGGTCATCGCCCGCGCCCTGGAGCTGGCCGACGTCGACCCGGCCTCCATCGGCTACGTCGAGTGCCACGGCTCCGGCACGCCGCTGGGCGACCCGGTGGAGATCGCGGCGCTGAACCGCGCCTTCGGCCGCGTCACCGAGGCCCGCGTCGCCGAGGGCCGGGGCACGAAGCTGGCCCGCGCCTCGGTGCCGGTGGGCTCGGTGAAGACCAACGTCGGCCACCTGGACCGCGCCTCCGGCGTCACCGGCCTGATCAAGGCGGTGCTCACCCTGGAGCGGGGCGAGGTCCCGCCCAGCCTGCACTTCGACAACCCCAACCCCAACGTCGACTTCGACGGCGGGCCGTTCTACGTCAACGGCGAACTCGCCGCCCTGCCCCGCCCGGCGGACGGCGGCCGCCGACGGGTGGGGGTCAACTCCCTCGGCCTGGGCGGCACCAACGTCCACGTCGTGTTGGAGGAGGCGCCGGAGGTGGCGGTGGCCGAAGAGGGCGCCGACGCCCCGCCGCGCCGCGCCCACCAGCTCTTCACCGTCTCGGCCCGCTCCGCCGACGCCCTGGGGGCCGCCTCCCGGCGCCTGGCCGGCGCCCTGGCCGGCCGCACCGGTGACGCCCTGGCCGACGCCGCCTGGACCCTGCGCGCCGGCCGCCGCGCCTTCGAGCACCGCCGGGTGGTGGTGGCCGGGGACGGCGACACCGCCGCCGCCGCCCTGGGCGAGGCTTCCGAAGCCGCCGCCAAGCCCGCCTTTGACGGCGCCGCGGTCTGTCGCGACGGCGTCCGCCCGCCGCTGGTCTTCCTCCTCTCCGGCCTCGGCAGCCAGTACGCCGGCATGGGCGCCGGCCTCTACCTGGAGGAGCCGGTCTTCCGCCGCGAGCTGGACCGCTGCGCCGACATCCTGGAGCCCCACCTTGGGATCGACCTGCGGGAAGTGATGTACCCGGACGGCGCCAAGGCGGCGGCGGAGAAGCGCGACGGCGCCGGTGGCAAGGCCGGCGGCAAGCTGGACCTCAAGGCGATGCTCGGCCGCGGCGGGGATGGCGCCTCCGGCGGTGATCGGGACGACGCCTCCCGCCGCCTCGATCGCACCCTCTACGCCCAGCCGGCGCTGTTTGCCGTCGAGTGGGCCATGGCTCGCCAGTGGATGGCCTGGGGCCTGAAGCCCGAGGCGCTCCTCGGCTACTCCCTGGGCGAGTACGTGGCGGCGGCGCTGGCCGGCGTCCTGCGCCTGCCCGACGCCCTCGCCCTGGTGGCCCGCCGCGCCCGCCTGGTGGACGGCCTGGAGGCCGGCGCCATGCTCGGCCTACCGCTGACCCCGGAGGCGGTGGCCCCGTATCTCGACAGCGGTGAGGACAGCGGCCTCTCCCTGGCCGCCGTCAACGGCCCCGAGCAGTCGGTGGTGGCCGGCCCGCTGCCCGCCGTCGAGGCGCTGGAGGCGCGGCTCACGGAGGACGGCGTCGCCCACCGCCGGGTGCCCACCACCCACGCCTTCCACTCGCGGATGATGGAAGCGATCCGGGGCGAGATCGACGAGCTGGTGGCGGGCTTCGATCTGTCGCCGCCCCGCCTGCCGTATCTCTCCAACGTCACCGGCACCTGGATCACCGCCGAGCAGGTCACCGACCCGGGCTACTGGGGCGAGCACGCCTGCCGCCCGGTGCTCTTCGCGCCGGCGGTGGCCGAGCTGGCCGCCGACAGCCGCCGCATTCTGCTGGAGGTCGGCCCGGGCCAGACCCTGGCCAGCCTGGCCACCCAGTGCCAGGCGGCGGGCGGCGGCCGGGGCGACGACGGCGAGTCCGCCGCGGCGCTGCGCACCGTGCCCTCCCTGCCGGGCAACTTCGAGCGCCGCCCCGACGGCGCCCACCTGGCCACCGCCCTGGGCAAGCTCTGGCTCCTCGGCTGCGAGCCGGACTGGCAGGCCCACGCCGGCGGGCGCCACCACCGCCGGGTGCCGCTGCCCACCTACCCCTTCGAGCGCCGCCGCTTCTGGGTCGATGGTGCCGCCGAGGCGCCGGCCGCCGTCGCCCCCGCCGGCGCCGGCGAGGGGCTGGGCCCCGCCCTGCCGGGCGCCATGCCCTCCGGCCGGGGCGCCCCGGCCACCGCCGGCGAGCCTGGTAGCCCGGCAACCCTGCACGTCCCCGGCTGGCGGCGGGGACCCGCCCTGCCGGCGGGGCTGGATGCCCTGGCGGCCGAGCCGCGGCACTGGTTGCTGCTGGACGCGCCGGCATCGGAGGGTGAGGACGGAGGCAGACTGGCCGCCGTCGCCGACCGGCTGCTGGACCTGGGTCACAGGGTGACGCGGGTGATGGCCGAGGTCGGTGGCAAGGCCGGGACCATCGCGACGGATGGAAGCGAACAGATCGACGAGGGGAGAGCGGATGGTGCCCTGCGCGTCGATCCCGCTTCGACCGAGACGCTGACCCGCCTGCTGGCCGGCCTCGACGAGCCGGTGTCCGCCGTCCTCCACGGCTGGAGCCTGGCGGGCGGTGACAGGACCGACCTCGGCTACCGTTCCCTGCCGCGCCTGGCCGACGCGCTGGAGGCGGCCGGTGCCGCCGCGCCGGCGGTGGACCTGTGGGTGCTGGCGCGGGGCGTCTACGACGTCACCGGCAGCGAGACCCTGAAACCGCTGGCGGCCACCGTCCTCGGCCCCTGCCAGACCCTGCCCCTGGAGCACCCCGAGCTGACCTGCCGCCTGGTGGAGCTGGCCGCCGGCGAGGTGCATTCCTCTGAACCGGTGCCCGCCGACCGCCTGCTGGCCGAGATCGCCGCCGCCGGCGACCAGCAGGTGGTGGCCCTGCGCGGCGGCCACCGTTGGCTGCCGGTGCTGGATGAGCTGCCGGTCCCGGATAAGCTGCCTGTCCCGGCGGCACCGTCGCCGGCCGCCACGGCCGCCGGCGACGGCGAAGCGGCGGAGGGCTCACCGGCCTGGTTGGTCCTCGGTGGCGCGGACGGCGACCGCCACCGCTTCGCCGAGCTGCTGGCCGCCGGCCTGCCCTCGCCCCACCTGCTGCTGGCCGAGACCGGCCCGGACGGCGCCGCCCCGGCGGACGGCGAGGGCGCCGCGGCGGACCGTGCCGCCGTCGTGGCGCGCCTCGCCGAGGCGGGGGCCAGCGCCGAGGGCGTGAGCTTGAGTGCCGCCGCCCTGTCCGCCGCCCTGCCCGGCGCCCTGGCCTCCCTGGTCACCGGCACCGCCGAGGGCAGGGGGCTGGCCGGCGTCATCGTCGCCCCCGGCTTCGCCGACGCGCTCCCCGCCGGAGATGAGGACCGGGACGCCCTGCCGGCCCTGGCCGACCTGCTGCGAGCCCTGGCCGCCGCCCTCGCCGCCCCCGGCGTGGCGCCCGGCGCGCCGGTGGTCCTGGCCGCCTCCCTGGCCGGCCCGGCCGGGGGTGGCGACGCCCCCGGCGGCCTGGCCGCCCGCTTCGCCCGCAACCTGCTGTTCGACACCTTCGCCGCCTCCCGCTCGGCCGACGCGAGCGCCGGCGCGCCCGGCGCGCCGCGCTGGGTCAGCCTGTCCTGGGAGCCGTGGGCCGCGGCGGAGGCCGCCCCGGCGACCGGCGAGGGCGGTGGCATCGGTGCCGCCGAGGCCGCGGCCTTCGCCGCCCTCCTGGCGGCGCCGCCGGCGTCCCAGGTCCTCGTCTCGGCCCGCCCCCTGGCCCGCGCCTGGAACCGCCTTCCCGGCGGTGGCGGCAGTGCCGCGGCGGCGGCGACCCCCGGCGAGATGCACCCCCGCCCGGAGCTGGCGGTGGAGTACGTCGCGCCCCGCGGCAAGGTCGAGGAGACCATCGCCGGCGTCTGGCAGGAGTTGCTGGGCATCGAGCGGGTCGGTGTCCTGGACGACTTCCTGGAGCTGGGCGGCGATTCGCTGCTGGCCAGTCGCATGGCCACCCGGTTGTCCGGGGACCTGGGGCTGGACCTGCCGGTGCGGGTGTTCTTCGAGGCCTCCACCGTGGAGGACCTGGCGGCGGTGGTGGAGGCCGCCCGGGCCGAGGCCGAGGAAGAGGAGAGGGCGGACCTGTACGCCCGCCTGTCCACCATGTCCGATGAAGAAGTGCTGGCCGAGCTGGAGAAGCGCGGCGGCGACAGTTTTACTGGTGAGGGAAGCGGCGCGGACGCCGATGCCGAGCCCCCACCCACCGCGCCGGATCCGGTGACGGTCCCCGAGGAGTGAGCCCAACGATGCCTGACAAGACCCCCGAACTGAGCCCCGAACGCCGCCGCCTCCTGGAGCTGATGCTCCAGGACCGGGCGCAGGAGAAGAAGCGCCGCGGCCACGTCGAGCCGCGCCCCGAGGGCGAGCCGCTGGAGCTGTCCTTCGCCCAGCGCCGCCTGTGGTTCATCCAGCGCCTGCAACCGGAGCTGGCGGCCTACAACATCCCCAGCGCCGTGCGCCTCACCGGCCCGTTGCAGGCCGACACCCTGCAGCGCGCCGTCGACGGCGTGGTGGAGCGCCACGAGGCGCTGCGCACCCGCTTCGCCTTCGAGGAGGGCCGCCCGGTGCCGATGATCGCCGCGCCGGGGGAGGACGGCGCCGACGTCAATATCGAGCGCCACGACCTGCGCCGCGACGGCGCCACCACGGACGAACTGGTGGCCGAGGTGCAGGCCCGGGTCGATGGCCTGGCCCGCCGCCCCTTCGACCTCGCCAGCCACCAGCTCCTCCGCCTCCACCTCTTCCGCCTCGGCGACGAGGACCACGTCCTGCTGGTGGTCATGCACCACGTCATCTCCGACACCTGGACCACCGGCATCTTCCTGCGCGAGGTGACCAGCCTCTACGCGGCGCTGCTCCACGACCGGCCGTCGCCGCTGCCGGATCTGGCGGTGCAGTACACCGACTACGCCTCCTGGCAGCGCCGCCTGATCCGCGACGAGGGGCTGGAGGGGGAGCTGACCTACTGGAAGGACCAGCTCGCCGAGGCGCCCCAACTCCTGGAGCTGCCCACCGACCGGCCGCGGCCGGCGGTGCAGAGCTTCCGCGGCGGCCGCCAGAGCCTGCGCCTGCCGCGGGCCAAGACCGACGCCCTGAAGGCGCTGGCGGGGGAGCAGGACGCCAGCCTGTTCATGGCGCTGCTGGCCCTGTACCAGCTCATGCTCTACCGTTTCACCGGCCAGGAGGACGTGCTGGTGGGCTCGCCCATCGCCAACCGCGACCGCCTGGAGCTGGAAGGCATGATCGGCCTCTTCGTCAACACCCTGGTGCTGCGCACCGACCTGGGCGGCGGCCCGACCTTCCGCCAGCTCCTCGACCGGGTGCGGGAGATGAGCCTGGGCGGCTTCGCCCACAAGGAGCTGCCCTTCGAGAAGCTGGTGGAGGAGCTGGACCTGGACCGGGACACCGGCCGCAACCCCCTCTTCCAGGTCCTCTTCGCCTTCCAGAACGTGCCCATCCCGGACCTGGTGGCGGAGGGGCTGCACCTGGAGCGCTTCGAGTTCCGGGAGACCACCTGCCGCCTGGACCTGGAGCTGGACCTGCAGGAGATGCCCGACGGCTTCGTCGGCTGGCTGGGCTACAACTCCGACCTCTTCGAGCCCGAGACCGTGGAGCGTATGGCCGAGGCTTTCCACCGCCTGCTGGCCGGCGTCCTGGCCGAGCCGGACCGCCCGGTGGACGAGCTGCCGTTGCTCCAGGGTGAGGAGCGCCGGCGGGTGGTGGCGGAGTGGAACGACACCGCCGTGGCCTACGGCGACGGCGGCGAGACCCTGACCGCCCTGCTGGCCCGCCAGGCCAGCGCCACGCCGGACGCCGTGGCCGCCCTCTTCGCCGGCGACGGAGACACCCTCGCCGAGCGCACCTACGCCGACCTCTTCGCCGGCGCCTCCCGCCTGGCCCACCACCTGCGCTCCCTGGGCGTCGGCCCGGAGAGCCGGGTCGGGGTGGCGGCGGAGCGCTCCTTCGAGTTGGTGGAGGGGCTGCTGGCGGTGCTCCTGGCCGGCGGCGCCTACGTGCCGCTGGACCCGGGTTACCCGGCGGAGCGGCTGGAATTCATGGCCGGCGACGCCGACCTGGCGGTGCTCCTCACCCAGGCGCACCTGGAGGAGGGCCTGCCCGCCACCGGCGCCCAGGTCGTCCGCCTGGACGCCGACCGCGACGCCTGGGCCGACCTGCCGGCGGAGCCGCCGACGGTGCCGCTCTCCCCCGACTACCTGGCCCCCGACAACGCCGCCTACGTGATCTACACCTCCGGCTCCACCGGCCGCCCCAAGGGAGCGGTCAACAGCCACCGGGCCATCGTCAACCGCCTGCTCTGGATGCAGGACGCCTTCGGCCTCGAAGCGGGTGCCGACAGGGTGCTGCAGAAGACCCCGTTCAGCTTCGACGTCTCGGTATGGGAGTTCTTCTGGCCGCTGGTCACCGGCGCCGGCCTCGTCCTGGCCAAGCCGGAGGGGCACAAGGACCCGGCCTACCTGGCCGGGCTCATCGCCGACGCCGGCGTCACCACCCTCCACTTCGTGCCGTCGATGCTGGCCAGCTTCCTGCCCCTGGACGGGTTGGAGGAGAGCTGCCGCTCGCTGCGGCGGGTGATCTGCTCCGGCGAGGCGCTGTCCCGGGAGCTGGTGGAGCGCTTCCACCAGCGCATGCCGGGCGCTCCTCAACTGCACGGTGCCCCTCAACTGCACGGTGCCCCTCAACTGCATAATCTCTACGGGCCCACGGAGGCCGCCATCGACGTCACCTGGTGGCCCGCCGAGGCGGCCGGTGACGAGTCCGCCGTGGTGCCCATCGGCAAGCCCATCGCCAACCTGCGGGTCCACGTCCTGGACCACCTGGGCTCGCCGGTGCCGGTGGGGGTGGCGGGGGAGCTGCACATCGGCGGTGTCGGCCTGGCCCGGGGCTACCATGACCGCCCAGCGCTGACCGCCGAGCGCTTCGTGCCCGACCCGCTGGCCGGGGAACTGTCGGGTGGCGACCTGGCGGGCGCCGGCGCCCGCCTCTACCGCACCGGCGACCGCGCCCGCCTGCTGCCGTCCGGCGACGTCGAGTTCCTCGGCCGCCTGGACCACCAGGTGAAGCTGCGCGGCTACCGCATCGAGATCGGCGAGATCGAAGCGGTCCTGGCCCAGCACCCGGCGGTGAAGACCGCCGCCGCCGGGGTCTGGGGCGACGCCTCGGACCGCCGCCTGGTGGCCTGGGTGGAGGCGGCCGACGGCGAGGAGGTGCCCTCCCGCTCCGAGCTGCGGGTCTTCCTGGCCGACCGCCTGCCGGAGTACATGGTGCCCTCCATCTTCGTGCCGATGGAGGCGATGCCGGTGACCGCCAACGGCAAGCTGGACCGCCGCGCCCTGCCCGAGCCGCGGTTGGGCCGGCCCGACGACGGCGCCGCTTTCGTCGAGGCCGCCAGCGACCTGGAGCGCACCCTGGTGGAGATGTGGCGGCGCGTCCTGAAGGTCGAGCGGGTGGGCCGCAATGACGACTTCTTCGACCTCGGCGGCCACTCCCTGCTGCTGACCCAGGTACACCAGGAGCTGGTCACCGACCTGGCGCCGGACCTCAACCTGGTGGACCTCTTCCAGTACCGCACGGTGGCGGACCTGGCGACCTTCCTGGCCGGCGACGGCGGCGACTCCGCCCAGCCGGTGGACGCCAGCCGGGACCGGGGCGCGGCGCGCCGCGCCGGCGGTGAGGGCGGCACCGACCTGGCGGTGGTGGGCATGGCGGTGCGCGTGCCCGGCGCCAACGACGTCGCCACCTTCTGGCGCAACCTGCGCCAGGGCGTCGAGTCCATCTCCTTCTTCAGCGAGGAGGAGGTGCTGGAGGCCGGCGTGCCGCCGGAGCGCCTGGCCCACCCGGACTACGTCCGCGCCGAGGGCGAGGTGGACGACGTGGCCGGCTTCGACGCCGCCTTCTTCGGCCTCTCCCCCCGCGAGGCGGAGATGATGGACCCGCAGCAGCGCCACTTCCTGGAGTGCGCCTGGGAGGCGCTGGAGGACGCCGGCTACGACCCCCAGCGCTACGCCGGCTCCATCGGCGTCTTCGGCGGCGTCAACATCTCCAGCTACCTGTTCAACAACCTGTCGGACTTCGACGCCGTGGGCGCCATGTCCGACTTCCACACCCGGGCCGACATCCTGATCGGCAACCAGCCCGACTTCCTGACCTCCCGGGTGTCCCACCACCTCGGCCTGGGCGGGCCCAGCGTGTCGGTGCAGACCTCCTGCTCCAGCGCCCTGGTGTCGGTCCACACGGCGTGTCAGAACCTGCTCGCCCGGGGCTGCGACATGGCGCTGGCGGGCGGCGTACAGATGCGCGTGCCGCAGCGCATGGGCTATCTCTATCGCGAGGGCGGCCTGCCGTCGCCGGACGGCCACTGCCGCTCCTTCGACGCCGACGCCAAGGGCACGGTGCACGGCAACGGGGTCGGCCTGGTGGTCCTGAAGCGGCTGGACGACGCCCTGGCCGACGGCGACCACGTCTACGGCGTGATCAAGGGCACGGCGGTCAACAACGACGCTGGCACCTCGGTGGGCTACACGGCGCCCAGCGCCGAGGGGCTGACCCGGGTGGCGACGGAAGCGCTGTCGGTGGCCGGCGTCGAGGCCTCCTCGGTGGGCCTGGTGGAGGCCAACGGCACCGGCACCGAGATGGGCGACCCCATCGAGTTCGCCGGCCTGGCCCGGGCCTACCGCAGCGAGGGGGAGCGGAACTTCTGCGCCCTGGGGTCGGTGAAGACCAACATCGGCCACCTGGACACCGCCTCCGGCGTCGCCAGCCTGGTCAAGGCGGTGCTGGCGGTGCGCCACGGCGAGATCCCGGCGCTGCTCCACTTCCGGGCGCCCAACGCCAACATCGACCTGGCGTCGAGCCCGTTCCACGTCAACACCGAGCTGGCGCCCTGGCCCGAGGCGAAGACGCCGCGCCGCGCCGCGGTGAACAACTTCGGCGTCGGCGGCACCAACGCCCACGCCATCGTCGAAGAGCCGCCCCGGGACCTGCCCGCGGCGGCGTCCGAGGCGAGCCGCCGGCCGCTGCAACTGCTGCCGCTGTCGGCCCGTTCCACCTCGGCGCTGCACCGGGCGACGGTGCGCCTCGGCGCCGCCCTGGCGGGGGAGGACGGGTTCGACCGCCACATTGACGACCTGGCCGACGTCGCCTTCACCCTGCAGACCGGCCGCCGGCACTTCCCGGTACGCCGCCTGGTGGCGGCGACGGACCTGGCCGACGCCGGTGAGGCCCTGGAGAGCCAGGACCCGCGCCGCGTCGCCACCAGCTTCCGCGCCCCGGCGGAGGTGGCCCCGGCCCTGGTGCTGCCCGGCACTTTCTTGCAGGCCGGCCCGGTGGCCGGTGACCCGGCCTCGGTGGTGGGCCTGGGCCGCGCCCTCTACGACGCCGAGCCGGTGTTCCGCGCCGCCGTCGACGAGGCGGTGGCCGCCCTGGCGCAGCTTCCCTCGACCGACGGTGGTGGAGGGGTGCCGGACGCCCTAGACCTCCTCTACCCGGACGCCGGCGGCATCGACGCCGCCCGCCGGCGGGTCGCCGAGGCCGGCCTGGGGGACGCGCTGCTGGTGGTCGTGCAGCACGCCACGCTGCGCCTGTTCGCCGACTGGGGCGTCGCCCCCACCGCCCTGGTGGCCCAGGGCGCCGGCCACCTGGCGGCGGCGGTGGCCGCCGGCGTCCTGCCCCTGGCCCAGGCGCTCGACGTGGCCCTGGCCCGCGGCGTCGGCGCGGTGTCGGGGGAGACGGCGGCCCTGACCGCCGCCCTGGCGCGGCTCACCCCGTCGCCGTCGACGCTGCCCTGGACCGCCGCCGAGACCGGCGGCCCGGTGGGCGCCGACACGGTGGCCGACCCCGAGTTCTGGATCGCTTCCGGCGAGGCGGACGAGGCCGGCCTGGAGGCCGCCGTCGCCGCCCTGCCCGACGTCGGCGAGGGCGAGCGGCTGCTGCTGGTGGCCGGCCCGGTGGGTGACACCCCGGCCGGCGACCCCGGCGCGGATCGAGGGCTGGACCGCCCCCACGCCGCCCTCGCCGGCGTGCCGGCGATGTCCGCCTGGGGTAGCGGTGGTGAAGGCGGTGGCGGCGACGCCCACCGCGGCGCCCTCCTCACCCTCGGCCACCTCTGGCTGGCCGGCGTCGAGGTGGACTGGCAGGCGTTCGCCGCGGTCGAGACCCGGCGCCGCGTGCCGCTGCCGACCTACCCCTTCGAGCACCAGACCTTCTGGCGCCAGCCGAAGCCGAAGGACACCCTGGCCAAACCCTCCCTGGACCGCAAGCTGGAGCTGGAGCAGTGGTTCCACGCGCCCACCTGGCGCAGGAGCGAGCAGCCGCCTGCCACTTCGGGGCGGGCGGCCCTGGAAGGCAGGCGTTGGCTGGTCTTCCACCGCGGCGGCGGCTTGGGTCAGGCGGTGGTGGACGGGTTGGGCGGTGCCGGCGCCGAGGTGGTGAGCGTCCTGCCCGGTGATGGCTTCGCTGAGTCCGACGGCGGCTACCGGGTGGATCCGGCAAGCTCGGACGACCACTCGGCGCTGCTGGCGGAGTTGGCCTCGGACGGCGTTCCCGAGCGGGTGGTTCACCTTTGGGCCGCCGACGGTGCAGCGGCTGGTTCGGATGGCGACTCCCGCGCTGCCCAGCGAGACGCTGATCCCCACCCCTCGGTGAAAGCCGTGGGTGTCGATGAGACGGCTGCCCGCGAGGGTTTCGACAGCCTGGTCGCCCTGGCCCGCGCCCTGGACGGCTCGGTGGCCGGCCGGGAGACGCCCCTGTTGGTCGTCACCGCCGGCGGCCAGGAGGTCACCGGCGGCGAGGAGCTGCGGCCGGCGGTGGCGCCGGTGCTGGGCGCCGCCCGGGTGCTGCCCCAGGAGTACCCGTGGCTGGACGTGCGGGCGGTGGACCTGGATCCGGCGGCGCTGTCTTCCCCGCGCACCCTGCGAGCCCTCCTCGGTGAGCTGGCCCGCGGCTCCGACACCGGCGGCGAGATGGCCGTCGCCCTGCGCGGCGCTACCCGCTGGGTCGAGGACGTGGAGCGCCTGCGCCTGCCGGAGCCGCCGTCGGCGGCGCCGCGGGCCGAAGGAGACCCGCCCGCCCCCGCTCCTGCCTACCTGGTCACCGGCGCCGGGGGCCCCTTCGCACGCCGCCTGGCCGAGGAGCTGGCGCGGCGCCACGGCGGCGCGGCGCGGCTTCTCCTGGCCGGCTCCCCGCCGCCGGGGTCGGCGGCTCTGGGCGGTTTGCAGGAGACCGGGGCCGAGGTCTCCACCGTGGACGCCGACACCGCCACCGCCGACGGCATGGTCAAGGCCTTCGCCGCGGCCGCCGAGCGCTTCGGTGGACATGAGGGGGACGGCGGCGGCCTGGCCGGCGTCCTCCACGTCGAGGCCGCCTTCGGCGAGCGCTTCGCCCGCACCACCGGCGAGCTGTCCGCCGACGTGGTGGCGGCGCGCCTGGGCTCCCGGGTCGAGGCGTTGTCGGCCCTCGCCGACGAGGTGCGCCGGGCCCGCCCCGGGGTCTGCCTGCTGTCGTCCTCCCTGGCCGGCGTGCTGGGCGGCCTGGGGGTGGTGACCGACGCCGCGGCGGACGCCTTCACCGACCGCCTGGCCCGCGCCGAGGCGGCCCGCGGCGGCGAGGCCGCGAGTCAGGAAGGTGCCGTCACCACCTGGGTCTCCGTCGCCTGGGACGCCTGGCAGGGGACGGGGCAGGGCGCCGACGCCCCGGCCTCCAACCTCGCCCGCACCGCCATGACCGGCGACGAGGCGGCGGCGGTGCTGGACCGGGTGCTCTCCCTGGCCGAGGCCGGCACCGTCGGCCCCCAGGTGTTGGTTTCCGCCGTCGACCTGGATGCGCGGCTCGACCGTTGGGTGCGGCGCCGCGGCGTCCCCGAGGCGGCCACCGGCGATGGCGCCGGCGGCAAGAAGCAGCGCCCGGCCCTGACCTCCCCCTTCGTGCCCCCGAAGAGCGAGCTGGAGCGCTTGATCGCCGAGGTCTGGCGCGAGCTATTCGGCTTTGAGGAGATCGGCGTCTACGACGACTTCTACGAGTTGGGCGGCCACTCGCTGCTCGGCACCCAGGTGGCGGTGCGGCTGCGCGAATCGCTGAAGGTGGACCTGCCGCTGCGCCAGTTCCTGGAGTACACCACCATCTCGGACCTGGCCAAGGCCATCGCCGCGCGCCAGGTGGAGCAGGCCGAGCCGGAGGACCTGGACAGCTTCCTGGCCGACCTGGAAGCGATGAGCGACGAGGAGGCGGCGGCCCGTGTCGATTGAACTCTCGAGAGCTCGTGAAGAGGGCGCGGACGACGGCCTCGCTACGGCCGCGATCTCGCCACGAACTCTCCCCGTGGCAGGAACACCGAGTCCCGGGATGGAGTCGAGCAAGGAGGCCACCAGCGTGCCGTTTGCGCCGCTCTGGGAGCCGGGCCGCATCGGCCGCCTGGAGGTGAAGAACCGCGTCCTCATGGCCGCCATGTTCGTCGGCTACGCCGACCGTGACGGCAGCTTCTCCCAGCGCCACGTCGACTTCTACGAGGCGCGGGCCAAGGGCGGGGCCGGCGTCGTCGTCACCGAGAGCGTGCTGGCGGACCTGGAGGTGCAGCCGGTCCACCCCGAGGCGCCGGTGACCCGGGCCGACCACGACGGCGTGCTGCCGGGCCTCAAGGCGGTGGCCGACGCGGTGCACCGCCACGGCGCTCGGGCCAGCTTCCAGGTCTCCCCGGGCCAGGGCCGCCAATCCCACTTCGCCAGCCGCGACGTGCCCCCCAAGGCGCCGTCGCCGGTGCCCGCCTTCGCCGACGCCGCCATCACCTGCCAGGCCCTCACCGAGGACGAGATCCGCCAGCTTGTGGAGGCCTGCGGCGAGGCCGCCCTGCGCGCCGCCGTCGCCGGCTTCGACATGGTGGAGATCCACGCCCACACCGGCTACCTGGTGGACCAGTTCATGACGCCGCGCTGGAACCAGCGGGACGACGCCTGGGGCGGCGACTTGGCGGGCCGCATGCGCTTCCCCGTCGAGGTCGTCCGCGCCATCAAGGCGCGCCTCGGCAGCTCCTTCCCGGTCGGCTTCCGCCTCACCGCGGAGCACCGCATCCGGGAGGATGGCCCGCAGTGCGGTGACACGGTGTCCAGTGACACCGTCCCCGGCGAGGGTGGCCGCGGCCTGGCCGAGGCGCTGGACATGGCCCGCCTGCTGGAGGACGCCGGCGTCGACGCCCTGACGGTGGATGCCGGCTGCTACGACGCCGAGTACTGGATGAACCCGCCGGTCTACCTGGGGGAGGCCCCCCTGGCGCCGCTGGCCGCCGCCGTGCGCGAGGCGGTGGACTGCGCCGTCATCGCCTGCGGCAGCCTCGGCCGTCCCGAGCGGGCGGCCCGGGTGCTCAGCGAGGGCGGCGCCGACTTCATCGCCCTGGGCCGCCCCTTCCTGGCCGACCCGGACTGGCCCGAGAAGGCGCGGCGCGGCGCGGTGGTCTCCATCCGCCCCTGCATCCTGTGCAACGAGTACTGCCTCGGCCGTCTGCCCGCCGAGTGCATGGTCAACGCCGCCCTCGGCCGGGAGCGGGAGCGCGGCGCCGAGGGCGCCCTGGCCGCCGCCGCCACGCCGCGCCGGGTGCTGGTGGTGGGCGGCGGCCCCGGCGGCATGGAGGCGGCCCGGGTGGCCGCCCTGCGCGGCCACGACGTCACCCTCTACGAGCGGCTGGACGTCCTCGGCGGCCAACTCCTGCCCGCCGCCGACGCCGACTACAAGGACAGCCTGGGCGCCCTGGCGGAAAACCTGGAGGCCCAGGCCCGGGCCGCCGGCGTGGCGCTGGTCACCGGCCGCGCCGTCGACGCCGGGGTGATCGCCGAGGTGGACCCGGAGGTGGTGGTCTTCGCCACCGGCGCCGTCCCCGCGGCGCCCCCGATCCCCGGCCTGGAGGGCGACCTGGCCCTGCCGGTGGTGGACCTCCACGGTGACCGCCGCGGCGAGGTGGGGCGGCGGGTGGTGATCGCCGGCGGCGGCCTCAACGGCTGCGACGCCGCCGTCGATCTGGCGCGCAAGGGTCACCGGGTCACCCTGGTGGATCGCCACCACGAGGTCGGCCGCGACATGAACCACATCAGCCGCGGCGGCCTGCTGCTGGCGTTGGAGCGGGCCGGCGTCGACGTGGTGCTGGACGTCGAGGTGGTCAGAATCGAAGCGACACCAGAGGCCGCTTCTGAGAGTGACGCAGCCCCCGCCGTCCTGGTGGCCCGGGACGCCGCCGGCGTCGAGCACCGGGTGGCGGCGGACACCATCGCCGTCGCCCTCGGGGCGCGGCCGGAGAACGCCCTGCTGCTGGAGCTGAAGGACGAGCTGCGGGCCGCCGGCCGCCAGGTCCTGGCCCTCGGAGACTGCCTGAAGCCGCGCAAGATCGGCGAGGCGATCCACGAGGGCTTCGAAGTGGGGGCGCGGATATGAGCGACCCGACCGCGAAGGGTGGTGCCGGCGTGATCGACCTGCCCCAGGGCATGGCCGACCGGGTGGCCAACCTGTCGCCGGCCAAGCTGCGCCTGCTGATGCAGCACCTGGCCAAGCAGCGCGGCCAGGACGTGGCCGAACCGCCGGAGCTGGTGGCCCGCGAGGCCGGCACCGACACCGTGCCCGCCTCCTTCTCGCAGCAGCGCCTCTGGTTCCTGGACCGGCTGGAGCCGGGCTCCACCGCCTACGCCCTGCCCTCCGCCCTGCGCCTGACCGGCCGCCTCGATCGGGCCGCCTTCCACGCCGCCCTGGCGCGGCTGGTGGCCCGCCACGAGGTCCTGCGCGCCACCTTCCGCGAGGCCGATGACGATGACGATGCCGCTGCCGATGCAGATGGCGGGAACCCCTCCGGCGACGGCGCGGCGGCCCTCTCCGACGTCTTGCAGGAGATCCACCCGCCCGGCGCCCACCCCGCCTCCCGGGTGCGCCTGCCGCTGGTCGACCTCACCGCACTGCCCGGCGGGGTGGCCGCCGCCGAAGCCCGGCACCGCGCCGAGGCCGAGGCCCGCCGCCCCTTCGACCTGGCCCGCGGCCCCCTCTTCCGCAATACCCTGCTGCGGCTCGGTGACGAGTCCGGCGAGACCCGCCACGTCCTGCTCCAGAACATGCACCACGTCGTCTCCGACGGCTGGTCCCGGGGCGTCCTGGTGTCCGAGATGGTGGCGCTCTACGAGGCGGAGGCCGCCGGAGCCGGGTCACCCGGCACCGCCGCCGACCTGCCCGCCCTGGAGATCTCCTACGGCGACTACTGCCTGTGGCAGCGCCGCTGGCTGCGGGGCGAGGCGCTGGAGGGCATGCTGGGCGCCTGGCGCCACCAGCTCGCCGGCGCGCCGCCGGAGCTGACCCTGCCGCCGGACCGGCCACGGCGGTTGCGGCGCACCGGCGCCGGCGGCGTCGCCCAGCGCGGGCTGCCCGCCGGCCTGGTGGGGCGGTTGGAGGAGGTGGGCCGCTCCCACGGCGCGACGCTGTTCATGACGCTTCTGGCCGGCCTGGCGGTTTTCCTCCACCGCCACACCGGCGCCACCGACCTGGTCCTGGGCTCGCCCATCGCCAACCGGCAGGACCGCCGCCTGGAGCGGGTGGTGGGTTTCTTCGTCAATACCCTGGCGTTGCGCGTCGACGTCGCCGGCCGGCCCACCTTCGGCGAGCTGCTGCGCCGGGTCAAGGAGACGGCGCTCACCGCCTACGCCCACCAGGACCTGCCCTTCGACAAGCTGGTGGAGGAGCTGGCGCCGGAGCGCACGCCGGGGCTGACCCCGGTCTTCCAGGGCATGTTCGCCCTGGAGAACGTCCCCGCCGGCCGCCTGGAGGTGCCGGGGATGACCTTCGAGGAGATACCCGCCGACAGCGGCGCCGCCAAGTTCGACTGGATCTTCAACGTCGAGAAAGACGGCGAGCGCTGGCGCCTGCGGGTGGAGTACAGCCGCGAGCTGTACGACGACGCCACCGTGGAGCGCTGGATGGAGCACCTGGAGCGCCTGCTGACGGCCGCCGCTGAGACGCCGGGACGGCGGGTCGGCGAGCTGCCCATGCTGTCGGCGGAGGAGCGGCGGCTACTGCTGGAGGAGTGGAACCGTCCCCAGCCGGCCACCGAGCCGGCCGCCGATTCCGCCGCCGAAGCCGAGCCGCCCACCCTGCCGCAACTCTTCGCCGCTCAGGCCGCCGCCCGCCCCGACGCGCCGGCGGTGGTGGACGGCGACGAGCGCTGGACCTACGGCGAGCTGGCGGCCCGGGCCTGGCGCCTGGCCCATTGGCTGCGCCGCCGGGGCGTCTCCCGGGGGGACCGGGTGGCGCTGCTGGTGGACCGCTCGCCGTTGCAGTTGGCGGCCATCCTCGGCGTCCTCCACGCCGGCGCCGCCTACGTGCCGCTGGACCCCCAGGCGCCGCCGACCCGGGTGGCCGACTCCCTGGAGAACGCCTTCCGGGGTGACCGAGGAGGCCCCCGCCTGCTCCTCACCTCCGGCGAGGTGGCCTCCCGCACCGCCCCCGGCGGCGACCTCGCCGCGGCCATTTCCGGCGCCGCGGTGCAGTCTGACGCCACCATCGGTAGCAGTATCGAAACACCACGCAGTGTCGAAACACAAAGCAGTATCGAAATACTGCGCCTCGACGACCCGGCCACCGCTGAAGCCGTGGCCGCCGAGGCGGCCACGGACCCCGGCGTGCCGCTGGCCGCCGACGACCTGGCCTACGTCCTCTACACCTCCGGCTCCACCGGCAAGCCGAAGGGCGTCGCCATGCCCCACGGCCGGGTGAGCCGCCTGATGTCGTCCACCGCCGGCTGGTTCGACTTCGGGCCGGACGACGTCTTCAGCCTGTTCCACAGCTACGCCTTCGACGTCTCGGTGTTCGAGACCTGGGGGGCGCTGGCCCACGGCGGCTCCATCGCCGTGGTGCCGTACATGACCTCCCGCTCGCCCGCCGACTTCCTGGAGCTGCTGGCCCGGGAGGGGGTCACCGTCCTCAGCCAGACCCCCTCGGCCTTCCGCCCCCTGGTGGCGGCGGCCAGCGCCGAAGGGGCGGCGCGCCTGGATGCCCTGGAGTGGGTGATCTTCGCCGGCGAGGCGCTGGACGCCGCCGACCTGGCCCCCTGGGTGGAGCGCTACGGCGATGGCCAGGGCGACGCCGGCGCCAAGCTGATCAACATGTACGGCATCACCGAGACCACGGTCCACGTCACCTACCACGAGGTGGGCGCCTCCGAGGTGGCGGCGGCGGTGGTGGCCCGGGGCGCGGCGCGGGCCGGCGCCGGCGCCGGGGGCGGCGAGGTGGGGGTGCCCATCCCCGACCTCCAGGTCCACCTGCTGGACGCCGCCGGCCGCCTGGTGCCGGTGGGCGTGGCGGGCGAGATCCACGTCGGCGGCGCCGGCCTGGCCCGCGGCTACCACGGCCGCCCGGCGCTGACCGCCAGCCGCTTCGTCCCCGACCCGTTCAACCAGCGCTCCGCCGGCCGCCGCCTCTACCGGAGCGGCGACCTGGCCCGGCGCACCGCCGACGGCCGCCTGCACTACGTCGGCCGCATCGACCACCAGGTGCAGGTGCGCGGCTTCCGCGTCGAGCTGGGGGAGATCGAGGCCGCCCTGGCTGACCACCCGGCGGTGGCCGAGGCGGTGGTGCTGGCCCTGCCCGGCGCCGACGGCCCCAGCCTCACCGCCTACGTCGTGGCCGCCGCCGGTGCCGGCGCCGGCGGTCCGGTGGACGACGGCGTCGCGGCACTCCCGGGCGTCGAGGAGATCCGCGCCTGGCTCGCCGGCCGCCTGCCCGACTACATGCTGCCCACCGCCTTCGCCGTCCTCGACGAGATGCCGCTGAACCGCAACGGCAAGGCCGACCGCACGGCGCTGGCCGCCCGGTCGGCCACCCGCCTCGGCTCCACCGCCGAGTACGTGGCGCCCCGCAACCCGCTGGAGGAGACCCTGGCCCGCCTCTGGTCCGAGGTGCTGGAGGTGCCGCTGGCGGAGGTCGGCGTGCACCACAACTTCTTCCACCTCGGCGGCCACTCCCTCCTCGCCACCCGCCTGCTGGGCCGCCTGCGCCGCGACGGCTCGCGCAGTGGTGAAGAGCTGCCCGCCGGGGGCGAGCTGCCCCTGGCCACCTTCTTCGAGGGGCCGACGGTTAGCGAGATGGCGGAGGCGCTGGAGGTGCTGGACTGGGCGGCGGGAACCGCTGGCGGCGACTCCGCGGTGGACGACGAGGGCGTGGAGATGGAGGAGGGCGAGCTGTGACCGTCACCGACTCCCAGCACGGCGCCACCGGCCTCGCCACGCCCACCGGCCGCGCCGCGGAAATCCTGCGCCGAGGCGAGCGGGCGGCGGCGGCTTTCGGCCACCCGGAGGCGGAGCTGACCCTGCTCGCCGACTCGGTGACCTCCACCCTCCGCCTGGAGACGGCGGACGGTGCCCGCTATGTCCTCCGCCTCTACGCCCCCGGCTCCGGCGCCGGGGCTGGTGAGCGGGCCCGCCTGCGCTCCGAGCAGGCGTGGCTGGAGCACCTGGCGGCGGCGGGCCTCGGCGTCCCCGCGCCGGTGACGGCGCCGGACGGCGAGCCGGTGGTCGTCCTGCCGCCCGGGGAGGGCGCCGATGAGGCTGGGGACGCCGCCAGCCTGGCCGCCCTCTTCACCTGGGTCGAGGGCAGCTTCATCGACCGCGACGAGCTGACCGCCGGTGCCTACCGCGCCGTCGGCGCCTTCCTGGCGCGGATGCACCGGGCGGCGGAGGACTTCGAGCCCCCCGCCGGCTTCGACCTTCAGAGCTGGCCGGTCACCGACCTGGAGGCGCGGTTGTCTGCGCTGGAGGCCCTGAGCGGTACGGCCGGAGAGACGGGAAGCGGTTCAGAGAACTGGGCGCGCAGAGACCTGCCGGTGATCCGCGCCGCCGCCCGCCACGTCGCCGCCGTGGCCGCCGAGGTGGCGCCCACCCCGGCCACCTGGGGCGTCATCCACAGCGACTTCCAGCCCGACAACTTCCTCTTCACCGACCCCGCGGCGCCGGCTGACGGAGACGTGCGGGCCATCGACTTCGCCGACTGCGGCGAGGGCTACTTCCTCTACGACGTCGCCTCGTCCCTGCTCCGCGTCGCCCACCGCCCCGACTTCGCCGAGCTGCGCGACGCCTTCCTCGCCGGCTACCGCTCCCAGCGCGAACTGCCCGCCGCCGACGCGGCGGGAGCCTGCGATCCCAAGCTGACATCGTCGCGAGAGCGTGAAGGTGCCCGTGGACGCAAGGCGCAGGGCGAGTCGACCCCGCAGGCGTACCCTGAGTACGTCGAGGACGGCGACCGGTCTGCAACGCAGCAGACGCGGGCACCTTCGCGCTCGCAGCAGATGTCAGGTTGGGATCGCAGGCTTGAGGACTTCCTGGTCGCCCGGGCGCTGTACGTCCTGGCCTGGGTGGCGGAGCACTGGGGCGAGGCGTCGGCGCGGCGCCACGGCCGGGAGATCGCCCCCTACCTGCTGGCCCAGGTGCGGGGCTACGCCGAGCGCCGGCTGGGCCGCGGCGCCCTGGAGGAGGCGACCCGGGAGGCGGGGTTGGGCGGCCTGACCACCGTCGGCTTCCTGGCCCATCTGCGGGAAGCCGGCATCGAGCTGTATCTCGAAGCTCCCGCCGCTGGCGATGAGAAACTGCGCTTCCGCGCTCCCAAGGGCGCCCTGACCGCCGAGCTGAAAGCCGAGATCCGCCAGCGCAAGGCGGAGCTGATGGACTTCCTGCGCCAGGCCGCCGCTCCCGCCGGCGACTCCGCCCCGGCGGTGACCCGGCGCCCCGAGGGGGAGGCCCGGGAGCTTTCCTTCGCCCAGCGCCGCATGTGGTTCTTCGACCGCCTGGAGCCGGGCAGCCCGGCCTACAACATCCCGCCGGCGGTGCGCCTGGAAGGGCCGCTGGACGTACCCGTGCTCCACGCCTGCCTGGGCGAAATCACCCGCCGCCACGAGGTCCTGCGCAGCACCTACCCGACGGTGGACGGCAAGCCCCGGGTGGTGGTGGCGCCCCGGCTGGACCTCGCCCTGCCGCTGACCGACCTCAGCGCCCTGCCGGCGGGCCGCCGCCAGGCCGAGGGCCGCCGCCTGACCCGGTTGGAGGCGCGCCGCCCCTTCGACCTCGGCGCCGGCCCGCTGATCCGCGCCGGCCTGGTGCGGCTGGCGACGGGGAGCGCCCGGGCGGGCGAGTCCCACCTGGCGCTGGTGACCTTCCACCACATCGTCTCCGACGGTTGGTCCGGCGGCGTCCTGGTGCGCGAGCTGGTGGCCCTCTACGCCGCCTTCCGCCGCGGCGCCGCCTCGCCCCTGCCGGAGCTGCCGATCCAGTACGCCGACTACGCCGCCTGGCAACGCGAATGGCTGCAAGGCGGCGTGCGTCAACGCCAGCTCGACTGGTGGACCGAGACCCTGGCCGGCGCGCCGGAGGTGCTGCCCCTGCCCACCGACCGCCCGGCGCCGGCGGTCCAGGGCTACCGCGGCGACAAGACCGTTTTCCGCTGGTCGGCGGCCCTGTCGCGCCGCGTCGAGGAGATCGCCCGGGACGCCGGCGCCACCTCCTTCATGGCGCTGCTGGCCCTCTTCCAGACGCTCCTGGCCCGCTACTCGCGGCAGGGCGACGTCACCGTCGGCACGCCGGTGGCCAACCGGGTGCGGCCGGAGCTGGAGCCCCTCATCGGCTTCTTCGTCAACACCCTGGCGCTGCGCACCCGGGTGGAGCCGGACCTGGGCTTCGGCGAGCTGCTGCGCCGCGTGCGCCGGGTCACCCTGGGCGCCTTCGACCACCAGGACCTGCCGCTGGACCACCTCATCGAGGCGCTGCGGCCGAGCCGCGACCTGGCCCACCAGCCCCTCTTCCAGGTGCTCTTCGTGCTCCAGAACCAGCCCATGCCGGAGCTTTCCGCGGAGGGCCTGGCCTTCCGCCCGGAAGTGCCCAAGACCGGCACCGCCACCTTCGACCTGACCCTGTCCATGCGCGCCACCGGCGACGGCTTCGCCGGCTCCCTGGCCTACCGCACCGATCTCTTCGACGCCGCGACCATGGAGCGCTTCCTGGGGCACCTGGAGCGGCTGGCGGAGGCGGCGGTGGCGGAGCCGGGCCAGCCTCTGGCCGAGCTGCCGATCCTGGCGCCGGCGGAGCGCCGGCAGATCGTCGCCGGCTGGAACGACACGGCGAAGGCGTACAAGGGTGGCGGCGAGACGCTGACCGCTCTTCTGGCCCGCCAGGCGGCGGCGACGCCGGGCGCGGTGGCCGCCGTCTTCGCCGGTGACGGTGAGACCTACGAGGAGCGCACCTACGCCGACCTCTTCGCCGCCGCCAGCCGCCTGGCCCACCACCTGCGCACCCTGGGCGTCGGCCCGGAGAGCCGGGTCGGGGTGATGGCGGAGCGCTCCTTCGAGCTGGTGGAGGGCCTGCTGGCGGTGCTCCTGGCCGGCGGCGCCTACGTGCCGCTGGACCCGGGCTACCCGGCGGAGCGGCTGGAGTTCATGGCCGGCGACGCCGACCTGGCGGTGCTCCTCACCCAGGAAGCCCTGGCCGAACGGCTGCCCGCCAGCGGCGCCGACATCGTTCGCCTGGACGCCGATCGGGAGCGCTGGGCGAACCTGCCGGCGGAACCGCCGGCGGTGGACCTGGCGCCGGGCAACGCCGCCTACGTCATCTACACCTCCGGCTCCACCGGCCGCCCCAAGGGCGCGGTGAACCCCCACCGGGCCATCGTCAACCGGCTGCTCTGGATGCAGGACGCCTTCGGCCTGGATGCGTCCGACACCGGGGGCGGTGACCGTGTGTTGCAGAAGACCCCGTTCAGCTTTGACGTCTCGGTGTGGGAGTTCTTCTGGCCGCTGGTCACCGGCTGCGCCCTGGTGCTGGCCAAGCCGGAGGGGCACAAGGACCCGGTGTACCTGGCCCGCCTCATCGCCGAGACCGGGGTCACCACCCTCCACTTCGTGCCCCCCATGCTGGCCGGCTTCCTCGGCCAGTCGGGGTTGGAGCGGACCTGCCGCGGCGTGCGGCGGGTGATCTGCTCCGGCGAGGCGCTGCCCCGGGACCTGGTGGAGCGCTTCTTCCAGCGCATGCCGGCGGCCACTCAACTCCACAACCTCTACGGCCCCACCGAGGCCGCCATCGACGTCACCTGGTGGCCCTGCTTCGCCGGCGACCCGCGGCCGACGGTGCCCATCGGCCGGCCCATCGCCAACCTGCGGGTGCATGTGCTCGACCGCCGCGGCGCGCCGACGCCGGCGGGGGTGGCGGGGGAGCTGCACATCGGCGGCGTCGGCCTGGCCCGGGGCTACTGGAACCGCCCGGCGCTGACCGCCGAGCGCTTCGTCCCCGACCCGCTGGCGACCGATTTCGCCGAGGCCGGCGCCCGCCTGTACCGCACCGGCGACCTGGCGCGCCACCTGGCTCGTGAGTACGTCGAGGACGGCGATCGGCCTGCAACGCAGCAGACGCGGGCAGATTCGGACTCGCAGCAGATGCCTGGCGAGAAGTCCGGGCTAGGCGAGGTGGAGTTCCTGGGGCGCCTGGACCACCAGGTCAAGGTGCGCGGCTTCCGCATCGAGCTGGGCGAGGTCGAAGCCGCCCTGGCCGACCTGCCCGAGGTGGGGGAGGCGGTGGTGGTGGCCCGGGACGGCCGCCTGGTGGGCTACGTCACCGCCGCCCGGGGCGGCAACGTCGGCGACCTCGATCCCGCCGCCCTGGCCGACGCCCTGGGCACCCGCCTGCCCGAGTACATGGTGCCCGGCGCCCTGGTGGCCCTGGACGAGCTGCCCCTGTCGCCCAACGGCAAGGTGGATCGCAAGGCGCTGCCGGAGCCGCGGCGGTCAGCCCCGGGGGCGGCGGCGGGGCTCGAAGCCGGGCCCGAAGCGCCGCCCGCGGCGCCGCCCCGGGGCGAGGTGGAGCGCGAGCTGGCCAGCGTCTGGCGCCGGGTGCTGAAGCTGCCGGAGGACGCCCCCTTGGGTCGCCGCGACAACTTCTTCGACCTCGGCGGCCACTCCCTGATGGTGGTGGAGGTGCAGGCCGCCATCGAGCGCCGCCTGGGGGTCTCCCTGGAGGTGCTGGAGCTGTTCCAGCACCCGACCCTGGAATCCCTCGGCCGCCACGTCGCCGCCGCCCGGGCCGGCGGTGATGCTGCCGTCGAGGCCGCCCCCGCGGTGCGCCGGCGCACCACCGCCTCCGGCCACGCCGGCAGCGCCGACGTCGCCATCGTCGCCGTGGCGGGCCGCTTCCCCGGCGCCGCCGACGTCGACGTCTTCTGGGACCGGCTGCGCGCCGGCGAGGAGGGGGTGCGCCGCCTGACCCGGGACGAGATGCTGGCCGACGGCGCGCCGCTGGAGATGGTGGACCGCCCCGAGTGGGTCGCCGCCCGCGGCGCCCTGGACGGCGTCGAGCGCTTCGACGCCGCCTTCTTCGGCCTGTCGCCGCGGGAGGCGGAGATCCTCGACCCCCAGCACCGCCTGTTCCTGGAGACCGCCTGGGAGGTGCTGGAGCGGGCCGGCCACGACCCCGCCACCGCCGCCGGCCGGGTCGGTGTCTGGGCCGGCTCCACCATGTCCAGCTACGCCCTGTTCAACCTGCTGGGGGACCGGGAGCTGATGAAGAACGTCGGCCTGTACCAGGCGATGCTGGGAAACGACAAGGACTACCTGGCGACCCGCACCGCCTACATGCTCGACCTCAAGGGGCCGGCGATCAGCGTCCAGACCGCGTGCTCCACCTCGCTGGTGGCCGCCGCCATGGCGCGCCGGGCGCTGATCGACGGTGAGTGCGACATCGCCCTGGCCGGCGGCTCGGCGGTGTCGGCGCGGCAGCGCGCCGGCTACCTCTTCCAGCCCGGCCACATCAACTCGCCGGACGGCCACTGCCGCGCCTTCGACGCGGCAGCCCAGGGGACGGTCAGCGGCAGCGGCGTCGCCCTGGTGGCGATGAAGCGGCTGGACGACGCCCTGGCCGACGGCGACCGGGTGCTGGCGGTGGTCAAGGGCGCGGCGGTGAACAACGACGGCGCCCTCAAGATCGGCTTCACCGCGCCCAGCGTCCAGGGCCAGTCCCAGGTCATCGCCGAGGCGTGGGCCGAGGCCGGCCTGGCGCCGGCCAGCGCCGGCTACGTCGAGGCCCACGGCACCGCCACCCCCCTCGGGGACCCCATCGAGGTGGCGGCCCTGAACCGCGCCTTCGCCCGCCTGGCGGAGGAGGCCGGGGGGGACGACGCGGCGCCCCGGCCCGGCTCGGTCCTCCTCGGCTCGGTGAAGTCCAACGTCGGCCACCTCGACTCGGCGGCCGGCGCCACCGGCCTGATCAAGGCGGCGCTGGCGGTGGAGCGGGGCGAGATCCCGCCCTCCCTCCACTTCCAGGCCCCCAACCCGGAGATCGACTTCGGCGCCTTCCGCGTCGCTACGGACCTGACCCCCTGGCCGGGTCGGGGCGCGGCGGCGGACCGCCCGCGCCGCGCCGGCGTCTCCTCCTTCGGCATCGGCGGCACCAACGCCCACCTGGTGCTGGAGGAGGCCCCCGGCCGTGTCCCCTCCGGCCCCTCCCGCCCGTCCCAGCTCTTCCTGCTCTCGGCGCGCGCGCCGGGCGCCCTGGCGGCGATGGAGGAGCGGCTGGCGGCCCGCCTCGGCGACCTGGAGGAGACGGCCGACGACGCGGCGGTCACCGCCGCCGACGCCGCCTACACCCTGGCCGTCGGCCGCCGCGCCCTGGAGCATCGCCGGGCGGTAGTGGCGCCGGACCTGGCGACGGCCCGCCGGATGTTGCAAGACCGCGGCGCCGAAGGGCGCCTCGGCGGCTCCTCCGACGGTGAGCGCCCGGTGGCCTTCCTCTTCCCCGGCCAGGGCGCCCAATACGCCGGCATGGCCGCCGGCCTCTACGCCGAGGAGCCGGTGTTCCGCGCCGCCGTCGACCGCTGCGCTGAGCTTTTCCAGCCCCACCTGGACGGGGCGACGGACCTGCGCCAGCTTCTCTTCCCGGCGCCGGGGGAGGCGGAGGCCGCCGGCCGCGCCCTTACCGAGACCCGCCTCACCCAGCCGGCCCTGTTCACCGTCGAGCACGCCCTCACCGAGCTGCTGGCGGCCTGGGGGATCACCCCCGCCGCCGGCATGCTGGGCCACTCGGTGGGTGAGTACGCCGCCGCCGTGGCCGCCGGCGTCTTCCGCCTGGAGGACGCGGTGGCGGTGGTCGCCGCCCGCGGCCGGGCGATGCAGGCGCGGCCCGCCGGCGCCATGGTCGCCGTCCTCCTGGACGAGGCGGAGCTGGCCGGCCGCCTGCCGGCGGGGGTCGCCCTGGCCGCGGTCAACGCCCCCGGCCTCTGCGTCGCCTCCGGCCCGACGCCGGCGGTGGACGCCCTGGCCGCCGAGCTGAAGGCCGAGGGGGTCGAGGTGCGCCGCCTCCACACCTCCCACGCGTTCCACTCGCCGATGATGGACGCCGCGGGCGACGAGCTGCGGGCCGCCTTCGCCGGCGTCGAGCTGTCGCCGCCGCGGCGCCCCTTCGTCTCCAACCTCACCGGCACCTGGATCACCGCCGGGGAGGCCATCGACCCGGAGTACTGGGTTGACCAGCTCCGCCGCCCGGTGCGCTTCGCCGCCGGCGTCGCCACCCTGCTGGCGGAGCCCGACGCCCTGCTGCTGGAGGTCGGGCCGGGGCGGGGGCTGTCGACCCTGGCAACGCGCACCGCCCGGACGCTGGAGACGGTGGAGGAGGGCGAGCCGCGCCTGGCGGTGCCGCTGTTGCGCCACCCGAAGGACGGCGGCGACGACCTGGAAGTGCTCCACGCCGCCATCGGTCGCCTGTGGTGCGCCGGCGCCCGCGTCGACTGGCGCGGCTGGTTCGCCGGTGAGGAGCGCCGCAAGCTGCTGCTCCCCACCTACCCCTTCGAGCGCCGCCGCTTCTGGATCGAAGGCAAGGGCGACGTGCTGTCGACGGGCTCCGAGGCCGGCGACCCGATGCGGGTCGGGCGGTGGGCGAGGGAGCCGTTGCCTGAAGTCGAGGTTCAGGGGACGGGCACCTGGGTGGTGGCGGGCGAGGACGCCGACCTGGTGACCGCCGTCGGTGGCGAGCTGGCGGCGGCCGGTGGCGGCGTCGTCGAGATGGTGACCGGTGAGGACGAGGTCGTCGTGGGCGGTGAGTGCCTGCCGGCTCCGAAGGGCCTGGACCGGTCCTGGCGAGAGTTGTTGGCGGTGGCAACCGGCGACGGCGAACTGGCCGGCGTCGTCTATCTCGCCGGGATGAGCGGAGCGGCGGAGAAGCGGGAGGCGACGGGTGAGGGTGGCGGACCGGGTGGTGCCCAGCGAGCCGAACAGATCGACAAGGAGGAAGGCCGGGGGACCGCGGACGCCCGGGCTCTGCTGGATGTCCCGGGCCTGGCCCGCGCCCTCGCCGCGGCTTCCAGCCGGCCTGCTGACGGAACCGACCTCAGCGTGGGAGAAGAGAGCGTTGGAGAAGAGATAGGCGTGGCAGAGGAGAGCCGCGGGATTGGCAACGCCCGGCCGCCGGCCCTCCTGGTCGCCACCGCCGGCGCCTTCCAGATGAGCCCCGACGAGGAGCCGGTGGACCAGCGCACCGCGCTGCTCCAGTCCCTCGCCGACCTGGTTCGCCGCCTGCCCTCCCTGCCGATCTTCGGTCTGGACGCGGCGGCGGTGGGCGACGGCAACCCTGGCGGTGAAGACCTCCCGGCCGCCATCGCCGGGGAGGCGCTGGCCGCCGAGCCCGGCACCGAGCCGGGCCCCGTCCTCGTCGCCCGCCGCGGCGAGGGCCGCTGGCTGCGCCGCCACCGCCGGGTGGAGGCCCCCGCCGCGCCCCTGCCGGTGGAGGAGGAGGGGCACCAGCGGCCGGAGCTGGCGGCGGAGTTCACCGCCCCGGCGCCGGGGGTGGAGGCCACCCTGGCGGCCATCTGGTCGGATCTGCTGGGCATCGCCCGGGTGGGCGCCGACGACGACTTCTTCGCCTTGGGCGGCCACTCCCTTATGGCCACCCGGGTGACCTCCCGGGTGCGCGACGAGTTGGGCGTGGAACTGCCCCTGGAGGCGCTGTTCGAGGCGCCCACCGTCGCCGGGCTGGCGCGGCGCGTCGAGGGCCTGGGCGAGGAGGCGACGGCCGAGGACGCCGCCCCGGCCCTGCCCCCGGCGCCGCCACTGCGCCCGCTGCCCGCCGAGGTGCGCGCCGCCGGTGACCTGCCGCTGTCCTTCGGCCAGCAGCGCCTCTGGTTCCTGCAACAGCTCGACCCGGAGTCGCCCTTCTACAACATCCCCATGGCGATGCGCCTGCTGGGGTCGCTGGACGTCGCCGCCCTGACCCGCACCCTGGGCGACGTGGTGGCGCGCCACGAGTCGCTGCGCACCCGCTTCGAGATCCGCGAGGGGGCGACGGCGGCGAATCGCGGGCAGCAGTATCGAAGGCCGGTGCAGGTGGTCGAGCCGGAAGCGCCCTTCCACCTGCCGCTGGTGGACCTCACCGCCCTGCCGACGGCGCGCCGCGACGGTGCCGCCCGCCGCGTCTCCGCCGCCGTCGCCGGCCGCCCCTTCGGCCTCGGCGAGACGCCGCTGCTGCGCGCCGCCCTGGCCCGCCTCGGCACCGACGCGGGGGCCGACGCGGGGGCCGACGGCGAGGGCTCCCCGGAGCACCGCGTCACCCTGGTGGCCCACCACGTCACCTCCGACGCCTGGTCCGTCGGCGTCCTGTCGCGGGAGATCCAGGAGCTGTACGCCGCCCACCGCACCGGCCGGCCGCCGGAGCTTCCCGAGCTGGCGGTGCAGGTGGCGGACTTCGCCCACTGGCAGCGCCGGGAGCTGCTGCCCGAGGGGGGCGAGCGCTACCGCGCCCACCTCGACGCCTGGCGCCGCGCCCTGACCCCGCTGCCGGAGCCGCTGGACCTGCCCGCCGACCGCCCGCGTCCGGCGCTGCGCCGCCACCGCGGGGCGCGCCATGACTTCGACCTGGGCCCCTTGGCGGCGGACCTGGACGGGCTGGCCCGGGACCACGGGGCGACCCTCTACATGGTGATGCTGGCCGCCCTGGGGACCCTCCTCGGCCGCTACACCGGCCGCGACGACCTGACCATCGGCTCGCCCATCGCCAACCGCACCCGCTCCGAGCTGGAGCCGTTGATCGGGTTCTTCGTCAACACCCTGGTGCTACGCCTCGACCTCGGCGCCGGCGACGGCGACGCGCCGAGCTTCGCCGATCTCCTGACCCGCGCCCGGGACACCGCCCTGGCTGCCCAGCGCCACCAGGACTTCCCCTTCGAGACCCTGGTGGAGGAGCTGCGGCCGCCCCGGGACCTGGCCCGCACCCCCCTCTTCCAGGTCCAGCTTGCGGTGCAGAACGTGCCCTCCAGCCGCCTGCGGGCCGCCGACCTGGTCCTCGAGCCGGAGGAGCCGGAGACCGACTCGGCCCGCTTCGACCTCACCCTCTTCGTCTTCCAGCGTGGCGACGAGCTGCGCGGCCGGTTCGTCTACGACCGCGACCTCTTCGACGCCGCCACCATCCAGCGCTGGGCCGGCCACCTGGATCGCCTGCTGGCCGCCGCCGCGGCGGCGCCGGGCACGCCGGCCGCCGAGCTGCCGATCCTCGGCGCGGCGGAGCGCCGCCAACTGCTGGCCGCCGCCGGCCCGGAGGCGACCGGGGCCGACGCCCCGCCCACCCTCCCCGCCGCCTTCGCCGCCGCCGTCGAGGCCGACCCCGGGGCCACCGCCCTGGTCTGGGAGGACGAGACCCTGACCTACGGCGAGCTGGCCGCCCGCTCCCGCCGCCTGGCCCGCCGCCTGGTGGAGCACGGCGTCGGCGCCGAGTCCCGGGTCGCCCTCCACCTGCCGCGCTCGGCGGCCATGGTGGTGGCGCTGCTGGCGGTGATGGAGGCCGGGGCCGCCTACGTGCCGGTGGAGCCCGGCCTGCCGGCGGAGCGGGTGGCGGGCATGTTGTCCGACTCCGGCGCCGGCTGGGTGTTGACCGCCGACCCGTCCGCCGCCGAGCTGACTTCCGAGCCGTCCACCGCCGGCGGCCCCGACCTCCTCGACCTGGCCGCCGAGGAGGCCGCCGCGGCGGACCTCGGTGCCGGGCCTCTGGAGCGCCCCCTCCACCCGGCCCAGGCCGCCTACGTCCTCTTCACCTCCGGCTCCACCGGCCGCCCCAAGGGGGTGGTGGTGGAGCACCGCCAGGTCGCCAACTACACCGCCGCCGTCCTGCGTCGGCTGGACCTGCCGGCGGCGGACGGCCCCCACGCCTTCGCCACCGTCTCCACCCTGGCCGCCGACCTCGGCAACACCGCGGTCTTCGGCGCCCTGGCCACCGGCGGCGTCCTCCACGTCGTGGCCGCCGACCGGGTGGCCGACCCGGAGGCCATGGCCGACTACTTCCGCCGCCACCCCATTGACGTGCTGAAGGTGGTGCCGTCCCACCTCGCGGCGCTCTCCGCCGCTGGCGACCCGGCGGCGGTGCTGCCCCGGCGCCGCCTGGTGCTGGGCGGCGAGGCGCTGACCTGGGACGAGGTGGAGCGGGTGGCGGAGCTGGCGCCGGAGCTGGCGGTGCTCAACCACTACGGCCCCACCGAGGCCACCATCGGCGCCACCACCCACCCGGCGCACCCGGAAGGTGAGGCTCCGCGCCGCACCGCCTGGCCCACCGTCCCCCTGGGCACGCCCATGGCGGGGATGGCGGCCTACGTCCTGGACCGCCAGGGCCGGCCGGCGCCCGTTGGCGTGCCCGGCGAGCTATGCCTGGCCGGCGCCGGCGTCACCCGCGGCTACGCCCGCCGCCCGGGCCTCACCGCCGGCCGCTTCGTCCCCGACCCGTTCACCGCCGAGCGGGGTGCCGCGCCGGGTGGCCGCATGTACCGCACCGGCGACCTGGCGCGGGTCAACGCCCGCGGCGATGTGGAGTTCCTGGGCCGCACCGACCACCAGGTCAAGGTGCGCGGCTTCCGCATCGAGCTGGGCGAGGTGGAGGCGGTGCTGGCCGGCGCCCCCCGGGTGGCGGCGGCGGCGGTGGTGGCCCGCGCCTACGGCGGCCCCCGGGACCTGCGCCTGGTGGCCTACGTGGTGTCAGAGGCCTCGGTGCCGGCGGCCAGCACCGGCGAAGGGGACGACACCCCCCTCAGCGAAGCGCTCCGGGCCCACCTGCGCCGCCACCTGCCCGACTACATGCAGCCCGCCACCTTCGTCGAGCTGGACGCCCTGCCGCGCACCGCCAACGGCAAGGTGGACCGCCGCGCCCTGCCCGAGCCGGAGTCCGACCGCCCGGAGCTGGCCGCCGCCTACGCCGCCCCCAGCGGTGAGACCGAGGCCGAGGTGGCTGCGGTGTGGCGCGAGGCGCTGCGCGTCGACCGGGTGGGCCGGGACGACAACTTCTTCGACCTCGGCGGCCACTCCCTGCTCCTGGTGCAGGTGGCCGGCGAGCTGCGCCGCCGCCTGGACCGGGAGCTACCCCTCACCACCCTGTTCCAGTACCCCACCGTGGCCAGCCTGGCGGCGCACCTCGCCGGCGACGGGGACGACGACCTGGCGGGCGAGGAGGAGCGCGTCGCCGAGCGTGCCGCCGCCGGCCGCCAGCGCCAGCGCCAACGCGCCAAGCGCCGCCGCGCCGCCCGCGACCTGGATGACATGCAGCCCGACCTGGATGAGAACGGAGACCCGCAGTGAGTAAGGCAGCGAGTAAGGCAGTGAGTGATCAAGACGTGATCGACGACAGCCGCACCGGCCTGGAGGTGGCGGTGGTGGGCATGGCCGGCCGCTTCCCCGGCGCCGCCGACCCGGACGAGCTGTGGGCCAACGTCGCCGCCGGCACCGAGTCCATCTCCCATTTCAGCGACGCCGAGCTGGACGCCGCCGGCGTCCCCGCCGAGTTGCGCGCCCAGCCCGGCTACGTCGCCGCCGGCGGCGTGCTCACCGACCCCGAACTGTTCGACGCCCGCTTCTTCGGCTACGGCCCGCGGGAGGCGGAGATCCTCGATCCCCAGCACCGCCTGTTCCTGGAGTGGTCCTGGCAGGCGTTGGAGGACGCCGGCATCGACCCGGCCCGGGATCGCCGGCCGGTGGGGGTGTGGGGCGGCACCGACGTCAACACCTATCTCCTCTTCCACCTGATGGGCAACCGCGAGCTGGTGGCCCTGGTGGGGGCGCAACAACTGCGCTACGCCAACCGCCCCGACACCCTGGCCACCCGGGTCGCCTACCACCTGGACCTCACCGGCCCGGCGGTCACCGTGCAGACCACCTGCTCCACCTCCCTGGTGGCCATCCACTTCGCCTGCCAGAGCCTGTTGAACGGCGAGTGCGACGCCGCCCTGGCCGGCGGCGTCTCCGTGGACGTCGGTCAGCGGCAGGGCTACCTGGCGCGGCAGGGCGGCGTCCTCTCCCCGGACGGCCACGTCCGCGCCTTCGACGCCGCCGCCGCCGGCATGGTGTCGGGCAACGGCGGCGGCGTGGTGGCCCTGAAACGGCTGGAGGACGCCGAGGCCGACGGCGACCGCGTCCTGGCGGTGATCAAGGGCTCAGCGATCAACAACGACGGCGCCCGCAAGGTGAGCTACACGGCCCCCGGCGTCGATGGCCAGGCGCGGGTGGTGCGGGCGGCCCAGATCGTCGCCGAGGTGGAGGCGGCGTCGATCCGCTACGTCGAGGCCCACGGCACCGGCACCGCCCTGGGCGACCCCATCGAGGTGGCGGCGCTGAACCGCGCCTTCCGCGCCGGCGGCGCCGGTCCGGAGGCCGCCGGCTCGGTGGCCCTGGGCTCGGTGAAGACCAACATCGGGCACCTGGACGCCGGCGCCGGCGTCGCCGGTTTCGTCAAGGCGGTGCAGGCGCTGCGCCACCGCCGCATCCCGCCCAGCCTCCACTACACCGCCGCCAACCCGGAGGTGGACTTCGCCGGTGGGCCGTTCTACGTCGCCGCCGAGGGCGAGGACTGGCCGCGGGGGGAGGGGCCGCGGCGCGCCGGGGTCAGCTCCTTAGGGATCGGCGGCACCAACGCCCACGTCATCCTGGAGGAGGCGCCGCCCATGCCCCGGGAGGCCAGCCCGGCCACGGCGCGCCAGCTCCTCCTGGTCTCGGCCCGCAGCCCGGCGGCGCTGGAGGCGGCGACGGGCCGCTTGGCGGCACGGCTGGGGGGCGACGGTGCGCCGTCCCTGGCCGACTCCGCCTGGACCCTGGCCACCGGCCGCCGGCAGTGGGACCACCGTGCCGCCGTGGTCGCCGGCGACGGTGCCGAGGCGGCCGCCGTCCTCGCCGCCGAGGGGGACGACGGGGCGCGCCTGCTGCGCGGCCAGGCCGCCGCCGAGAAGGCGACGCCGGTGGCCTTCCTCTTCCCCGGCCAGGGCGCCCAGCACCCCGGCATGGGGCGCGGGCTGTACGAGGACCGCGCCGCCGGCGCCGACGTCTTCCGCCGCCAGGTGGACCGCTGCGCCGAGCTGCTGGACGGCGAGCTGGACGGCCTGGACCTGCGCCAACTCCTCTTCCCGGCGCCGGCGGACGCCGCCGCGGCGGCGGAGAGCCTGGCCCGCACGCGGCTGACCCAGCCGGCGCTGTTCACCATCGAATGGGCCCTGGCCCGTCAGCTCGAAGCGTGGGGCGTGGCCGCCGACGCCTACCTGGGGCACAGCTTGGGGGAGTACGTCGCCGCCACCCTGGCCGGCGTCTTCACCCTGCCCGACGCCCTCGCCCTGGTCGCCGCCCGGGGGCGGATGATGGAGGCGCTGCCGCCCGGCGACATGCTGTCGGTGGCGCTTTCCGAGGAGGCGGTCGCGGAGTACCTGGAAGGGGAGGCCGTCGCCCTGGCGGCGGTCAACGCCCCGCAACTGGTGACCCTCTCCGGCCCGCCGGCGGCCATCGACGCGCTGGCCGGGCGGCTGGAGGCGGACGGCGTCGAGCCGAAGCGGCTGCGCACCTCCCACGCCTTCCACTCGCCGATGATGGACCCGATCCTCGACGCCTTCGCCGAGCGGGTGGGGCGGGTCGAGCGCTCGGCGCCCCAGACCCCCTTCGTCTCCAACCTCACCGGCACCTGGATCACCGACGCCGAGGCCACCGACCCGACCTACTGGGCGCGCCACCTGCGGGGCGCCGTGCGCTTCGCCGCCGGCGTCGCCGAGCTGGCGCAGGGCCGGGCGCTCCTGGAAGTCGGCCCGGGCCGCACCCTGGCCTCCCTGGCGCGCCGCCAGGCCGGCGCCGACGGCCGGTGGCTGGCGGCGGTCACCACCCTGCGGCCGGCCCGGGACGTGATGCGGGAGATGGAAGCCGCGGCCGAGGCCGGCACCACCCGGGCCCAGGCGGGGGAGCGCCACGGCGACCTGGACGCCGTCCTCTCCGCCCTCGGCCGCCTCTGGTGCGCCGGCGCCGCCGTCGATCCGGCGGCCCTCCACGCCGGCCGGCGGCGCCACAAGGTGGGCCTGCCCACCTATCCCTTCGAGCGCCAGCGCTACTGGGTGGACGCGCCGGGCACGGCCCGGGGGGCGAGCGCCGCGGCCACCACGGCCGCCGGGGAGAGCGGCGCCGACGCGGCGGAGGCCGCCACCTCCTCCGTCTCCCTCCACGAGCGCCCCGCCGGCCTGTCCACCGGCTACGTCGCCCCGCGCTCCGACACCGAGACGCGGGTCGCCGCCTCCTGGGAGACCCTGCTGGGCATCGACGGCGTCGGCGCCTTCGACGACTTCTTTGAGCTTGGCGGCCACTCGCTGCTGGCCACCCAGGTGCTCTCCCGGCTGCGCGACGCCTTCCGGGTGGAGCTGCCCCTGAAAGCGCTGTTCGACGCCCCCACCCCGGCCGGCCTGGCCGCCGCCGTCGATCGCCTGGTCGCCACCGGCGGTGGCGCCGTGGCGCCGCCCCTGGAAGCCTTGCCGCGCCAGGAGGGGGCGGAGCTGCCCCTCTCCTTCGCCCAGCAGCGGCTGTGGTTCCTGCACCGCCTGGAGCCCCTGAGCGACGCCTACAACGTGCCGCTGGCGGTGCGCCTGGCCGGCGACCTGCGCCAGGACGTCCTCTCCCGGGTGCTGGACGAGGTGGTGCGGCGCCACGAGGTGCTGCGCACCCGCTTCCGGGAGCACGACGGCGAGCCGGCCCAGGCCATCTCGCCGCCGTCGCACCAGCCGGTCCACCGCGTCGATCTCACTGCCCTGCCCGCCGGGCGCCGCGGCGCCGAGACCCGCCGCGTCGCCGCCACCGAGACCCGCCGCCCCTTCGACCTCGCCGCCGGGCCGCTGCTCCGCGCCACCCTGGTGGCCGAGGCGGCGGACGACCACGTCGCGGTGCTGGTGCTGCACCACATCGTCACCGACGGCTGGTCCTTGGGGCTGATGGTGCGGGAGATCGGCGCCCTTTACGCCGCCTTCGCCGGCGGCGAGGCATCGCCCCTGGAGGCGCTGCCGGTGCAGTACGCCGACTACGCCGCCTGGCAGCGCCGGTGGCTCAGCGGCCCGGTGCTGGAGGAGAAGGTGGCCTACTGGAAGCGCCAGCTCGGGGGCGACTCCGGCCACGCCCCGGACGTCGCCCGCCTGCCGGTGGACCGGCCGCGCACCCCGCGGCGCACCTGGGGCGGCGGCGCCGTCCGCTTCCACCTCGACCCGGAGCTGGCCGACGCCGTCGGGCGCTTCGGGCGGGAGCGGGGGGCGACCCTGTTCATGACCCTGCTGGCCGCCTTCCAGGCACTCCTGCTGCGCCACGCGCCCCAGGACGAGCTCACCGTCGGCACCCCGGTGGCGGGCCGCAACCGCACCGAGGTGGAGGACCTGATCGGCTTCTTCGTCAACACCCTGGTGCTGCGCACCGACCTGACCGGCGCCCCCTCCTTCGCCGAGCTGGTGGCCCGGGTGCGGGAGGTCAGCCTGGAGGCCCACGCCCACCAGGAGGTCCCCTTCGAGCGCCTGGTGGAGGAGCTGGTGGAGGAGCGCAGCCTGTCCCACACGCCGCTCTTCCAGGTCTTCTTCGTGCTCCAGAACATGCCCACCGCCGAGCTGGAGCTGCCCGGCGTCACCCTCTCCGGCCTGCCCGGCGAGGTGCGTTCGGCGAAGTTCGACCTGTCGTTGGAGATGGAGGAGCGCCCGGCCTCCCAGGGCGGCGGCATCCGCGGCACCTTCGAGTACGCCACGGATCTCTTCGACGCGGCGACGGTGGAGCGCCTGGCGGAGCACTTCCAACGGCTGCTGGCGGCGGCGGTGGCGGCGCCGGAGATGCCGCTGCTGGACCTGCCGCTGCTCGCCGAGGGTGAGCGCCAGCAGGCGCAGTGGCGCGACGCCACGGCCGAGGAGTGGGCCGACCTGGTGCCCGCCGGGGTGGGGGAGCCCGCCCCGACCCTGGAGGCGTTGATCCGCGCCCGGGTGGCGGCGACGCCCCAGGCGGTGGCGCTGGTCGCCGGCGATGGCTCCCCCTGGACCTTCGCCGAGCTGTCGGACCGGGCCGAGGCGCTGGGCGCCCGGCTGTTGGCGGCGGGGGTCGGTCACGACCAGGTGGTGGCGCTGTTGGCCCAGCGCACCCCCGAGGCGCTGGCCGCCCTGCTGGCGATCCACCGCGCCGGCGCCGCCTTCCTGCCCATCGACCCGTCGACCCCGGCGCAGCGCCGGGACCAGGTGCTGGCCGACGCCGGCGTGGTCGCGGTGGTCGGTGCCGCTGCCGCCCTGAACGACCTGCCGAGGGCCGAGGCCGGCGGCCAGCCCACCCTGGTGCCCTGGGAACGCGCCGCGGCCGAAGCCACCGCCGGGGACACCCCGCCCCTCCCCGGCCCCGCCACCCCGGAGTCCGCCGCCTGGGTGATCTACACCTCCGGCTCCACCGGTGTGCCCAAGGGCGTGGTGGTCTCCCACCGCGCCGCCGCCAACCACGCCGCCGCCATGGCCCGGGCCTACGGGCTGGGCGCCGACGACCGGGTGCTCCAGTTCGCCTCCCTGGCCTTCGACGCCGCCCTGGAGGAGATCTTCCCGCCCTGGCTGGCCGGCGCCGCGGTGGTGCTGGCCCGGGACGGGGTGAGCCGCGACTTCCGCGAGCTGGAGCGCCAGGTGGCCGCCGACGGCGTCACCGTCCTCGACCTGCCCACCGCCTACTGGCACGAGTGGGCCGCCGAAATGGACGCCGCCGGCGCCGCGCCGCCCGCCCCGGGCCCCGAGGGCCGCCCACTGCGCCTGCTGGTGGTGGGCACCGAGGCCGCCCTGCCGCACCGGCTGGAGCTGTGGCAGAAGGCCGTGCGCCGCGGCGCCGAGGCCGGCGCCGCCCCGGTCGCCTGGGTCAACGCCTACGGCCCCAGCGAGGCCACCGTCACCGCCACCATCTGGCGCCACCAGGCCAGCGACCCGGTGCCGGCCCGCCTGCCCATCGGCGGCCCGGTGGCCAACGTCACCGCCCACGTCCTGGACCGCCGCCTGGGGCCGGTGCCGCCGGGCGTGCCCGGCGAGCTGGTGCTGGGGGGCGCCGGCCTCGCCCGGGGCTACCTGGGGCGTGGGGCGGCCACCGCCGAGCGCTTCGTGCCGGACCCGTTCGCCGAGCGCCCCGGCGCCCGCCTGTACCGCACCGGCGACCTCGCCCGCCGCACCGGCGCCGGCGACCTGGACTTCCTGGGCCGGGTCGACCGCCAGGTCAAGATGCGCGGTTTCCGCATCGAGCCGGGGGAGGTGGAGGCCCGCCTGGCGGCCCTCCCCGGGGTGGCCGCCGCCGCCGTCGTGCTGGCCGGCGACGACCCGGCGGATCGCAGATTGGTCGCTTTCGTCGTCCCGGATGGGCCGGCGAGCGACACTCAAGACTTGCTGGAGGGCGAAGCGAAAGATTTACCCCAACGCCTTTCCGACGAGCTGGCGGCGGAGCTGCCGCCCTACATGGTGCCCTCCGCCTTCGTCGTCCGCCGAGCGCTGCCCAGGACGGCGGGGGGCAAGACCGACCGCCGCACCCTCGCCGCCGAGGCCGAAGCCGCCTCTGGCGACCGCCGCGCCCCGGAGCCGCCGGTGGCGCCGCGGGACGAGCGGGAGGAGGCGCTGGCCGCCATCTGGCGGGAGGTGCTGGACCTCGACACCGTCGGCGTCCACGACAACTTCTTCGAGATCGGTGGCCACTCGTTGAAGGCCACCCGGGTCATCGCCCGGGTGCGCCGCGCCCTGGGGATCGACCTGCCGCTGCGGGAAATGTTCCAGCGGCCCACCATCGCCGGCCTGGCCGCCGCCCTGGCGGAGAGCGACTCCGCGGCTGAAAAAGGCGAGGACGCCGTGCGTGCCGCCCTGTCCCGCCTCGAAGATCTGTCCGAGGACGAAGTTCGCGCCCTGCTTGCCGAGAAAAAAGCTGTACTTGAAGGAGCCTGACCCGTGACCGACCTGTCGAAACAACTCTCCGACCTTTCCGCCGAGAAGCGCCGCCTGCTGGAGCTTCTGCTGGCCGAGGAGGGCGTCGACCTGGACCGCGACGTCCTGGTGCGCCGCGACTGGCGGGACGGCGAGGACGCGCCCCTGTCGCCGGCCCAGCGCCGCCTCTGGCTCATCGACCGCATCGAGCCGGGCAGCGCCGCCTACAACATGCCCGCCGCCTTCCGCCTGCGCGGCCGGCTGGACGCCGAGGCGCTGGAGCACGCCCTGTCCCAGATCGTCGCCCGCCACGAGGTGCTGCGCACCACCTTCCACGAGGTGGACGGCGAGCCGGTGCAGCGGGTCGCGGAGCCGCGGCCGGTGCGCTTCACCCGGGTCGACCTGAGCGGCATGCCGGCGGCCCAGGCCCGTGCCCGGGCCGAGGCTCTGACCGCTGAGGAGGCCGCCCGCGCCTTCGACCTCTCCCGGGGGCCGCTGCTGCGCGCCCTGCTGATCCGCATCGGCCAGACCGCCGGCGGTGACGACGAGCACTGGGCGGTCCTCAACGTCCACCACATCGTCTCCGACGGCTGGTCCGTCGGCGTGCTGGTGCGCGAGCTGGGGGAGCTCTACGGCGCCCGCGTCGCCGGCCGCCGCCCGGAGCTGCCCGAGCTGCCCCTCCAGTACCGCGACTACGCCGCCTGGCAGCGGGCGCGCCTCGACGAGGCGGAACGGGGCGGCGACGCCGGGGGCGACGGCGAAGACGGCTTCGCCGACGACCTGGCCTGGTGGCTCGACCGCCTGGCCGGCGCGCCGCCGCTGCTGGAGCTGCCCACCGACCGCCCCCGGGCCGGCGGCCCGCGCCCCTCCGGCAGCCTGCGCTTCGCCCTGCCCGCCGCCGCCGTGCGCGGCCTGCGCCGCCTGGCGGAGGAGGAGGGCACGACGCTGTTCACCGCCCTCCTCGCCGCCTTCGCCGCCCTGCTGGGCCGCTGGTCGCGACAGGACGACCTGGTGGTGGGCAGCCCGGTGGCGGGCCGCGACCGGGTGGAGGTGGAGCCCCTCATCGGCTTCTTCGTCCACACCCTGGCGCTGCGTTTCGACCTGTCCGGCGACGCCCCCGCCTTCCGCGACCTGTTGCGCCGCGCCGCCGACACCGTCCTCGCCGCCCAGGACCACGGCGACGTGCCCTTCGAGGCGCTGGTGGACGAGCTGGCGCCGCAGCGCAGCCTGTCCCACCCGCCCATCTTCCAGGTCATGTTCCAGCTCGACAACACCGAGGCGGGCGGTGGTACTGCGGGCAGTGGTGAAGCCGGCGGTGACGGGGCAGCCGGCCTCGTCCTGCCCGGCCTGGAGCTGGAGCCGATGACCGCCGCCAGCGGCGGCGCCAAGTACGACCTCACCCTCACCGTCCGGGAGCGCCCCGACGGCACCGCCGCCGCCGTCCTGGTCTACGACGCCGGCCTCTTCGACGGCGACCGCATGGAGCGCCTGGCGGACCATTACCGCCGCCTCCTGAGCGCCGCCGCCGAGGCGCCGGAGACGGCGCTGGACGAGCTGCCGATCCTCGGCGAGAGCGAGCGGCGAACGGTGGTGGAGGCGCCCAACCGCACCGCCACCGCCTACCCGTCGGAGGCTTCCCTGGCCGACCTCTTCCGCGCCCGGGTGGCGGCCGCCCCGGAGGCGGTGGCCGCCGTCTTCCCGGAGGCCAACCTGACCTACGCCCAGCTCGACGCCCTCTCCGACGCCCTGGCCGCCCAGCTTCAGGCCGCCGACGTCGGCCGCGGCGACCGGGTCGGCCTGGTGGCCGAGCGCACCGCCGCCTCCGTCGTCGGCGTCGTCGGCGTCGTCAAGGCCGGCGCCGCCTACGTGCCGCTGGGCACCGCCTACCCGGCGGAGCGCATGGCGCTGATCATCGAGGACACCGGCGCCGCCATGGTGCTGGTGCAGCCGGGGCTGGAGGGCTCGCTGCCGGCGGGCGGCTTCATGGCGCTTGCGGTGGACCTGGAGCGCCTGTCCGAGGCAGCCGCGCCGCGGCCGGTGGCGACCACCGGCGACGACCTGGCCTACGTCATCTACACCTCCGGCTCCACCGGCACGCCGAAGGGCGTCGCCGTGCCCCACTCGGCGGTGACCCGCCTGGTGCTGGAGACCGACTACGTGGAGCTCAGCCCCGGGGACCGGGTGGCCTACGCCTCCAACCCCTCCTTCGACGCCGCCACCTTCGAGCTGTGGGGCGCTCTGCTGACCGGCGCCACCATCGTGGCGGTGCCCCGGGAGGTGGCCCTGGAACCGGAGGTGCTGACCGCCCACCTGCGGCGCCAGGAGGTCTCCGCCTTCTTCCTCACCACGGCGCTTTTCAACTCCGTCGCCCGCACCGTCCCGGGCGGCTTCGCCGGCGTCGGCACGGTGCTGTTCGGCGGCGAAGCGTGCGACCCCGCCATGGTGCGCCGGGTGCTCGAAGCCGGCGGCCCGGACCGGCTGCTCCACGTCTACGGCCCCACCGAGTCCACCACCTTCGCCACCTGGCAGCGGGTGGAGACGGTGGCCGACGACGCCACCACCGTGCCCATCGGCGGTCCCCTGGCCAACACCCGGGCCTACGTCGTCGATCACCGCCTGGAGCCGGCGCCCCTGGGGGTGCCCGGCGAGCTGCTGCTGGCCGGAGACGGCCTGGCCTGGGGCTACCACGCCCGGCCGGCGCTGACCGCCGAGGCGTTCCTGCCCGACCCCTTCGCCGGCGCAGCCGGTGGTGGTAGCGCTGGCGACACCGGCGGCGGCCGCCTCTACCGCACCGGCGACCTGGTGCGCTGGATGCCCGCCGCCGGCGCCGGCGACGGACGGCGCGCCACCGCCCCGCCGGTCATCGAGTTCGTCGGCCGCCTGGACGACCAGGTGAAGATCCGCGGCTTCCGCATCGAGCCCGGCGAGGTGCAGGCGGCTCTCCTCGACCGCCCGGAGGTGGCGGAGGCGGCGGTGCTGGTGCGCGAGGCCGGCGAGGCCGGCCGCCAGCTCGTCGCCTACGTGGTCCCCGCCGACGGTGGTCCCGAGCCGGCGAGCTCCGACCTGGGGGAGACCTTGCGCGACCGCCTGCGCGGCCAGCTCCCGGACTACATGCTCCCCGCCGCCATCGTCGTCCTCGACGAGCTGCCGTTGAACCCCAACGGCAAGATCGACCGGGACGCCCTGCCCAACCCCGACCTGGGGGCCGCCGCCGAGGCCGCCCACGTCGCCCCGCGCACCGCGGTGGAGGGCAAGATCGCCCGCTCCTGGGCGCGCCTGCTGGAGGTCGAGCGGGTCGGCGCCCACGACGACTTCTTCGCCCTCGGCGGCCACTCCCTGCTGGCCACCCGGGTGGCCTCCCACCTGCGCGAGATCTTCGACGTCGCGGTGCCGGTGCGCCGCGTCTTCGAGACCCCCACCGTCGCCGGCCTGGCGCGGGCGGTGGAGGCCGCCCTGGCCGCCGAGCGGGGCCACGAGGCGCCCGCCATCAAGCCGGCGCCGCGGCAGGACGGGGAAGCCCCCCCGCGCCCCCTCTCCTTCCCCCAGGAGCGGCTCTGGTTCATCGACCGGCTGGAGCCGGGGCGCTCGACCTACAACGTGCCCCTGGTGCTGCGCCTCCGGGGCGAGCTGTCCGCCGACGCCCTGGCCGCCGCCTTCACCGCCGTCGTCTCGCGTCACGAGGTGCTGCGCACCGTCTACGTCGAGGCCGGCGGCCTGCCGGTGCAGGTGGTCCGGCCCGCGGGCCTCTTCCCGCTGCCGGTGGTGGATCTCACCGGCCTGCCCGAGGCGGCCCGGGAGGGCGAGTCCTGGCGCCTGGCCCTGGACGAGGGCCGCCGCCCCTTCGACCTGACCAGCGACACCATGCTGCGCGGCATGCTGGTGCGCGAGGCGGACGACGCCGGCGCCGCGAGCCACCTGCTGGTCGCCACCATGCACCACGTCGCCTCCGACGGCTGGTCCGTC
>Ga0102947_1000009_pt1 | contig 58380 bp, 51 predicted proteins | sample SalPon2A_A_D2_MG_FD_78210 | JGI IMG/M metagenome (GOLD analysis project Ga0102947, IMG submission 78210) | Soil microbial communities from South San Francisco under conditions of wetland restoration - Salt Pond MetaG R2A_A_D2_MG | ecosystem: Environmental > Terrestrial > Soil > Wetlands | place... | reverse complement strand
GGCCACCGCGGCCAGGGTGGCGCCCAGAATCGCCCCGTGGTCCATGGCCACCGGGGTGATCACCGAGAGCACCGGGTCGGCGGTGTTGGTGGCGTCCAGGCGTCCCCCCAGCCCGACCTCCAGCACCGCCAGCTCCACCGCCGCGGTGCGCAAGGCGAGGGCGGCGGCGGCGGTCACCGCTTCGAAGTAGGTGGGCGGGGCGTCCAGGTCGCCGGCGGCCTGCAGCCGGCGGGCCGCGGCCATCACCTCCAGCACGGCGTCGCCCAGCAGTTCCCCGGCCACCGGCCGGCCATCGACGCGCACCCTCTCCTCGACGCTCTCCAGGTGGGGCGAGGTGTAGAGGCCGGTGCGCCGGCCCGCCGCCGTGGCCATGGCGGCCAGCAGGGCGGCGGTGGAGCCTTTGCCGTTGGTGCCCGCCACCAGGATGGTGGGGTAGGCCAGGTGGGGGTCGCCGAGGGCCGCGAGGAGCCGTGCCACGTGACCCAGCCCCAGGTGGACGCCGAAGCGCCCCAGGTCGTCGAGGGCGCGGGCCGCTCTTTCAGGAAGGGTCAAGTGTCAGGGGCAGGGCTAACTCCCGGCTTGTGTATGAACGCTCGCAGTAGAGCGGCTCAAGCACAAGTCGGGTTAAAACTCCGTGCCCTCTTCGGCGTCGTCCTCTTCGGCCTCCAGCTCGTTGGGCACGCCGAGGCGCATGCAGGCGGCGTCGTACATCTGGCGCGCCGCCTTCTTCGCCGCCTGCAGCTCGGCCAGGCGGTCCTTGACCTTGGCCAGCTCGGCCTCGATCTGGCTGTCCAGCTCGTCGATCTCGCTGCGGGTGACGGAGAGGGTGTTCTCGTAAAAGCTTTTCTGGTCCTCGTTGAGGCTCATGCTGATCTCCAATGCAATCCAGGGAAACCCCCGGGCGTGCCGGGCCGGGGTTCGTGCAGTGATGGGTGTTCTGAGGGTAAGACCGGGTGCAAGATCTGCGCTAGCCGGTAGACAGTCGGGATCATGACTAATCAGGGCTAAGCATGTTAGTGCGACGGGGGGCGGGCTGACAAGCGGACCGGGGCCATGGCGTCAGCCGTCCCCGGCGTCGCCGGCGCTGGCTTCCTCGCCGCCGGCGTCCTCGGAGCTGGCCTCCCGGGCCGCCTCCTCGGCGGCGGCGGCGTCGGCCAGGGCCTGGGCCTCGCGCTGGCGCAGGCGCCGCAGCTCGGCCCGCAGGCGCTCCAACTCCGGCTCCCGGTCCTCCCGGACGGCGGACTCGATCTCCGCTTCCTTGGTCGCCAACTGCTCGTCCAGCATGGCTTCCAGGTCCATCGCCTCGGCGGCCTCGCCGTCGGTGGTGGCGCCCGCCTCGTCCTCACCCGGCGCCGCGGCGCCGGCGGCGCCCTCCGCGCCGTCGGCCTCACCGGCCGCCGGCTCGCTGGCCGCCGGCGTGGCTTCGGGGGTTGGGGCGGTGTCGCCGGAGTTGCCGCCGAAGAACCAGACCGCGCCCAGGATGACCAGCAGCACGATGGCGGCGACCAGGATCCACAGGCCCTTGCGGCCCCCTTCCTCCGGCGTCACCTCCTCGCCCTCCGGCGGCGCCATGGCGGTGGCGGTGCCGCCGAAGGTGGCCTCCGCCTCGTCGTCGTCGGTGGCGGCGGCGTCCGGCGTCAGGCCGACGCCGGTGCCGGTCAGTTCGCCGGCGGCGCCCGCGGTCGTGGCGCTGGCTGTGTCACCGGCCGTGTCGCTGGCGGTAGCCGTGCCGGTGCCGGTGCCGGCGTCGGTCCCGCTCCCCGTGCCGGCCTCGGCGCTGCTGGCACCGGCCGCGTCGTCCAGGTCGGCCAGGCGGATCGGCTGGGTGGCGGCGACGTCCCCCGGGGCAACCCCGAACGGCGAGGCCACCCCGTCGTCCCCCGGCCGCACGTCGGTCGGCCCCTGCGCCCCGTCGCCGGCGGTGCCGCCGGTGCCCTCGGCAGCCACCGCGGCGGCGGCGCCGGTGCTCCAGGTGAAGCGCTGCCGGGCCTCGTCGTCCAGGTCCTCGGCGTCGTCCAGCTCCCGCAGCCAGGTGCCCAGGTCGGCCTGGGTCGGGGTCGGCTTCAGGCGGTAGAGGATCGCCTCCAGCTCGCCCTGCATCTCGCCGGCGTTGTCGTAGCGGTCGTCGGGATCCTTGGCCAGGGCGCGCCGGGCGATCTCCTCCACCCCTTCGGGCAGCCCCGGGTTGACCTCCTCCGGCGACCGGACGTGGCACTCGCGCACCGATTCCAGGACCGAGATCTCGTTGTCGCCGGCGAACAGCCGGTCGCCGGTGAGCATCTCGAACAGCAGGACGCCGAGGGAGAAGATGTCGGAGCGCGAATCCACCGTGCGCCCCCACGCCTGCTCCGGCGACATGTACTGGAGCTTGCCCTTGAGCGCCCCCATCTGGGTGTGGGTCGCCTTGGTCACCGCCTTGACGATGCCGAAGTCGCACAGCTTGATGTCGCCCTCGTAGGACAGCAGGACGTTCTGGGGCGAGACGTCGCGGTGCACCAGCTCCAGCTCCCGGTCGTCGAAGTCGCGCTTACGGTGGGCGTAGTCCAGGCCGCTGGCCAGCCGTGCGGCGATGACCAGGGCGAGGCCCACCGGCAGCGCCTTGCCCTTGCGCCGCGCCTGGTTCAGCACGTCGCGCAGGTTGCGCCCCTCGACGTACTCCATGGCGATGTAGTAGTCGCGCTCGATCTTGCCCAGGTCGTAGATGTGGGTGATGTTGGGGTGGTTGAGCTGGGCCGCCAGCTTGGCTTCGTCGATGAACATGCTGACGAAGTCCTTGTTGTCGGTCATCTGGGGCAGGATCTTCTTGATGGCGACGGTCTTCTGGAACCCCTCGACGCCGCTCATCCGGGCCTTCCACACCTCGGCCATGCCGCCGATGGCGATGCGGTCCAGGAGGCGGTAGTGGCCGAAGCGGTCACCCTCTTCCCGGGCGCTCTCCGGGCTGGCGCCGGGTCGGCCCGGCGCCTCCGTCGCGGTCTCCGTCGCCGTGGCGGTGGCGGTGCCGGTCGCTGTGCCTGTGGCGGTGCCGGTGTCGGTGCCTGTCCTTCCAGCGCCGAAGCCCCGAGGCTCGAAATCGTCCGGTGGCTTGACCTCGTAGGAGCTGTCGTCTTCGGGCACGGCCTCGCTCCAGGAGGCGTCGAACACCTCATCGAAGGTCTCGTCGGCCAGGGCGTCCGCGTCCATCCCGGGGGCGGCGGGGGGCTCGGCCGCGGGGGGCTCCAGCTCGCGGACTTCGAGGTCCGGCAGGTCGAGGTCGGGGGGTGCCAACTCGGGGCCGGTGCCCTCCACCGCGCCCAGGTCGAGCTCTTCCGGCGCCTCCAGGTCCGGCACTATCAGTTCTGGTGTCTCCGCCAGGTCCGGTGCCTCCGGCAGTGGCGGCGGCTCCAGGCTGTCGGCGGCGGGCGGCTCCGGCGCCGCCGGGGCGGCCGCTCGCGGCGCCGGCGACTTCCTGTGCCCCCCCGCCAGGGCGGCGATCTCGCTCAGGTCGTCCTCGGGGGACCGCTTGCGGCGCTTCTTCGCCTTCCGCTTCTTCGGCTCTTCCAGGCTGGACAGGGTCAGGTTGAGGAGCTCGTCAACGTCGTCCCCGCCGCGTCGCGGCTTGCGCTTGCGGGGCGCCTGGGCGGCGGCCTCGGGGCGCTCCGCCGGGGCCGCCTTCTCCTCCTGCCTCTTCTTCGCCTGGCCAGCCCCCGCTGCCGGCTCGTCCAGGACGCCGGAAAGCGTCATCTCCAACCGCTTGGCGATCTCCGGGTCGTCGGAGCCGAGGCGGGCGTCGCCCCGGGGCGCCTTGGCGGTGGGCTGGGCCGCGGCCGGTCTCGGTGCCGCTGGCTCCTCTGCCACAGGTGCCGCCGGCGCCGTCGGCGCTACCGGCGCTACCGGTGCCGCCTGCACGGGCGCTTCATCCTCCGTCGCCGAGTCCACCTCTTGCAGCAGGTCGCCGAAGATGTCCTCGGAGGTCAGCTTGGGCTCCTCCGGTCCCGCGGGGGCGGCTGCCGGCGCCGCGGCGCTCCCGTCGCCGGCGCCGCCGGCGGCCCCGGGGCCCCCCTGGGGCCGGTTCAGGCCGCGCCGCACCACCATGCGCAACTGCTGGTCGGTGAACGGCTTGGCCACCACCTCGTCGGCGCCCATCTCGGCCGGCTCCACGGGTGCCTGGTGCTCGGGGATGAGAGCCACCGCGCCGGGCCCCCCCTGGTGGGTGGCGAAGGTGCGCAGCATCTCCGCGGCGCCGGGCAGCTCCGAGTTGATCAGCACCAGGTCCGGCTGCTCCGAGGCGGCGGCGCGCAGCGCTTCCGGGCGGCCGGCGACGAAGCGCGTCTTCCAGCCCTCCGAGGAGAGGGCGTCCTGGATGCGCTCGATGTAGCGGCCTTCGTGTTCGATGACGAGGATGGACGGCATGGACGATCTCTCCGGGGGAGCATGGGCGGACGGCGGTCCCGGTTCGGGCGCGGTACGAGCTGGGGCCGTTTCCAGAGTAGGGTTTCCACCTCCTACAGTACCCTAAAGAGTACCGCAATCTGGAATCGCGCAGCCCATCCGGGCGCAAAATTCGCCCGTCCCGCGGCGCGGATCGGATAGGATTCCCCCGGGCGCCCCGTCCGGGGCGCGCCCGTGGCGCTGCTGCGCGCGGGGCCCGGCACCGGCGCAGTGGAGCGGCGGCAGCGAGGTTTCGAAGGGAGACAGAGGATCGATGGCAGGGCATAGCAAGTGGGCCAACATTCAGCACCGCAAGGCCGCGGTGGACAAGAAGCGGGCGAAGCGCTGGACCCGCATCCTGCGCGAGGTCACCGTCTCGGCGCGCCTCGGCGGTGGCGACCCCGACGCCAACCCGCGGCTGCGCTCGGCGATGGACGACGCCAAGTCGGACAACGTGCCCAACGACACCATCGACCGCGCCATCAAGAAGGGCACCGGCGAGCTCGAGGGGGCGTCCTACGACGAGATCACCTACGAGGGCTACGGCCCCGGCGGCGTCGCCATCATCGTCGAGACGATGACCGACAACAAGAACCGCACCGTGGCCGAGCTGCGCCACCTCTTCTCCCGCTTCGGCGGCAGCCTGGGGGAGACCAACTCGGTGGCCTGGATGTTCGACCGCCGTGGCCTGTTCGAGCTCGAGCCCGGCGCCATGGACGAGGAGGAGGCGATGGAGCTCGCCCTGGAGATCGGCGTCGATGACCTCGACACCGAAGGCGACGCCATCGAGCTCTACACCTCCTTCGAGGACTACGCCGGCGTCCGCGAGGAGCTGGAGCGGCGGGAGATCCCCATGGCCACCAAGAAGCTGGCCATGGTCCCCCAGTCCAACGTCGAGGTCGGCGGCGAGGAGGCGAGCCAGGCGTTGGCGCTGCTGGACGCCCTGGAGGACTACGACGACTCCCAGAACGTCTGGGCCAACCTGACGGTGGACGAGGAGAGCCTCGCCGGCGAGGCGGGGTGACCCTGGAACCGGGCCGGCCATGCTGATCCTCGGAGTCGACCCCGGCAGCCGCCACACCGGCTACGGCCTGATCGAAAAGGACGGCCCGGACATGAAGGTGCTGGCGGTGGGGACCTTGTCGCCGCCGGCGAAGGCCGAAGTGCCGGAGCGGCTGGCCTACCTGGGGCGGGCGGCGGGGGAGATCGCCGACGAGTACCGGCCCGACACCGCGGTGCTGGAAAGCCCGTTCCACGGAATGAACTCCCGCAGCCTGGTGGTTCTCGCTCAAGCCAGGGGTGCCCTGATGGCCGCCCTGGCGCAGCGCGAAGTGGAGATCCGGGAGTTCACGCCGGCCCAGGTCAAGTCCGCCGTCGCCGGCAACGGCCGGGCGGGCAAGGCCCAGGTGGCGCGGATGGTCCGCCTCCTGCTGTCCTTCGAAGGCGAGTGCTCGGAGGACGCCACCGACGCTCTGGCGGTGGCCGTCTGCTGCGCCCAGCGGCTGCGCATGGATAGGATTTCTGAAATTCATGGCCGACGGAAATAGCCTGTGACCCAGACGATTTTACGGCTTGACCCGGGCCGGAAGCGCTATGGTACGATGCCTTCTACGCCTCAACAGCGATGATGACTCTAGCTCTCACGTGTCGTCGCGGGAGGCGTTTTGGCCTTTCTCGCGAACGCTCCGCGGGAGGCATCATCGAGAGGCGGTAACTGCTTCACGGGAACTCGATCCGCATCCCGCGGGTCTAACTATCCGCATAGGAGGAGACGCAAGTGGCTGATATCGGCGGAACGTTCATGGAGTACATGCGCAACGGAGGCCCACTGATGTGGGTGCTCCTCGCGTTTTCAGTTGTCGCGCTGGCGTTCATCATTGAGCGATTCATCGCTCTGCGCCGCGCAAAGATCAACGTCAACGAGTTTTTGGCCAAGATCCGCAAGGCGCTGATCGTCAACCACTCGGTGCGGGACGCGATCAAGATCTGCGAGCAGTACCGCGGCCCGGTGGCGTCCATCATGAAGGCCGGCCTGCTCAAGTACGGCCAGCCCAAGGAAGACATCGAGAAGACCATCGAGAACGCCGCCCTCTACGAGATGGGGCGCCTGGAGCGCGGCCTGGTGGTCCTGGCCACCGTCGCCAACGTCGCTCCCCTGCTCGGCTTCCTCGGCACCGTCACCGGCATGATCAAGTCGTTCGACGCGCTGCAGGAGGCGGGTCTGTCCGATCCCGGCCTGGTGGCCGGCGGTATCTCCGAGGCGCTGATCACCACCGCCACCGGTCTGGCCGTCGCCATCCCGGTGCAGATCGCCTACAACTACTTCATGAGCCGCATCAGCAAGTTCGTCCGCGACATCGAGACCGCGGCCAACATGCTGCTCGAGACCTTCACCGAGATGGAGCGCTCCGGCGTCAAGGCCGACAAGGTTTCCATGGACGCCGACAAGAAGAACGTCGCGGCGCCCGGCAAGACCGCCACGTCCGCCGCCGCTCCGGCCGGGGCCACGGGCGCCCAGTCCACCAAGAAGTAACCGCGAAGGGACCCCATGGACCTCAAAGCCAGTGAACGACAGGAAGCGGTGATCCCGACCGCATCAATGGCGGACGTCGCCTTCCTGCTCATCATCTTCTTCCTCGTCACCTTCCAGATCGAGGTTGACAAGACCCAGGTCGAGCTGCCGGCCACCGGCATCCGCTTGGAGATCCCCGAGGAGTCGGCCTACGTGTCGATCACCGAGAGCGGGGTCATCCGGGTGTCCGGGGGAGATGAGATCAGCTACGCGGTGCCCAGTGCCGAGGAGGTTTTCTCCCTGGCCAGCGTCGTGGTCTCCCAGGATCCGACCAAGGCGTTCGTGCTCAAGGCCGATCGCGACGTGCCCTATCAATACGTGGACGAGGTCATCGACGCTCTGAAGCGAGCCAAGGTCCGCAACGTCTACCTGCTCAGTCAGCAGGAGACCCGTGACAGCGCCGGTGGCGGTGCCCCCGGCGGCGCAGGAGGTGGATGATGCAGATCGAGCGTAAGAACAAGGTCGATGAGGAGATCCCGACTTCGTCGATGGCCGACGTGGCCTTCCTCCTGATCATCTACTTCATGGTCACCTCAACCTTCGCCGCCACCCGCGGCCTCGACTTCGCCCTTCCCGAGGAGGAGGACAACCCTCCGATGATCGAGAAGGAGGAGTCGGTGCTCATCGAGATCCAGGCGACCGGCCAGTACATGGTCGATCAGCAGCCGATGCGGCTCGACGAGATCCTCGACTACCTGGAGCCGAAGCTGGAGCGCAACCCGATGAAGCCGGTCATCATCCGGCCGGACCAGAGCGCTCCCTACGGCTACATGGTCGATGTCTTCGACGAGTTGCGCTCGGGGTCGGAGAAGGGCGTAGAAGTGAAGAACATCTCCATCCCAACCCAGCGCGAGATCGAGGCCTTCTGGTACTGATCAGACACCCACTCCCGACATCGGTGTCGGCCTGAACCGGAAGTCACCGGGAAGCGAGGAAACATGGCAACGAAGAAGACGACGAAAGCGGCTGGGAAGCCACGAGAGGAAGCGCATGCGACCTCTTCCCTGGACACCTTCGCCGAGGAGTACGAACAGGATTCGAAGACCTTGCGCATCGCCTTCGTGGCGGCGCTGATCTTCCACCTGGGGTTGCTCATCGTGAACCTCCCCGAGCTCACCAAGGCGGCACCGCCGGAGCCGGAGAAGAAGAAGGTCTACGTGGTGCAGCAGGTGCGCTTCAAGCCGCCGCCACCGCAGAAGCAGCAGGAGATCCCGAAGCCGAAGGCGAAGAAGGTGCCGATCCCCGATCCGACCCCGGACGAGCCGGAACCGATCCGCACGCCGGAAGAGATCGAGCCCACCGTGGACCTGCCGGAGACGGACATCGTGTTCGACATCCCGGAAGGCCCGCCACCCTCCGAGCCGGAAGGCCCGATCCACGTCGGTGGTGACGTTCAGGCGCCGGTGAAGAAGTACGCGCCGCCGCCGTCCTACACCGAGATCGCCCGGAAAGCCCGGGTGCAGGGTGTGGTGATCGTCCAGGCCATCGTCGACAAGCAGGGCCAGGTGCAGCAGGTCAAGGTCCTGAAGGGCCTGCCCATGGGCCTGGACAAGGCCGCCGTCGACGCGGTCAACAACTGGACCTTCGAGCCGGCGACCCTGAACGGCAAGCCGGTGGACGTCTACTACAACCTGACGGTGAACTTCACCCTGCAGTAGCAGCTGGGGGACCATGGCCTTTCAAGGTTCGCTTCGGGAGCTCCCGCTGCCGGACATCATTCAGTTGGTGTCGGTCTCGGGAAAGACCGGACGTTTCGCTCTCCGCCGGGAGGACCACCCCGGCGGAGAGATCTATTTGCGCGGCGGTCAGATCGTGCACGCCAAGACCGGCGACCTCGCCGGTGAGGAGGCGGTGTACGAGCTGGCGATCTGGCCGGAGGGGGACTTCACGTTCCACGCCGGCGAGGAAAGCCCCGAGAGCACCATCAACAAGTCGAACACCAACCTGTTGATGGAGGCGGCGCGGCGCATCGACGAGTGGCAGGTGCTGTCGAAGAAGATCCCCTCGACCCGGCTGGTGCCGGTGTTCACCGACCAGGCGTCGACGACCTCGGTGTCGTTGACCCCCCAGGAGTGGCAGTTGATCTCCAAGGTCGATGAGCGCCGCTCCATTGAAGAGGTGGCCCTGGGCCTCGACAAGAGCCCCTTCGACACCTGCAAGCTGCTCTACGGGTTGATCACCTCCGGCCTCATCACGCTGAAGGAGAACCTCCACTCCCTGTCGGGAGAACGTCTCCGTGAGATGACACCCGAGCAGTTGGAATCCATCACCGAGGACATTCAGCGGCAGGCCCAGAATCTCCTCGGGGACAGCCCGAAAAATTCCGAATTAGAAGCCGTTGTCCGCCTCAGCCGGGCCGAATTGGAGTCCGGGCGGGGTGTGGATGCGGTCTTAGACCTTGTCAGGGCGGCCGAAAAGCTGGTTTCCGCTGCCCTCGGCCCAAACCAGTCAAAAGTGTTCCTGGACAAGGTCAGCGGACTGCTGACCGCCCGCTGAACGCGCCGTAGCCGACCTGGCACGCTTCTTGGTACTTATGTCAGGTTGAAAGGAGAAGATGTCTCATGCGTAAAAACCTACTACTAGTTGCTCTCACCGTCGCCTTCCTCGCCACCGCCGGCCTCGCCGAAGCCGGTTGGAACGAGGGTGTGGCGGCGTACCGATCCGGTGATTTCGCCACCGCAGCGTCCGAGTTCCGGGCCGTGGTGGAGGAGACCCCGGACTTCGCCGGTGGCCACTTCATGCTCGGCCAGGCGCTGATGAAGCAGAACGACGACGCCGGCGCCCTCAACCACCTCCGCAAGGCCTACGAGCTCGATAGCGAGAACGTGTCCTACCAGATCGCCTTGTCCCAGGCCTACCTGAACGCCAGCCGTTTCGGGGACGCCAACCAGTTGCTCTCGCGCATCGACCCCAACTCGCTGCCCGCCAAGAGCCGCGAGGCGTACTACGAGATGCTGGGAGCCGCCGCCGCCGGCAGCGGTGACACCGGCCGCGCCCTGCAGACCTTCAAGAAACAGACGGAGGTCAACCCGGGCAACGCCGACGCCTGGTACCGCTACGGCACCGCGGCCTTCAACGCCGGCGACACCGCCACCGGGGTCAGCGCGTTGGAGAAGGCCGTGAACCTGGACGGCAGTGACCGCAAGAAGGTCGAGGCCCTGTCCAAGGCGCTGGTCCGCCAGGCCCGGGAGTCCCGCGGCGCGGCGAAGAAAACCGCCTACAACAAAGCGGTGTCGGTGGCCGAGAACCTGGTCTCCGACAATCCGAGCTACGAAAACCTGCTGTTCCTCGGCGAGGTGCAGCTCGGTGCCGCGGCCTACCAGGACGCGGTGGCCAGCCTGAAGCGGGCCGCCGCCAAGAACGGCTCCGCCTGGTATCCCCACTTCTACATGTCCCAGGCCTACACGCTGCTGTCGCAGTATGACGCCGCGGCCTCCAGCGCCCAGCTCGCCTTGGAGCGGGTGTCCAGCGCGGACAACCGGAAGCGGATCTGGGACACCATCGGCTTCGCCCACGAGAAGCAGAAGAACTACGACCAGGCCATCGCCGCCTACCAGAAGGCCGAGAACCAGACCGGAGTTCAGCGGGTGTCCGAGAACAAGCGGATCGCCGAGGAGAACGTCCAGATCGAAGACGAGAACCGTCAGATCCAGGAGATGGAAGCCGAGCGCAAGCGCCTCGAGGAGGAGCTGCGCGACCTCGGCGGCCCCCCCCGCCGCTGACCTCCAGCGCTGACTTCCAACACCGCGACTCGGACCCACGGGGCTCTTCGGAGCCCCGTTTTCTTTGGTTCCGACGAATGCCGCTCGGGACCATCGCCACCCGCGGCTTGCTCAATCTCTGTGCCTCGGCCCGCCTCGCCGCGGCGGTGGGCGCATGGCTGCGCGCCACCCTGTAGAATCCCGGCGATGCCGTGCTTCCCCTCCCCCCTTCCCGCTCACCCCTGTCGTGCCTGGCAGCGGCTCGCCGCCGTCGCTCTGGTGTCCGCATGCCTGGCCACCGCCAGCCCGGCCCGCGCCGCCGCCCAGGATCTCGCCGCGCCGCCGAAGGACCCGGCGCCGGCCAGCGAGTTCCCCCCCTACCCCTCCGGCGTGCCGGAGCCATTGGCGGTTGAGCCGATCAGCTTATCGGGCCCGTTAGCCGAAGACGTGGCTCCCGCCGACGCTGCCGGGGCCGGGTCTGAAGCGCCCTCCGCGGAGAGCGCCGAGGCGCGGGCCGAGGGCAACTTCCTGCCCCGCCTCGACGTCTTCTTCCCCGAGGGCGAGTTGGACCTGCGGGTCAGCGGCATCATCGAGAAGGTGTTCTTCGAGGGGCAGGTGCAGTACAACTTCATCGACGGTGACATCACCGCCTACCTGCGCTACCGCTACTACGGGTTCCAGCGCATCTACCAGATCACCGCCTTCGACGAGGTGGAGTTTGACTCCATCGAGGAGCTCTCGGATGAGTTCGAGCGCACCCGAGGCTTCCTCTTCCTCACCCAGCAGCCCCACGACTTCCACCGCAGGAGCTTTCTGCTCCTCGAAGTCGATCGCATCATCTCCAACGCCGAGGGGCTGCGCTTCAACAACAACACCACCAACACCTACCTGCGCTTCGGCTACCAGATCGGTACCCCCAACGACGACCGCTCCAACTCCGTGGTCGCCGAGCGCCGGGCCGAGCGGCGCAACCTGTTCACGCCGTACCGCGAGGTGGGCCCCGGGGACGCCGGCCTGACCAGCGCCGTGACCTGGGGCTTCGAGGGCCTCGGGGACTACGACTACGTCAAGGTGGAGGCCGAGGCGCTGAAGCGCTTCGAGATGCCCGCCAGAACCTTCCTCTTCGGCCGCCTCAGCGCCGGTACCTTCGTCCACAAGGTTCTGCTGCCGGATACCGAAGACCGCCTCCAGGCGGACCGCTACTCCATCCCCAGGGCCGAGCTCTTCCGCCTCGACGGCAGGGACAACCTGGTCGGCATCAGCGATCGCATTCGCGGCACGGAGCAGTTGTACACCACATGGGAGTACTTCGTGCCCTGGTTCCTCAACCAGGATCGCCGGGCGCTCTGGCTCGACTGGCAGAACTGGTACTGGGTGTTTTACGGCGGATACGGCACGACGGGCTTCAATAGTGACGTCTACAGCGACTTCGGCACCTACTATCCGGATGTGGGCATAGGATTTGAATCATCATTCCAGTTGAAGAAGTACGCCTTCTTTCTCTCCGGCATCGTCGCGCAGGCGTTGCGGGGAGACGGTGGGATTGAGGCCAAGCTCTCCATCAAGTCGTATCGCTAAGTCATCATGGGGCTTTAGCCTCGTCGGGAACGCGGAGAGCTGTGCTAGGCTCAATACAGGCGATCACTGAAAACGTACAGGCATTACTCGCGGCGTGCGACGTTGTTTTGCCGCGGTTGGAGGAGAAACGATGAAACTACAACGAGGGTTGCTGGGCGTGGTTCTCGCCCTGCTACTGGTGGCGGGAGTCGCCGTAGCGGACGAGTCCGTCAATGCACCGACCATCACGGGGGAGACCGGCTATTTCAGCCTCTTCACCGGGGACACTCTGCCCCAGGGCGCCATGTCCTTCGGCATCTACTACAACAACTGGGACCGGGTCTTCGAGTTCGACGACACCGCGGACCTGGACTGGAACCGGCTCAGCGCCAGCTTCGGCTACGGCTTCACCGACGACTTCGAGATGTCGGTGATGGTGCCGTACGAGAACCTTGACGCCGACTTCCCGGGTAGCGGCTCCTTCGACGACGACGGCCTGGGCAACGTCCGGGTCGGCGCCAAGTACAGCTTCTACCAGGACGAGGACCGCTCCTTTGCCCTGAACGCCTACGTCGAGGCGCCCACCGGTGACGAAGAGGTCCTGGGTGGCGAAACCGGCTACGGCGTCGGCCTGGCGTGGCGCCGGGCGAGCTGGGTCTACAACGTCGGCTACAGCCAGCCCGGCGACTTCGGCCCGGACGGCTCCCTCGACCGCTCCGACGCCCTGACCGGTGGCATCGGCTACGCGGGCGAGGTGTCCGAGCAGTTCAACTGGATCACCGAGTTGGTGGCCACCGTGCCGCTGGACAGCGACGACGCGATCTTCGAGGAGTCCGTGGACCTCAACCTGGGTGGCCGTTACTGGCTGGCCCCGGACGGCCCGTGGGCCTTCAACTTCGCCCTGCGCAGCGACCTGATGCAGCTTTCCGACACCGACGAGCACTGCCCCATCGGCGGTCTCCTCGGGTTCACCTACGTGCCGCGGTTCTTCACCGCCGTGCCGCCGCCGCCGCCGCCCCCCCCGCCAACCGAGTATGAGCTGACGGTGGAGACCGCGGGCGACTGCGAGGGCCAGGTGGTTTCCAGCCCCTCCGGCATCGACTGCGGCGCCGACTGTGACGCGATGTACGAGGAAGGCACCATCGTGACGCTGCGGGCGACCCCCGTCGACGACAATTGCGAGGTCACCGGCTGGACCGGCGACGCGGATTGTGAGGACGGCGAGGTGACGATGAACGGTGACCGCTACTGCGTTGCCAACTTCGCCTCCGTCGCGCCGCCGCCGCCGGCGGCGCCCAAGTTCACCGAGGTCGAGCGGGTCTGCATGTTCGGCTCCAACTCCTCCCGGGTGAACAACCCCTGCAAGGCGATCCTCGACGAGGTGGCCCTGCTGATGCGCGACAACCCGGATGCTCCGGCCCTCGTCATCGGCTACTCCGACAGCTCCGGTCCGGAAGGTCCGAACATGGAGATGAGCAAGCGCCGGGCCGAGGCCGTGAAGAACTGGCTGGTCACCCGCCACGCGGTGGACCCGAGCCGGATCACGGTGGAAGGCCGCGGTGAGACCGACGAGTTCGGCACCTCCTCCAAGGACAACCGCCGTGCGGTCATCCGCGTGACGGTGGAAGAGGACATGTGACGACGGTCTCCTGACCGTCCGCCCCGGCGCTTCGGCGCCGGGTTGGTAAAAGCCCCCGTTCGGAGACGGACGGGGGCTTTTCTTATCTGTGCGCCAGGGCTGGCGCCCTGGCAACCGTAACCCGAAAGGGAAACCGCCCAGGTCTCAAGGGACTCCTAGCCCCGCTTCATCGCTGGTGAGGATCTCGCGCTTGCTACCTTGGGATTTCAGCTTTGACACCATCACCGCTATCGTATACGCTAATGTGAATATAAGCGCGACAAATAAAGCATAAGCATGGAGATTTAGCTCGATGAACAGATTCGGTTATCGACAGAGGATTCTCGCATGGTTGGTGGCTATTACGATATCGATTGGATACGTCGCGCCGTTAGACGCAGATCCTGACGATTCACCACCTCAACAAGGCCGGGACCTGGTCTGAGCGGTATTTCTATGATGACGAGGGTCACAGAATCGCGGAGATCATCAATTCAGACCGAGGTATTGCCGATCGAATACTCCGAGACTTGGTGCATCTTGGTCTCCGGCCGGGAAAGGATCTGGGCTCCGAAGTTCTTCGAAGAGACACAGGTAGGACTATCAGCGAAAACGCCTTTGGTCGAGTCGAAGATACAGTCATCGATGCTGAGTTCATGGGTGACACGGTGTTGCAGCGTCGACAGTCGACGCGGGTAGGCAGGAACGAGGTGGTGGTGGAGGCTTATGCCACCGCAGAGGGCCGGTTGCTGCTGGACAGCTTGGGTGGATGGCGTCTAGAGCGCTATACCGAGTCAGATCGTCTATCGTTACGAGAGTGTCTTGCGTCCTGGTGAGCAAGTGGGTTCCGACCAGGACATCCAGGTCCAGCCACAGGCCGCCGGTCGGATTTACGTTCCAAGCTATGGTCAGGTAGCAGAGTGGGATGAAACGCTGTATCCGAGAGGCGTTCTGATGGCGGGACTGGGAGGAAGTCCGTTTACGCTGCTATCGCTCGACGGTGGCGAAAGGGTTTGGCGGTCCGTAACCCTGAAGGAAACCTCGGTATATCGCGGTTGGGACCGGGTTGATTACGATGATTCCAGAATTTATCTTCGGCTAACGACCGACTCCAACGCAATCGACGGTGGCGACCGGTGGGCTTACATCTCAGTACCCAGGTCTAAAGCCGCAGCGTCGCCAAAAGCCATATCGTCCCATTCGATGAACTCCGCCGACAGTGCTCTGGCTATCTCGCTTGGCTCGGATAAAGAAGCTGCGCTCTTTATCTCCGACGCGTTGATCAAGCGATGGTGCCAAGGTATCGATAACATGGGGTGCGTGTGTTGGGACGATGGGGCCGAGAGCGGTATCATCTGTCCCGACGGAGATGACGGCGGCGGTGGCGGCGGCAGTGATGGTGGGGGCGGTGGAGGCGACTCTGAACCTGATGGCGGCGGTACTAATCCAGGAGCCGGCAGTGTTCCGCTCAGTCCTGAGCAGATGCAGAAGCTAAATGCCGCCAAAAATAGAGCGAAACAGCGCCTGGAAGACCTTCAGCAATGCGGGGATCTGTTCAAAGACCTAACCCTTACGAATGGCCCTGGCGTAATCGATGCGACGACCTACCGCTCCCATCCGAACTCGGACGCGTGCGGCGCGGGTGCGGCAATCTGGACCCAGGTCGGAAGCTTGAATGCCTACCTGTGCAACTCTTTCATAAACCAGGTAGCCGATATGCGGGCGGCGCTGGTAATCCACGAAGCTATGCACAGTGCTGGACAGCGCGAAAGCCCCCAATACCCCGGGTATCCTACGTCGGTGCAACTCACCAATCTGGTGCGAACGACATGCAACTTGTGAGGCGAATGGCTCCAACCCTGCTCCTCATGTTCTCGCTGCTTTGGGGCGGTTTCTCGGTGGGTGAGGATATTGGCGAAGGGTGCCCCGTTCATCCCTGCGACTCATGGGAAGTCCTGGTTGAACGGGGCGACGCGGTGGCCCCCAATTTGGAACCGCCGCGGAAAGCGAAGGCTCTCTACGCCAAGGCTCTGGAACTGGTCCGCGACAAGAAAGCCGGTGCATCGGCCGAGAGCCTTGTTCTCGACAGGTTGGGACAGGCTCAGGCGGCACTCGGGGAGGAGCGGGAGGCCGAGCTCTCCTTCTTGCGGTCCCTTCGCCTACGCCTCGGACGCGAGGGCGAGGAGGAAGCGACGGCAGAGACCTTGGATCGGCTAGCCTCGCTTTACTATCAGATGGGGCAGCCCGAGCAAGGCTTGAGCGTTCATCGGGAAGCTCTTCATCTTCGCCGCCAACGCTTCGGTCACGAGTCAGTAGAGGTTGCGCAGTCCATGGCTTTGGTGGCCTCCGCTCACGAGATTCAGCGAGACTACGAGCAGGCAGAAAAACTCTTCCGTCAAGCCATTGACATCCTGCGACGAAAAGCTGTGACGAAGGCGGATCGGGAGCGGCTGGGGGTGGCCTTGATTAACCTGGGGACGTTGTTGAAGAAGACCGGTCGCCAAGCCGAGGGAGAGGCGAAGATCGAGGAGGGACTGCGGCTCACCGAATGACAAGCGTCAGAAGATCACAAGGAGGGCTGCGGACATCGCCAGCAGCGACAACACCGCCGAAAGGCCATAGCCGAGCAGCGCCAGGCCGAAGTCGGTGTTGTAGACCAACTTCACCGCCAGGGTGCCGGCCCCCAGGTTGACCAGGCTGTTGAGAGCGTCGTGGGTATTGATGCTCAGGTCCAAAGTGAGGAGGATCAGGACGCCTGGGATGGAGAAGGCCACCGTCGCCACGAAGGCCAGCAGGGCGCGGCCCGGGCCGGCGATGAGGCCGGCGAACAGGGTGCCCAGGTAGAGGGCTACGATCTGCACCACGATCACCGACAGAGCGAGAGCGACGAAGCCGGCGAAGGTGACCCCCATGACGCCGAGAACTCCACCCATGGGGGTCATAGCGTCACCGCCCGCATGGTGCGCGCCACGCTACCCGAGGAGCCGGCGGCGACCAGCACCACCGTCTTGCCGTCGGGCGCCTGGAAGGCCACGGCGGAGGCGCTGCCGAAGCTCCGGCCATTGCGTCCCAGGTTCCAGGAGCGAGCCTGGGCGGGTGCGCCGTGGACCCGCAGGCTACGGGAGCCGGTGCGCTGGAACGGCAGGTTGAGACCCGCCAGCCGGGTCTCGACGGAATCGAGCAGCTCTCCCTGGGCGGCCTGGCCCCCGAACTTGCCCGGATGGACGACGACGACGGTCAGGCCGAGGTCCTGGTCCGTGGCGCCCTCCTTCTCCATCAGGACCACCTTGTAGCCCGCCAGGGCCCACGAGCTGCCGGAGTCCACCCGATCCGGAGGATCGAGGCCGGTGAGGCGGGTGAAGTCCTGCTGGGCCGCCGCCATGGTCTCGCGCACCCCGTACATCTGCCTTTGCCAGAAGCCGTACAGGGCCATGGCCAGGATCAGGATGACCAGCAGCGAGATGCCGAGGTTCTCGTTGAGCAGGGTTGGTTGGTAATCGCCCGGGCCCTTGCTCGCCCTGGGCTGTCGCCGCTGGCCGCCGGCCGCCGGGGCGCCCTCGTCCGGGGGCGAGTACAGCCCGTCCCCCGCCGGCCCTGGGTAGACGTCCGGCAGGCCGGTTGCGGTGGCGGCCGGGCCAGGGTCATGGACCTCCCCGGGCACCGCCCCCGTCACTCTCCCCGTCCCCGGCCCCGGCCCCGGCCCCGGCTCCGGCCCCGGCTCCGGCCCGGGCACCACCCAGGGAGCCGGTTCGGGAGCCGGGCCCGCCGCCGCGGGGGGAGGACCGGCTCCCTCCCGTGGCGCCGCCTCGGGCCCGGGTCCTCGTTCCGTGTCACCCCGGTAGCGATCGTAGACAACGCCGCAGTACGGGCAGTCCAGACTGTTGGGGAAGCGGGGCTCAGCACACTTCGGGCAGGTCTCCGACGACATATACCTCTCCCAGAAAATCCAGCCGATTGAATGCAAGTTAGAAGCTTCAAGTTTTATATCAATCCGAGCCGCGGCGGGGCAAGCGGACGCACCGCGTCAGCCCACGGCGAGTAGACTAGGGGGCCATGGCCCGCGAACCCCTGGAGACCGTCGTCGGGCTGGAGGTGCACCTCCAGCTCGCCACGGAGCGCAAGCTGTTCTGCCCCTGCGAGAACCGCTTCGGCGCCGAGCCCAACAGCCTCACCTGCCCGGTGTGCCTCGGCCTGCCCGGGGCGCTGCCGCGGTTGCGCGGTGAAGCGGTGGCCCCGGCGGTGCGCCTGGCGCTGGCGCTGGGCTGCGAGGTCGAGGAGATCTCCACCTGGGCGCGGAAGAGCTACTTCTACCCCGATCTCGCCAAGGGCTACCAGATCACCCAGTACGACCGCCCCCTGGCCCGGGGCGGCGCGGTGCGGGCCGGCCACCGGGAAGTGCAGTTGCGCAGGCTCCACGTCGAGGAGGACGCCGGCCGCCTGCTCCACCTGGAGGGCGCCTCGGGGGTCGATTTCAACCGCGGCGGCGTGCCCTTGGTGGAGCTGGTTACGGAACCGGAGGTCGGCGGGGCGGAGGCGGCGGAGGAGCTGCTGCGCGGCTTGCGCGCCCTGGTGCGCACCCTGGGGGTCAGCGGCGGGCGGATGGAGGCGGGCCAGATGCGCTGCGACGCCAACGTCTCCGTGCGCCGGCCCGGCGCACCCCTGGGCCCGAAGGTCGAGATCAAGAACCTCAACTCCTTCCGCGCCGTCGGCCGGGCGGTCACGGCCGAGTCGCGGCGCCAGGGCGAACTGGTGGGCCGGGGCCAGCGGGTGGTGGCGGAGACCCGGGGCTTTGATGGCGGCGAGACGGTGCCCATGCGCGACAAGGAGGGGGAGGCCGACTATCGCTACTTCGACGAGCCGGACCTGCCGCCGTTGAAGCTGTCGGAGATCCTGGGGGAGGGAGCGCTGGATCGGGCCCGGCGGGAGCTGCCGGAGCTGCCGTGGGAGCGACGTCGGCGCTACCGGGATCTCGGGCTGGAGCCGGCCGTGGTCGGCCTGCTCGCCGAGGACCCGGACCTGGCGGCCTGGTTCGAGGCGGCGGTGGAGGCGACGGGCCTCGGCGAGGCGGCGGGGGCCCGGGCGGCGGCCGAGTGGGTGCGCACCGACGTCCTGGGCGAACTGCGGAGCCGGGGCCAGGAGATCGCCGCGGCCCCGCCGGCCGCCCACCTGGGCCGGCTGGTGGCAGCGGTGGACGCCGGCGAGCTGTCCCAGCGCGCCGGCAAGCGGGTGCTGGCCGAGATGTGGGACGGCGGCGAGCCGCCGGAGGCGGTGGTCGCCCGCCTCGGCCTGGCCCAGGTTTCCGACGCCGACCGCATCGCGGGCTGGGTGGCGCGGGCGCTGGCCGAGGACGCCGACCTGGTGCGGCGCTACCGGCGGGGCGACCGGCGCCTCCTGGGCCACTTCGTGGGCCGGGTCATGGCACTCTCCGGCGGCAGCGCCGATCCCCACGCCAGCCGTCGCACCCTGCTCGGGGCCCTCGCCGGGGACGCCCTCGCCGGGCACGCGGCCGCCGGTGATGACCCCGCTGAAGACCCCGGGGAGAGCGCCCCTTGATCCAGTTCTTCCACGTCACCAAGAGCTACCCCGGCGGCCAGACCGCCCTCGACGACGTCACCTTCGACATCCCCCGCGGCCAGTTCGTCTTCCTCACCGGCGCCAGCGGCGCGGGCAAGACGACGCTGCTCAAGATGATCTTCCGCGAGGAGGTCCCGTCCGACGGCCAGATCCTGGTCAACGGGCGCAACGTGGCCTCCCTGCCGCGGGGCAAGATCCCCTACCTGCGCCGCACCCTGGGGGTGGTCTTCCAGGACTTCCGCCTGATCCCCAGGAAGACGGTGGCGGAGAACGTCACCTACCTGCCCCGGGTGCTCGGCCACGACGCCAAGTCCAGGAAGAACCTCGCCTACCAGGCCTTGCGGCGGGTCGGCCTGGCGCACCGCACCAAGGCGTTCCCGACGGAGCTCTCCGGCGGTGAGCAGCAGCGGGTGGCCATCGCCCGGGCGCTGATCAACGAGCCCGAGCTGCTCATCGCCGACGAGCCCACCGGCAACCTGGACCCGGACCTGTCGGAGGAGATCCTGCGCCTCTTCCTGGACATCAACCGGCGCGGCACCACCCTCCTCATCGCCACCCACGACCGGGAGCTGATCCAGCGCACCGGGCGCCGGGTGCTGACCCTGAACCAGGGGCGGTTGGTGGGGGATGAGAGCCTGGAGGCGCCGGCGACGGTGCCCATCCTCCGCGAACTGGACCGGGAGCCGGACCTGGACCGGGAGCCGGACCGGGAGCCGGCCGAGGTCGATGACGGCCAGGAGGTCGAGGCTTGACCTTCACCCAGGCGCTGGCCTACTTCTTCCGCGAAGCCGCCGTCAGCCTGGCCCGGAGCTGGAAGGTCAGCATGCTGGCGGTGCTGACCATCGCGGTCAGCTTGTTCATCGGCGGTGCCTTCCTCCTCACCGGCTCCAACCTCGCCAGCCTGGCCGAGGAGTGGCGGGGTGAGGCGCGGGTGGTGGTCTACTTCGAGCCCACCGCCGGCGAAGCGGAGCGCCGGGCCGTGCGCGCCGCCGCCGATGGCCAGCCGTGGGCCCGGGAGGTGGTCGAGGTCAGCCCCGCCGAGGCGGCGGAGCGCTTCCGGGCGAGCTTCCCCAGCCTGGGCGACCTGTTGGAGTCGGACGGCGCCTCGCCGCTACCCGCCTCCGTCGAGGTGCTCCTCGCCCCCGAGGCCGACGCCGCCGCCGTCTCCGCCTGGGCCGAGGGCCAGCGCGGCGCCCCCGGCGTCGATATGGTGGACGACGACCGAGACTGGCTCGGCCAACTGGAGGCGCTGACCACCCTGGTGCGGGGCGCCGGGCTGGTCCTGGGTGCGGTGCTGCTGGCCGCCGCCATCTTCACCATCGCCAGCGTCATCCGCCTCACCGCGTACCTCTACCACGAGGAGATCGCCGTCATGCGCCTGGTCGGCGCGACGGAGTTCTTCATCCGCGGGCCGTTCTACGTCGAGGGGATGCTGCAAGGGCTGCTGGGGGGAGTGCTGGCGGTGCTGGGTCTCTACGCCGGCTCCCAGGCCATGATGACCCAGGACGCCGCCACGGGGCTGCTGTCACGGGCCCTGGCGCCGGGCTTCTTCTCGCCGCGGGAGGCGGTGGCGCTGGTGCTCCTGGGGGGGGCGGCGGGTCTGCTGGGCTCGCTGCTGTCGCTACGCCGGGAGAAGCTCGACGAGGTGGCCGAGGTGGGACAGGCCGAGGGCTGAGCTGCCGCGCCGACTCCTAGCGGGAGTGGTCGTGCCCCTCGCCGTCATCGACCTTCTTGTCGTCGTCGGTCTTCAGGCCGGTCTTGAAGTTGCGGATCCCCTCGCCGATGCCGCGCCCGATCTGGGGCAGCCGGGAGGCTCCGAAGAGGAGCACCAGGATCAGGAAGATCACGAGCAATTCTTGGACGCCTAAACCCATTACGCGGTCAGCATAGCACCCGAACCCAGCTCCCGCCAACGGTTTCCCAGGGCGTCCGCGGTGGCCGCGGCCTCGGGGACGCGGGAGAGGTGATCCAGGGCGCGTTCGAAGGTGGGGGCGAGTCTGTGGCGGTGGAAATCCTTGCCGTCCGCCGTCGCCATGGCGTAGCTCCCCACCGCCTTCAGGGTGCGCTGGGCCGCCACCCGGTGGTACTCCAGCCGGCGGTCCTCGTCACCGCACCACTCGGCGACCATGCGGTTCTCGATCTCCGGCGGCGGGAACAGGGAGTCGTTGAGCAGCGACGCCAGGTCATAGAGCGGTGGGCCCAGGCGCAGGTCCTGGTGGTCGAGGACGGCGACGCCGGCCGGATCCCCGGGCGTCAGGTTGCGCACCATGAAGTCGCGGTGGCACGGCTTGGGGGGGACGCTGGCGATGGCGTCGGCCAGCGCCTCCAGGGTGGCCTCCAGGCGGCGGCCCAGGTCGCCCTCCAGCAGGCCGCTGGGGGCGAGGAAGCTCTCCTCAGTGAGGCGCAGCTCGCGGGACAGGAGGGCACTATCGAGGGGCGGTGACAGCGGGGCCACCGCCTCCGGGTCGATCCCCGAGATGCGCCGCGCCGCCTCCAGGGCGGCTTCGAAGCGAGGGGTGATCTCGTCCCAGGAGCGCCCCTCGGCCCAGTCGTTCAGGGTCTGGTCGCCGAGGAACTCCACCAGCATGGCACCCAGCTCGTAGTCGGCGGCGAGCACCCGGGGCACCCGCACCCCGGCGCCGGCCAGCAGCTCGCTGGTGACGCGAAAACGGCGGCAGGCCTCGCGCAGGGCGGCGGGGTAGACGGCGAGGACGACGACGTCGTCGCCGCCCTCCCCGATGTCGATCTCGGGGCCGCGGCGAAGGATGCGGTAGCGGCGGTGGCCCACGTCGCCGGCCAGCGTCTCGTGGGCATGCTCGCCCCAGCCCAGCTCGGCGAGCCAGGCGTCCAGGGCGGTGCGGTCGGGGAGGGTCGAATACGGGCTCAAGCGTCAAAAGTATCATGCCCGGCAGCCTCTAACCACAGCCGTTTATCGCCGTTTGACACCCTCCGGGGCAGGCGGGATAATCCCTCCACGGCAAATAGGGCTGAGGCTATAAGCCGCCCGGCACCATCACCCACGACCCCCCGGGAGCAACATGGACGCCAGCACCCGACAGAAGCTCGATGACTTTCGCCGCGCCCTGAGCGCCGCGATCAGCGAGTCTTCCGAGGCCTGCCGCAAGCTCGACGAGCTGCGCCAGGAGGGCTTCCAGCTCTACCTGCTGCTCGACGGCAGAAGCGACGGCGGCGAGGCCGGGGCGATCCCCCGGGAGCGGGCGCTGGCCCCCAGCTCCGGCGGCCTGCCGGTGCGCGCCGGCCGCGGTTGGGACCTGGAGCCGGAGCGCGGCTCGGCCCGCGGCCCGGACCGCAATGCCGGGCCGGACCCGGAGCGCCCGCAGCGCGAGCCGCAGTTCCGGCTCTCGTCCGGCGACGTGGCGATGCTGCAGGCGATGGGCATCGACCCCACCCGCAAGACCCGCCGCCGGCGGCGCGACCCGCGCTGACCGCGCCCGACGTCTCCCCAACCCTCCCCACCCGTTCCGGCCACCGAACCCGCCCGCTCCGGGCCGGTTCAGGAATCCTCCCGTGCCCGAACGGGTTTTGAGGGTCGAGCGCCGTCCCCTCAGCACAGCCCCACGCAACATCCCAACCCGGTACCACCCACCATGCCCGAGCCCACGCCCCAGGCCGCCCCCGCCGGCGGCACCGCCCCATCGCGCCCTGCCCCCGACCCGCGCCCGGACCTTTTGGACCGCTCGCGGCAGGAGACCGCCGCCCTGCTGGCGCCGGTGGTGGACCGCCCCTTCCGCGCCCGGCAGGTCTGGGACGCGCTGCATCTTCAGGGCGTGGCCGACTTCGCCGACATCACCAACCTGCCGAAGGAGCTGCGCTCGGAGCTGGCGGAGCACTTCCGCATCGGCATGCCCCGGGTCGAGACCGGGGTGCCGGCGGACGACGGCACGGTCAAGTACCTGCTGCGCCTCCAGGATGGCGCCTCCATCGAGGCGGTGGACATCCCGGCGCCGGCGGACGCCGGTGGCCACCACACCCTGTGCATCTCCAGCCAGGCCGGCTGTGCCCTGGCCTGCGCCTTCTGCGTCACCGGCTACTGGGGCGCCGGGCGCAACCTGAGCGCCGGGGAGATCGCCGGCCAGGTCCTGGCGGTGCGCCGCGCCGGCGAACTGCCGGAGTCGCTGAACGTGGTGTTCATGGGCATGGGGGAGCCGCTGCTCAACATGGACGGCGTGCGCGGCGCCCTGGAGGTGATGACCGAGACCCTGTCCTGGCGCCGCATCACGGTTTCGACCTCGGGCATCGTGCCGGCCATCGACGAGATGGCCGCGTGGCCGGAGCGGCCCAACCTGGCGATCTCGCTGCACGCCGCCGAGGACGGGCTGCGCAGCGAGCTGATGCCGATCAACCGCACCCACCGGCTGGCCGACCTGATGGCGGCGCTGCGCCGTTACCCGTTGGCCAAGGGGCGGCGCATCACCATCGAGTACATCCTGATCCGCGGGGTGAACGACTCGCCGGCCCAGGCCGACGCCCTGGCCGGGCTCCTCTCCGGCTTGCAGTGCAAGGTCAACCTGATCCCGATCAACCCCGACCCGGTACTGGGGGAGCGCATGGTGCCGCCGGACATGGCCGCCGTCGATGCCTTCCACCGCCGCCTGAAGGGCCACGGCCTGATCTCCACCGTGCGCCGCCCCCGGGGCGACGACGTGGCCGCCGCCTGCGGCCAGCTCCGCGCCTACGACCGCGCCCCCAAGGGCTTCGCCGGCCGCTCCCTGGGGAAGAACTTCCGCGGCTCCTCTTGAGGCCGCGGCGGCAGGCTACTCTTTCCAGATGAAGGCCAGGTTGCGGCCAGCCCGCTGGCCGCTGCGGCGGTAGCTGTAGAGGCCAGCGGAGTCGCACTGGGTACAACGCACGAGCCAGGACACCGGGACGTCGGCGGCACTCAACTGGTGGCGGGCCGCCACCGTCAGGTCGAGGAACGGCCGCTCGCCGCTACCGCCGCCCCCTCCTCCGGGGTGCTCCACCACCGCCTCCCGGCTCGTCGCCTCCGCCACCTGCTGCGCCACGTCCCATCCCACCTCGTAGCAGCAGGCTCCGTTGACCGGCCCGATCCAGGCGCGCCAGCCGCCGGGGTCGCCGCTCCCCTCCTCTGCCGCCAGGCGCCCCAGGGCCGCCGGGATCACGCCGGCCACCAGGCCGCGCCAGCCGGCGTGGATGGCGGCCACCCACTCCCCCGCCTCGATCAGGACCGGCACGCAGTCCGCCGTCACCACCGCCACCGCCAGGCCGCCCCGGCGGGTGTAGAGGGCGTCGCCCTGGCGGTGCAGGCCGGGGCTGTCTACCGCCGCGACGTCGGCGGAGTGGGTCTGGTACATGCGCGCCGCCGTCAGCTCGGGCTGGTCGGTGATGGCGGTTAAGACCTCGCCGAAGGGCAGGTTGGGCCCGCGGCCGACGAAGCGCACCTGGGCGGTGTCGCCGGCGGCGGACCACACCCGGAAGCCCGCGACGGTGCCCAGGTCCCGGGGGGCGGGCCCGTGCAGGGTGGCGGGGAGGGCGGGGGTGTCGGCCGCCGGGGCGCTCACGCCGCCTCCCGGCGCCGGCTCTCGCCGGAGCGCACCGGAGCGCGCACCGGCAGGCCGGCCTCCTGGCGCTCCTCGACCAGCGGGCGAACCACCCGGGCGACGGCCCGGGCGATGTCGGCGTAGCCGGCGGCGTTGGGGTGGATCTGGTCGCTCTTGCGGGCCGGGTCCGCCAGCACCTCCTCGACCACCCCCTTCACCAGGCGCACGCCGAAGCGCTCGGCCAGCCGCTGGTGGAGCCCGGAGTAGGCGCCGCCCAGCACCGGGGGATCGACCTCCACCAGCACCACGGCGATGCCCTGGCCGGCCAGCGCCCCGAGGATCGCCGCCAGGTTGTCCTCCGCCCCCTCCGCCGGCATCCGGCGCAGGAAATCGTTGCCCCCCAGCTCGACGATGACCAGCCAGGGGTCGAGGTCGAGGAGCCGGGGCAGGCGGCGGAGGCCGTCGGCGGTGGTGTCGCCGGGCACCCCGGCGTTGACGACCGGCACGCCGAGGAACTCCCCCAGGCGGGCCGGGTAGGAGCTGTCGGCGGGGGCGCCGGTGCCGGCGGTCACCGAATCGCCGAAGGCGACGATGGTGGTGCCGGAGGAGGTGAGGTGGAGCTGGTCACCACCGCCCCCGCAGCCCGTCATGCACAGGGTCAGCATCAGGGCAGCGAGGAGGCTGCCGAGGGCGCGCGGCGGCACGAGGTGAGGCGTCATCCCGGCCAGTGGCATTCCTGTCTAGTGGAGGAGGATCTGCTCGTCGGCCCCGGTGCGTTCCCAGATCGTCCAGTGGTTCTGGAAGTACGCGCTGAGGACCTTGTCGACGTACTGCTCGGTCTCCCGGAACGGCGGGATGCCGCCGTAGCGCCGGACGTTGCCCGGGCCGGCGTTGTAGGCCGCCAGGGTCAGCTCCAGGTCGCCGGAGAAGTACTCCAGCAGATCCTTGACGTAGCGGGTGCCGGCGGTGAGGTTGGCGCCGGGGTCGGTGAGGTTGGAGATGCCGTACATCTGGCCGGTGCCGGGCATCACCTGCATCAGGCCCAGGGCGCCCACGGGGGAGATGGCGTGGGGGTGGAACCCGGACTCGATCTCCACCACCGCCGCGACCAGCAGCGGGTCGAGACCGTTGTCCTCGGCGGCCGCCAGGATGCTGTCGCCGTAGGGCAGGTCGTGGAGATAGGCGCGGTGGGCGTCGCGGCCGTTGTAGCTGCGGAACAGCTCGAAGCTGCGGCGGCCCTGGCGCATGGCATCAGTCATGCTATCTGTGTCCAGGGAGTCGGCGGTGAAGACCGTGACCCGGTCGCCACCGCGCACCCACTGGGCCAGTTCCTCCAGCGCCAGGACCTCATCGCGGCTCGGCGCGTCGGGGATGGCGCCGGGGATGGAGGGCACGGAGGTGGAGCTGTCGAACAGCACCACGGTCAGTGTCAACAGGGCCGTGAGGCCCACGAACGTGGCGCGGGAAAGTCGGCGGTTCATGTCGGTGAACTCCTTCATCGGATGCTAAGGCCCGCGGTGCACTTCCCAGGTGCTGTCGAACCCTCCTCCGCGAAGGCGCCGTCGTCGGTGCCTGGGTGTCGGGCTCGGCTGGTGACCGCAGTGAGCTTCGCGAACCACCCGTGAGGGGGTTGCGCTGCCGTGCGGTCACGCTGATGTCAATCGTTCGGGGCAGGCGTTACGCCTCGCCGGCGTCCCCTATTCTACTGAAACGGTCTGCTGACCGTGATTCAGCGACCAGGGTGCCGCCATGGGCGCTTCCGCCTGCGAAGGGGAAGGGGTGCTTCGGGGGTTCCGTGTCGGGCCTTGGAAAGATCCGTGGTTTTCAGCGCAGCGGGTGGGTTGGACCGCCCTGGCACGGAGTTTGAACTAACTCCGTCTTGAGCGGCGTTTGGCCCGGCCGGAGACGCTACTGACGTCGATGTCCAGGCGATGGGCCTTGTTGCGTAACGTGTTGCGATGAACTCCTAAGCTCTTCGCGGAACGCCCCACGCTGCCGTCGTTGGCTCGCAGGGAGGCCAGGATGAACTGCTTTTCGAATTCCTGGCGCCCCTGCTCTAGGGTGACCCCGCGCTGCACCAGTTCGTCTACGATCTGGCACAGCTTGCCGTTGAGTGTGTTTAGGGTTGCTTCCTCCACGGGGTCCTCTTTGCGAAAGTACAGCCTACCGGATTCGCCGTCCGTCGGTCAAACCGGGCCGCGCCGGCGGTTTCAGACCGCCCCGCTCCCCGGCCTTCCATGGCCCAATCCCCAGTTCCCACTTGGGCTCAGGGGTGTGGCCTCAGGGGCTCCTAGCCCTTACTTGAGCTCCAGGCGGTCGCCGAGGCGCACCGTGTAGCGGGAGCGCAGGATGCGGCCCACGGAGGAGGTCTCGTAGGCGGCCAGGACCGCCAGCTCGCCCATCACCAGGGGGGGCAGGCCGCGGTCGTTGAGGCGGTAGATGGTGTAGATGTCACCGGGCACCACGCCGTCGATCTCGCCCTGGTCCAGGTAGACCAGGGAGTCCTCGCCCAGGGTCAGGATGTCGTCTTCGGCGCGAACGATGACCGGCGCACCCTCCAGCGACTCGGCGGGGCTGGGGTAGTTCACCGGCCGCATGCTGCCGATGCGCCCGAGGGGCACCGGCATCGGCTCGAACGGCTCGAGGCGGGAGCCGACGTTCACCGGGTCGCAGGCGTGGACGATCTCGGCGATGGCGGTGTCCGGCTGCACCGAGAGCACCCGCACGCGGCCCTGGTAGCGGAACAGGCGGCCGACCACGTTGCGCTCCACCGGATGGCGGACCAGGTCCCCGGTGCTGACGGCGGTGAAGAGGTCCCCGGGGGTCATGCCGGCGTCGCGACCGCCGTCGATGTAGATGATGTCGCCGGTCATCAGCCCGTAGCGCAGGGTCTGGGTGCCGTAGACCGTCTCCGGGCCGCTGAAGTCGCCGGTCTCTAGCTGGGGCACCAGGTTCTCGTACTCGGAGCCGATGATGGAGAACGGGAACTCGCGGTCCGGGTCGTCGATGTAGCCAGAGCAGTAGATGTCGCTCTCACCGCCCAGGGGGACCGGGCCGCCGCCGGCGTCCGCCGCGCTCAGGATGCCGTCGCCGGCGTCCTCCACCATGGCGTCGTCGTCAGGGGTGTCGGTCAGCGCGGCGAGGTCATCGACCTCCTCGAGCTGCATGCCGATGACCAGGGGGTCGCCGGGATAGATCCAGTGGGCGTCGGCGATGTACTGGTTCTGCTCCCAGAGCTGGGGCCAGAGGTACGGGTCGCCGAAGAACTGACCGGCCAGGTCCCACAGGGTGTCGCCGCGGACGATGACGTGGACCTCGGCACCGGCGGGAGGCTCGGGCGGGTACCAGGCGGTCCAGTGGCCGTCGGGCTCCTGGTGCAGGTCCCGGGGCGGCACGTCGGCGGCGCCGGCGGCGAGCGCCGGGAGCAGCAGAAGGGCGCAGAGCACGGAGAGGCACAGGACGGCCGGGGCTCGGCGGGCAGTACCTTGGGTCGGGTTGGCTGAGTGCATGGTGGATCCCCCTGGGGTGCTGCTCTACCTGCGGCGCTGGAGCGGGGCCGAAAACCTGCGACGGTTCGAACTCCGCGAGCGCCCTGCCTATAGGAAATTCGCTATAGAAAACTACACTCTGTGTAGCGAGGTTGTCAAGATTTACTCCCCCGAGCCTCAAGTGATGCTTGAAGGTACGGGGGGTAAATGACGACGGTCAGGGCAGGGCCTGGAGCCGTTCCTCGGCGACCAGGGCGGCGGCGCTGTTGGGAAAGCTGTCCAGCAGCTCCTGGTAGCTGCGCCGGGCGCTCTCCCGGTCCCCCAGGCGTTCCAGGCTCTGGCCCGCCTTGAGCAGGGCGTCGGGCACCTTGTTGCCCTCCGGGTAGCGGGCTACGACCTCGCGGAACGCCGCCAGGCTGCCCGGCACGTCGCCCCGGGCGTAGCGCGCCTCGCCGATCCAGTACTGGGCGTTGTCGGCCAGGTCGGTGCCGGAGTGGGCCTGGAGGAAGCGCTGGAACGAGGCCTCGGCGTCGAGGTAGCGCCCCTGGTGGTAGAGGGTGTAGCCGCGGTCGTAGATCGCCTGGGCGGCGGCGGAGATGGGCGTGGCGTCGGCGGCGGGGGCGTCGCCCGGGCCCCGGGCCGGCGGGGTGGTGGGACGGGTATCGACGGCCGGGGGCGTGCGCACCGGCGGCTCGACGACGATGTCCCGGCCTTCAACCCCGGCGCTGGGGGGCTCGATGGGCTGCGGCGGCCGCTCCTCCCGCACCGGGTCGTCGCGGCGCGGCCGGGTGGCCTCGGCGCTGGTGTCGCGGGCGCTGGTTCCGCGGGGCCTGGTGCTGCTTGTGGCTCCGCTGGTCGAGGAGCTGCGCGGCGGGCGGATACCGGCCCGCTGTTCCAGGGTGGCGAGGCGCCGTTCCATCTCCTCGACCTGGACCCGGGTCATGGCCCCTTCGCGCTGGATCTCCACCAGGCGCTGCTTGATCTCCCGCAACTGCTGCTGGATCTCGGCGTCCCGGGCCCCGGAACCGATGGGGGTGCTGGCACAGCCGGCGAGGAGCGGCAGGAGGAGGAGGGCGGCCAGGGCCGGCCGGGGGACGCGGAGGCGCCGGCGTTGGGGACGCCGGGTTGGGGGGCGCGACGGGGGCGGGTGGGCTCCAGGCTGGGGGCGGGCTCTCATGGTCAGGCGGCCTCCTGCTGCGGCGTTGGGTGGATGGTCGGGATCACACGCTGTGACGCTCACGCTGTGACGCTCCTCGGTTCGGGGCTCCTCGGTTCGGGGCTCAGGGCGTGCTCGGATCGATGACCTCGCGGGCGGCGTCCTCCGCCGCCTGGGTGCCGGTCCGGGCGCGGTCGGCGGCCTCGTCATCGCCCTCCCGGGTCTGCGGCGGCTCCGGCAAATCGTTCGGGATCTGGGCCACCCATTCGCTCTCCGGGTACTCCTCCCGCAGTCGGTCGAAGGTCGGTTCGGCGAGGTCGTACTTTTCCCGGTCGCGGCTGCGCGAGTAGGCCAGCCCCAGGTGGTAGAGGGCCTTGTCCCGGGCATCGTACTCCGGGAAGCGGTCCAGGAGCTGCTCGAAACGGCCGGCGGCGGCGGTGGGGTAGCGGTATCTCAGGTAGAAGTCGCCGACCACGAACTCGTGCTCCGCCAGCCGGTTGCGCACCTCGTCGATCCTCGCCTCGGCCTCGACGGCGTACTCGCTGGTGGGGTACAGCCGCACCAGCTCCTGGTAGGACTGGAGCGCCTTGTAGGTGGCGCTCTGGTCGCGGTTGGGCTTTTCCACCCGGGCGGCCAGGCTGTTGGCGATCTGGTACTGGGCGTAGGCCGCCAGCTCGCTGGTGGGGAAGCGGTTCAGGAAGTCGCGGTACTTGGCCTCGGCCTGGATCCAGTTGGCGTTGCTGCCGGCCAGGTAGTAGCTGTCGGCCAGCAGCAGCAGGCCCTCGCGGCCGGAGCGCGAGTTGGGCTCCACCTCGAAGGCCTGGGAGAGGAACTTGCGGGCCCGGTTGTACTTCTCCTGTTCCATCAGCTCCTTGCCCTTCTCGAGGGCCTCGGTGGAGGAGAGGCGCAGCACCGGGTCGTCGGCGACGGAGCTCTTGCAGCCGGTGGCGGCGAGGCTGAGGCCGGCGACGACGAGGAGGGCGGCGAGGACTGTGCGGGAGGGGATTCGGAGCATGGCGGTCTCGGGGGTAGGCAGCATGGCTGGATTTCGGCGTGCGGGGTTTCGGTTTGCGAGGCTTCGGCGTGGGGGGGTTCGGTCCACGGGATCCGGGGATCGGTTCAGGCGGACTCGGATCGGGCGGCGGCTTTCAGGGCGCCGATGGCGGCGGCGGGCTCGGTGGCCTTGAACACGGAAGAGCCGGCGACGCAGGTATCGACCCCGGCGGAGGCCAGACGGTGGATGTTATCCAATCCGACGCCGCCGTCCACCGCGATGTCTATGGCGCGGCCGCCGAGGCGGCCCTTCTCGCCGTCGATCAAGCGCTTCAGGCGCCACACCTTGTCCACCGTGCCGGGGAGGAAGCTCTGGCCGGCGAAGCCGGGGTTGACGGACATCAGGAGGACGAAGTCGAGGCGCGGAAGGGCGTCGGTCAGCAGTTCCACCGGGGTGGCCGGGTTGACCGCCACGCCGGCCAGGGCGCCGGCCTTGCCGATGCGGTCGAGGAGGCGGTCGAGGTGGGGCGCCGCCTCCCAGTGCACCGCCACCCGGTCGGCGCCGGCGTCGAGATAGGCGTCCAGCAGGTCCCCCGGGTCATCGACCATCAGGTGGACGTCGATGGGCAGGTCGGTGCGCTGGCGCAGCGCCTCGAGGACCGGGATGCCGAAGGTCAGGTTGGGCACGAAGTGGCCGTCCATGACGTCGAAGTGGATCAGCTCGGCGCCGCCCTTCTCGCAGATCCGCACGGCACCGGCCAGGTCCGCCAGGTCGGCGGCGAGGATGGAGGGGGCGATCCTCATGGGCGGCGGGCCCCGGGGGTCTGGGAGTCTGGCGGCTGGCTGGCAGGCATGGGCTGGTCTCTCATCGGATCGGTGGGGTCGGCGCCGGCACGGTGGCCGGGCCTGGTGCGGAGGGGTTGACGGCGGCGCCAGGGTCGGCGCCGGGGTCGGTGATGGGGGTGGTGACAGGGGTGGTGACGGGAGTGGCCCCGGTGCCGCCTCCTACCCCTCCAGTGCGCCGCGGCGCCTGGAAATTCCCCGTCTCGCCCAGGCCCCGGGGCGTCGCCGCCGCGTCCGGGGAGGCGGCGACCACCAGGGAGACCGCCTCCTGGGGCGTCAGCGGGTGACCGGCGAGGGGGAACTGGCGCAGGATGGTGCCGGCCCCGGCGCCGTCGTAGATCTTGAAGGTGACCCGGCCGAGGCGCAGTCCGGCGCGCTCGAAGAAGCCGCGCACCTCGTTGTAGTCGCGGTAGATGAGGTCCGGCATCAGGAAGCGCTGGGCCGAGTCGGCGCTGGAGAGCATCAGCTTCACCGTGCCGTCGCCGGGCACCGTCGAGCCGGCCCGGGGGTCCTGGGCCACCACCGTGCCGGCGGGCCGGGTGGAGACCACCTGCAGGGTGCGGCCGGGGGTGAGGCCGGCGGAGGCCAGGGCGACCTGGGCCGAGGGCAGGGTGCGGCCCACCAGGTCGGGGACGGTGAGGCGCTGGGGGCCCAGCGACAGCACCACCTCGACCCGGGAGCCCCGCTTGGCCAGGGTGCGGGCGTCGGGGCTCTGGGTGAGGATGGCGCCGGCCGGCACCTCGGCGTCGAAGCGGCCCCCCTCCTCCACGGCGATCTCGAACCCGGAGTCGGCCAGCCGCCCCCGGGCCTCCTCCGCGGCCACGGCGGTGACGTCCGGCACCGGCGCGGTGCCGCTGCGCACGAAGAGGCTGAAGGTGGCGTAGGAGGCGAGGACGGCGAGGACGCCGGCGACCCCCACGTAGACCAGCAAACCGAGGATACGCAGGAGTTTGCGGACAGCGGGCGACATGGGGCGCAGTCTAGCAGAGGAGAGGGCTGGCGGCGCCCCACGGCGCGGTATGATTCGCGGTCCATGACCGACAGCGAAGACCGTCCCCCGACCCAAGCCGACACGCCGACCTCCGCCTCCTCCGTCAACCCCCCCGCCACCCCCAGCGGCGGCCCGCCGCTGGGCGCCCACGTCTCCGTGGCCGGCGGCATCGCAAACGCCATTCCCCGGGGCGAGGAGTTGGGCTGCACCGCGATCCAGATCTTCGTCAAGAACGCCAACCGCTGGCAGGCCAAGGCCATCGACCCGGCGGACGCCGCCGCCTTTCACGCCGCCCGGGAGGGCTCCGCCATCGGCCCGGTGGTGGCCCACGCCAGCTACCTGATCAACCTGGCGGCGACCAAGGACGACACCCTGGCGCGCTCCAAGGCGGCGCTGGCCGACGAGTTGGAGCGCTGCGCCGTCGTCGGGGTCGATGGCCTGGTCCTCCACCCCGGCTCCCACCTGGGGAGCGGCGAGGAAGAAGGGATCGAGCGCTTCGTCGCCGCCCTGGACCCGATCCTCGCCGAGGCGGGGCTGGGGGGGGAGGGACCGTACGAGGCGGGCCAGGGCCCGCGGCTACTGCTGGAGAACACCGCCGGCCAGGGCACCAACCTGGGCCACCGCCTGGAGCACCTGGAGGCGATGCTGGCGGCGCTGGGCAACGACCACCGGGTGGGGGTGTGCATCGACACCTGCCACGCCTTCGCCGCCGGCTACGCCCTGCACGAGGAGGCGGGCTACGATGAGTTCTGGGACGAGGTGGACGAGCGTTTGGGGCTGGAGCGGGTGGGCGCCCTGCACTTGAACGACAGCGTCCAGCCGTTCGCCTCGCGCAAGGACCGCCACGCCCACATCGGCGAAGGGGAGATCGGCGCCGGCTGCTTCGAGCGCCTGCTCCACGACCCCCGCCTGGCGGCGATCCCCATGGTCATCGAGACCGAGACCGGCGACGACTCCGAGGGCCACAGGAAGGACCTGGCGACCCTGCGCGCCCTTCTATAGGTTCATCCAGAAGGACGCCCGTAGCGAGAGCGTTCAGGGTGCGTCAGCAGTGGCGACCCGCAGCGAAGACCGCCCGAGGCGTGCTGATAGCACGTTGAGGAAGGGATGAGCGAGGACCGCCGCTGATGGCGCACCCTGGGCGCTCGTAGCAGGGCGTCAGCCGAAGAGGCCGGGCAGGGTCTTGACCAGGTCGAAGTAGATCACCGTCAGCATCAGCAGGATGATGAGCACGAAGCCGACCTGGGCGATCATCTCCTTGATCTTGAACGACAGGTCTCGGCGCATGGTGCTCTCGACCAGCAGAATGGTGATCTGGCCGCCGTCGAGCATGGGGATCGGCATCAGGTTCAGCAGCGCGATGGAGACGCTGATCATGGCCATCAACTGGAGCAGCCACTTGAAGCCGAGCTGGGCCGCCTCGCCGGTGATGACGGCGATCTGGATCGGCCCCGCCAGGTTGGCCTTGGCGGAGGCCTCGCGGGTGAAGATGCGGCCCAGGACGATGACCGTCTTCTCGGTCAGGTTCCAGTTGAAGCGGGCGCTCTGCACCATCGCCTGGAAGAAGCCGTAGCGCTGGTAGACGCCGATGCCGACGCCGATCTTGCCGACGCCGTCGAGGTCCTCCGGGGTCACCGCGACCTCCACCGGCTGTCCGTCGCGCAGCACTTCCAGGCGGATCTCCTCGCCCGGGCGTTGGGAGACGTAGTCGATGAACGCCTGGGTGCTGGCCACCGGCGTGTCGTCCATGCGCCGCACCCGGTCGCCCGTCTCCAGGCCGGCGGCCTGGGCCGGCTTGCCCTCCTGGAGCATGGTGATGGTGGGCACCCGGGCCGGGCCGAGGCCGGCGAGGTCGCTGAAGTCCTGGCCATCGACGCGCTGCGGGGTCACCGTGGTGGTCACCGTCTCGCCGTCGCGCTCGACGATCATCTCCAGCGGCTCCCCCCAGGAGGTGGCGAGCTCGAAGGAGAGGTCGTCCCAATCGTCGATCTGCTTGCCGTCCAGGGTGATCACCATGTCCCCGACCTCCAGGCCCGCCGCCTCGGCGGACGAGTCCTCGACGATGAAGCCGACCTCCGGCTCCACCGACAGGTTCTGGGACTCGATGCCGACCATGAAGACGGCGGCCATCAGCAGCAGGGCCAGGACGACGTTCATGGCGGGGCCGGCGAGGTAGACCAGGATGCGCTGCCAACGCGGCTTGTTCAGGAAGTCCCGGGGGTCTTCGGTGGCCTCGTCGGGCTCCTCCCCGGCCAGCTTGACGTAGCCGCCCAGCGGCACCACCGACAGCTTGTACTCGGTCTCGCCGCGCTGGAAGCCCCAGATGCGCGGCCCGAAGCCGATGGAGAAGGCGTGGACCTTGACGTCGAAGAGCTTCGCCATCACCAGGTGGCCCCACTCGTGGATGGCGATGATCACGCCGAGGGCGAAGACAAAGGCGGCGGCGCTGATCACGAAGCCTTGCAGGGACTGGAGAAACTCGCTCATGGTTCAGTAAGGGGGGGGTCGTTGTCAGGAGGTGCGGCTGTCGGGGAGGTGTGGCTGTCAGTGAGGTGCGGCTGCCAGTGAGGTGCGGCCGTCAGTGAGGTATGGCTGTGCGCGGCACCCAATCCACGCCCACGGTGTTCAATCCACGGCTAACGTAACGTTCGCCGGGCGGTGGGGATTCCGGTGGCGGCTTCAGGGCATCAGGCGGTCCGGCCCGATCCACCAGACGCCGGCCAGCAGCACTGGCAGGGCGAAGAGCATCGCGTCGGCGCGGTCGAGCATACCGCCGTGGCCCGGCAGCAGGTTTCCTGAGTCCTTGATCCCCGAGCCGCGCTTCAGCATCGACTCGGCCAGGTCGCCGAACTGGGCCGCCACGGCGGTGGCGGCGGCGACGGCCAGCAGCTCCCACGGCACGCCGCCGAGGCGCAACCAGGCCCACAGCGCCGCGACGCCGACGGCGGCGGCGAACCCCGCCACCGCCCCCTCCCAGGACTTGTTGGGGGAGACCACCGGCGTCATCTTGTGGCTGCCGATGGCGGAGCCGACGTAGTAGGCGGCGGTGTCGCCGGCGAAGATCAGCATCAGGCCGAGGAAGAGGAGCCACGGGTCCAGGTGCTGCAACCGGTAGGCGGCGACGATGCCCAGCGCGAAGTAGGGCACGCCGAAGCAGAAGGCCCCCAGGGCCGGCATGGTCTCGGTGGGCGGCGTGCGGCCGACGAGCACCAGCACCGCCATGCCGACGGTCAGCAGCAGGCCGGCGGCCAGGAGGGCGCCGGGGCCGGAGGCCAGCGCCGAGATCAGCCCCGTCGATGCGCCGGCGGCCCCCGGGGCACTCGGAGCCACGGGCGAGGTGGCCACCGCCAACCCCAGGGCGGCCAGCGGCACCAGCGCCAGGATCGCCCGCAGCGGCGCCCCCGGCGCCCAGGCCCGGGCGATGCGCACGTACTCCAGGGCGGCCCAGTTCAGCAGCAGCACGACGAGGCCGAAGAAGAAGTCGCTGGGCAGCAGGAAGACGGCGGCCAGCAGGAGCGGCAGGCCGAGGGCGGCGGTGAGGACGCGTTGCATGAAGTCGGGTCAGCCCAATCGGCTCTTGGCGGCCATGGCCGGCGCCGGGTCGGTGCTCGCCTCGGCGCTCGCGTCAGTGGCGCCGTCGCCGACGTCCCCGAAGCGGCGTTCCCGCGCCTGGTAGTCGATGAGCGCCTCGAAGAAGTGGCCCCGGCGGAAATCGGGCCACAGGGTGTCGGTGACCCAGATCTCGGAGTAGGCGATCTGCCAGAGGAGGAAGTTCGACACCCGCATCTCGCCGGAGGTGCGGACCAATAGGTCCGGGTCCGGCTGGCCGGCGGAGTAGAGGGCCTGCCCCAGGGTCTCCTGGTTGATGTCCGCCCCCTTGCCCGAGGCCCAGTCGGCGACGATCTGGCGGCAGGCATCGACGATCTCGCAGCGGCCGGAGTAGTTGAGGGCGATGTTGAGGCGCATGCCGGTGCAGTGCTCGGTGGCCTCCAGGGCGTGCTCCAGCTCGCGCACCACCGAGGGGTCCAGCTCCCGCCAGCGGCCGAGAATGCCGAGGCGCACGCCGTTGTCCTTCAGGCGGTCCAACTCCTTGCGGACGTACTCCTTCAGCAGGTTCATCAGCGTCCACACCTCGAAACGGGGGCGCTTCCAGTTCTCCACCGAGAAGGCGTAGAGGGTCAGCGCCCCCAGCTCGAGCTGGCCGGCGGCCTCCACCACGTCGCGCACCGAATCCACCCCCGCCCGGTGCCCCTCCACCCGCGGCTTGCCCCGGGCCTGGGCCCAGCGGCCATTGCCATCCATGATCACCGCGACGTGGCGCGGCAGCCGGGAGAGGTCGAGACGGCGGACCAACAGCTCCTCGGGGGAGCCGGGCTCGGCGAGTTGGGAGAGGTCGATGGTCATGGGTTGGATACGGCCGGTGGATCGGGGGCGAAACCTGCCGAAAGGTACCATAAGCGGGTGGTAGTGTCGGAGGGTAGCACCGAGAGGAGAGGCCATGAACGAAGCTCAGTTGCTGCAACGAATCACTGTCGATCCGAGGATCTATGGCGGCAAGCCGATCATCCGCGGTCGCCGGCTGGCCGTGGAGCACGTACTGGGGATGCTGGCTGCCGGAGACAGCGTGGAAGCCCTCCTCGAAGGCTACGAGTGGCTGGAGCGCGACGACGTCCTCGCCTGCCTGCTGTATGCCCGGCGCCTGGTCGGCCACGAGCGGGTCGAACCGCTACCGGCCGCGGCCGGTGCCAACGGTTGAAGGTTCTTCTCGACTCTTGTGTCTGGGGCCCAGCGGCCGAAACTGTTCGCCAGGCGGGCCATGATGTCGTATGGGCCGGGGACTGGGAGCGTGACCCCGGAGACAGCCAGATCCTCGCGCGGGCGGCGCGTGAGGGTCGGGTGCTGATCACCCTGGACAAAGATTTCGGAGAGTTAGCCATCGTCCATGGCGCTCCGCACCGGGGCATTTTTCGCTTGGTGGGGTTCTCGGCCCGTGACCAGGGCCGGGTGATGGTAGACGTTCTCAACAGGTATGGCCAGGAGCTGGCTGAGGGCGGCTTGGTCACTGTCGAGCCGGGGAGGGCTCGGATCCGGCCTGCGGACCGATGAGGGGCGGCTTCTCGGGCCACCAGGGGGGCGGGTAGAAGACGCGCTCCAGGCAGAGGCCCTGGGGCGGGGCGTTGGGGCCGGCGTCGGGGCGCGAGCCGCCGCCGAGGAGCTCGGCGAACTCCCCCGGGCTGCGGCGCCCGTAGCCGACCTCGACGAGGGTGCCCACCAGGGCCCGGACCATGCCCCGGAGGAACCCCTTGCCGACGATGCGGAAGGTCAGCTCCTCGCCGTTCTCGACGAAGCGCGCCGACTCGACGTCGCGGAACGGCTGGGTGTGGGAGCCGCCGGTCATGGCGAAGGCGGAGAAGTCGTGGCGGCCGGGCAGGGAGGCGGCGGCCTCGGCCATGGCGGCGGCGTCGATGCGCGGCGACAGTTGCACCGCGAACAGGGAGTCGACGGGCGAGGGGACCCAGGTGCGCACCAGGCGGTAGACGTACTCCTTGCCGGCGGCGTGCATGCGGGCGTTGAAGCCCGGGGGCATCCGGTGGGCCGCCGTGATCCGTACGTCTTCAGGCAGGCGGTGGTTGCCGCCAGCCACCAGGCCGCGCTCCGGGAACTCCCGGGGCAGGCGCAGGTGGGCGGCCTGGGCCCGGGCGTGGACGCCGGCGTCGGTGCGGCCGGCGCCGTGGATCCGCACCAGCTCGCCGCCGGTCTCGTGGGCCAGCAGGTCGGACAGCGCCTCCTCCACCACCTGCTGCACCGCCAGGGCGTTGTCCTGGCGCTGCCAGCCGGCGTAGGCGCCGCCGCGGTAGGAGAGGGTCAGGCGGTAGGTGACCAGGCTCGCGGCGTCGTCGTGGGTCATCGCCCCCTCCCGCGCCGCACCGCGGTGACCAGAGCCAGCGCCGCCGGCGGCCCCCAGGCGGCGAGCCAGAGGGTGGGGAACAGAGCCGGCGCCGCGCCGTCCGGCACCCCCGGGGCGGCGGCCAGGTAGACCACCGGCGCCGTCACCGAAGCCAGCAGCCAGGCGGGGTGGCGCACCAGCGCCGCCCAGGGCAGCACCCAGAGGAGATACCAGGGATACACCGTGGCAGAGCACAAGAGCAGCCCGCCGAACAAACGCCCCGTGGCGCCGGCCAGGTCCTCGCCCGGGGGCGCCCCGCGCCCCGTCCACGTCCGCCCCAGGCTGGCGCTCACCACCACCCACGCCGCGCCGGCGGCGAGCAGCAGCTTGGCGAGCAGTTGCGGGTAGAGGTACGGGTACGCCCGGTTGACCGCCCCGTGCCAGCCGGTGGCCGCCTTGGCGGCGTCGGCGGCGCGGGCGGCGGCGTGGTCGGCGCCGGTGGCGTCCAAGGCGCGCCACAGTGGTTCGTAGAGCGGCCCGTTGAACTCCCAGGAGACGCCATAGGTGGTCAGCCCCGGCGGCACGCCGCCGGTGACGAGCAGCACCGGCGCCAGGCCCATCACGCTGACCGCGAGGGCGATGGCCAGGTAGCGCCAGGGCTTGGGCGAAGCCCGCGCCCAGAGGCCAACCGCCGCCAGGGGAGCCAGCTTGACCAGCGCTCCGGCCGCCGCCATCACCGCGGCGAGGCCGGGCCGCAGGCCGCGCCCGCTCCAGCCTCCGGCCCCGGCGCCCTCGCCGCCTGCCTCCGGCTCGCGCCGCGGCGTCAGCCAGAGGACGGCGGCCACCATCGGCGCCACCGCCAGGCCATCGACGTGGCCCATGCCGGCGACCTCCAGTGCCACCAGCGGGTTCCAGGCGTACCAGGCGGTCCGGGCCGGCGACGACCCCCGCCGCCGGGCCAGCGCCAGCAGCAGGGCGCAACCGGCCAGCTCCACCGCCGTCAGCAGCCCCTTCCACGCCAGCTTCGGATGGGGTGTGGCGGCGGCTATACTGAACGACCCCAGCGCCACGGGGGGGTAGACCGTCGGCACGCCGCGGTGGTCCAGGCGCTGCCACAGCTCGGCCCAGTAGCCATCGCCCTGCGGGTCCGACTGCCGGTCCGCCCGCCCGTCCCGCAGCTCGGCCAACTCGTCGGCCTCCGGGGCCAGGGCGTAGGGGTTGGCGCCGCTGGCGGCCACCCGGCCGTCCCACAGGTAGCGCCACACGTCGTCGGACAGGGACGGCTCGGCGAAGATCAGCGGCAGGCGCAGGAGCAGGGCCCCGAGGAGGACCGCCCGGGCCACCGGCACGGACCACTCCCCGCCCGCGGCTCGGCGCTCCAGCCAGATCACCACCACCCCCCAGACGGCGAAACTGCCGGCGAGGAGCGCCAGGGCGGCGCCGGGCGGGCGGGTGGGTGCCAACAGCAGGGCGAGCCCGCAGCTCGCCAACACCAGTGGCGCCACCGCGGCGACGGGGCGCCACGCCACACTAGGGAAGCGGAATGACGACGTTTGCGGATTCATGGCTGGCGGCAAGTCTGCTGAGCCTCTATTACGGCATCCTGGTGGTGTTGTCGCTCTACGGCGTCCACCGCATGGTGCTGGTGGTGGCGTTCCTGCGCCACCGCCGGCGGGTTGGCCGGATGGCGGTGGCGGGGCCGGGCGCCGGCGGTGACGGCGGCGACGGCAGTGTCGGCGGCGATGTCAGTGTCGGCAGCACATCGACCGGCGCCGACAGAGTACCCGACGCGCTGCCGGCGGGGTGGACCGAGGCGGACCTGCCGCGGGTCACCGTCCAGCTTCCCCTGTTCAACGAGATGTACGTCGCCCGCCGCCTGATCGACGCGGTGTGCGCGCTGGACTACCCGGCGGACCGCCTGGAGGTGCAGGTGCTCGACGACTCCACCGACGAGACGGTGGAGATCGTGGCCGAGGCGGTGGCGCGGCAGCGCCGGCGGGGCATCGACGTCCACCACCTCCACCGCACCGACCGGGTGGGCTACAAGGCCGGCGCCCTGGCCGCCGGCACCGCCCGCGCCCGGGGCGAGCTGCTGGCGGTCTTCGACGCCGACTTCCTGCCCCGCCCCGGCTTCCTGCGCCGCGCCGTGCCCCACTTCGCCGACCCCGAGGTGGGGATGGTGCAGGCGCGCTGGGAGCACATCAACCGCGACTACTCGCTGCTGACCCGCATCCAGGCGATCTTCCTGGACGGCCATTTCGTCGTCGAGCACACGGCGCGCCACGCCAGCGGTTGCTTCTTCAACTTCAACGGCACCGCGGGCATCTGGCGCCGGGAGACCATCCCCGACGCTGGCGGCTGGCAGCACGACACCCTGACCGAGGATCTGGACCTCTCCTACCGCGCCCAGACCCGGGGCTGGAAGTTCGTCTACCTGCCCGGCCTCACCGTGCCCAGCGAGCTGCCGGTGGACGTCAACGGCTTCAAAAGCCAGCAGTTCCGCTGGGCCAAGGGCTCCATCCAGACCGCCCGCAAGCTGCTGGCCGGCATCCTGCGCTCGTCGCTGCCGTGGCGGGTGAAGGCGGAGGCCTTCGTCCACCTGACCAACAACACCTCCTACCTGCTGATGGTGGTCCTCTCTCTGCTGCTTTTCCCCGCCATGGTGCTGCGCCGGGGAGGGCCGGTATCGACCATCCTGATGATCGACCTGCCGCTGTTTCTCGCCGCCACCGTCTCCGTGGTGGTGTTCTACGCCGTCAGCCAGGCCGGCGCCGGGCGGCGTTGGTGGCGGGACCTGAAGGACGTGCCCTTCGTCATGGCGGTGGGGGTGGGGATGTCGGTCAACCAGGCCCGGGCGGTGGTCTCCGGCTGGCGTCACCGGGGTGGGGAGTTCGTGCGCACCCCGAAGTACGGCACCGGTGGTGACCGCAAGGGGGACGGCGGCTGGCGGGGCAAGCGCTACCGCGCCGGCCGCAGCCTGGCGGTGGTCTTCGAGGGCCTGCTGACGGCCTGGTTCCTCGGCTGCTTCATCTACGCCGCGGTGGATGGCATGTGGGCCTCCCTGCCCTTCCTCTGGCTGTTCCTCCAGGGGTACGGGTTCCTCTTCTTCCTCTCCCTGGCGCCGCGCTTCCACCGCCAGGGCCGGGAGATGCGCTACAAGGCCGCCGGCGGGCCCTCCTAACCGCTCAAGGGCTAAGATACGTTCGTATGGCGGTCGCTCCGATCACCCCACCCCCGTCCCCGGACGCGCCGCCGCGGGTCACCCTGCGGCCGGCCTCCCCCGGGGATGCCGAGCTGTTGCGCCGTTGGCGCTCCGAGCCCAGCGTGCGCCAGTTCCAACCGCTGAACGACCTCTCCGTCTCCCAACTCCGCACCGACGTCGCCCGCCAGCGCCCGCCGGATCTCTACCGGGGCCGGGGGGAGAAGTTCCAGTGGATCGTCGATGCCGACGACCGGCCGGCGGGCTGGATCACCCTGGTGGTCTCCAACTGGGAGCACGGCCTGGCCGAAGTCGGCTACGCCCTGGGCTCCGACTTCCAGGGCCGGGGCGTCATGCCGACGGCCCTGTCGCAGCTCCTGGACGACCTCTTCTCCAACACCCGGCTGCAACGGGTCGAGGCGCGCTGCGCGGTGGAGAACGAAGCCTCCCAGCGGGTGCTGGAAAAGACCGGCTTCCTCCGCGAAGGCCGCCTCCGCGGCTACTTCCGCCTCCGCGGCCGGCGCGTCGACAACTACCTCTACGCCCAGCTCAAGTCGGATTTCGTCAGCCGGCGGTGAGGGTTGATAGTACAAAGACATCATGGTCTCTGACTGGGAAATCGAGCGACGATGGGAGAGGCATTCCGACCGGCTTGAAGAAGGTGCGGAACGGGAAACGCTGGAGCTTGCCGAAGTCCAATGGTTGGCATTGCTCGGCTCGGCAGGCATGGGTAAGACCTTTGAGGCTAAGCGGTTGGCGGACCATGAGCGCGGACAGGGACGAGACATTAGGCAGTACCGGCTGGCGCGGGCGGCAGATCCTGCGAAGTTGGGCCAGAAACTCGAAGAGCTGTTGGCTGTAGCAGGCGCCGCAACCTCGATCTATCTCGATGCGCTCGACGAGTCGAGGTTTGCCATGATGTTGGCCGAGGAGGAGCTAAATCCATGGTTGAAGAGGGCTGAGGCCAGTGGAGTTAGGGTCCGGATCACCTGCCGGGCGACAGATTGGCCGCGCAGCCTTAGTGACCAATTCGAAAGATATTATCTGCGGGAGCTTTCGCCCCAGGATGTCCATTCGGCAGCCGAGCGAGCTGGCCTCGACGCAACTGACTTCGTACGGCGAGTGGAAGATGCTGGTGGCGGAAGTCTGGCAAGGATGCCGCTAACTTTAAAAATGTTGCTGAAGTTGGCGGCCGGCACAAGCCCACTTCCGCGCAGCCGGAAGGACCTGTTCGAGAAAGCAGTATTGGCCCTGGCGACGGAGGCCGAGGAACGCTACGAGGCAGAAACAAATCGGGAGTTGTCACCAGCGGAGCTCGTTAAGGCGGCCGAATACCTTTCTTGCTACATGGCCCTAAATGGGCGCTTCGTGGTCGATCTGAGCGAGGATCCACACCCTGAGAGCCTTGGCAGGCAGGAATTGGATGGGCTTAGTGAAGCCAGCCCGAGACTGAAGTACTCGGTCCTTCGCATGATCAGCTCCTCTGGGCTCTGCGAGGCCGATGGCGAGAACAGCTTTGGGTTTCTCCATCGTCAGATTCCCGAGTACTTGGCTGGACGAAGAGTCGGGCAACTTTTGCTGCATCAAGCGCGGTCCCTTCTAGCGCATCCTGAGGGATGGCGGATGGGTGTAGCGGGGCCGCTACGGGGAACGGCGGCGTTCGCGGCAGCCGAGAATATGGAACTCGCTCGCTGGATTGCCGAGCATGATCCCGAAGTCATCGGACGGTCTGATGTTTCGAATCAGGAGTTGAGGAGATTTGCGGTCGACCGATTGATCAAGCGGTTCCGTTCGGGAGAGCTGACAGGTTCCCAGCTCTACAGGGGAAAGCTTTCCGATAGTCCGATAGAGTTCCGGGGGCTTTTGTACGAGGGGGCCGAGAGAGATCTCAGGTCGTTGATCGAGACACGGCGGACCGAGCCCGACGACGTGCTCCATCTCCTAGCAGTGATGATTGAAGATTGGGGCCTGAACTCGATGAGCGAGGAGCTGGCGGACATGGTGATGGATTCGGATCTTTCGATCCAAGTCCGTAAGTCGGCCGGCTATGCCCTGAAACACATCGGTTCAGAGTCGGCCCGAAGGCGCTTGAAACCGCTCATCCACGGTGCCCCTGAAGACGAAAGCGATGACTTGAAGGGCCTCGCTCTCCACTGCAACTGGCCGGAGAATATGACGGTCGCAGAACTCTTCGCCGCATTGGCGGTTCCGAAACGAGCATCGTACATCGGGGCCTATGAGTCCTTTCTTTATGAAGTCTCTCAGTCCGAGTTCGACTTTGGTGAGAACCCGCTGGAGGCGCTCGAACGGATCGAGCGATTTCTATCGGTGGGGGGGTCGGTGCACCTTAAAGACCTTGTGGTCAGAGTGCTGGAGTCAATTCTAAAGAGGCTCAATAATTGGGAGATTGCAGTGCGAGCGGCGCGAGTCCTCCTCAGAGAAGACGATCAGTTTCGCGACGACGAACTCCAAGGCCTGGCCCCTACAGTAACTTCATCGAGACGCCTCCTGATCTCAGCGCTGGCAAGAGAGTCTGGCCAACGATATCGTTTAGGCGCATTGGCTGAGGAAATCGACGGGTTATTGAAGGTTGAGGATTTTGAGTGGCTCCTAGAGCAGGCTGCGGATTCGGATCTCAATCTCGAGAAACGCGAGAACTACGTCGAACTTGCGGGGACGCTTACATGGGAGGCTGATTCCGACTGCATTCGTGCGTGGGACCGATTTCGAGATGTTGAGCCGATCAGGTCCAAGTTGCGACGTTCGACCAAGCGCAACATCGCCGAGTCGGTTCAACTGTGGGCAGAGGGGGCGAGGTGGCGTACACAGCGGAAGCTGCGGAGGTTATGGAGGAATCGTCGACGGCTAACTGCGCCCCGGCCGGAGCAGGAGGTCAATGTTGTCCTTAAGAAGACCCATAAGCGGCCAGAGGCTTTCGGCGACCTCTGCTGGGCGATGAGCGTCGTCCGGCGAGGAGACTCTCCGGTATTCACTCGGTTCTTGACCGAGACGCCGATCTGGAAGCGCGCTAACCCCCGCATGCGCCGAAAGATCGTCAGGGCGGCAAAAAGATACTTGACTGCGAGCGACATCGCGGAACGCTGTCGCGAGATCCCGCTCAAGAGGGTGCTGCCCGGGATGGCCGCAGTTTGGCTACTCGTCGAGGTCGAACCCGAGTGGCTAGAGCAGCAGTCTCAGTCTTGGTGGGACCGGTGGTGCTGGTTCCTGCTTCGCGAATTCCACCCGAGGAATACGGAGGAGCCTGAAGAGCCGAAGACGAGGTTGGTGAGCATTTTTCATGAAGTCGCTAGTGACCATGTTCGGCGGGAACTCTGCCGGTTGGCTGCGAACGAGGAGCCATCGGCGGAGGAGAGCATGGGCGCCCTACTTGAGGTCTTCGCTCCAAACGGGGACCTAGAGCTGGAAGAGGCTTTGAGCTTGATGCTAGAAGAGCGGACAGTAGCGGCGCAGACGGTGCAGGCAGTCGCTCGTTTTCTTCTGGCACAAGGGTCGCCACGGGCGATCGAAGTCTGTCGCAGCGAGCTGGAGACTTACCAGCGCGAAGAAGTCGATGAGCAACGTGAGGTCGGATGTGTGGTCGCGGTCCTACTCGAACAACCGGTGCCTCTATGGGAGCAGGTGATGGCGGCCATGCGGCGGGACGAAGAGATTGGAAGGAAGGTTATCGAGGAAGTGGCGCGGACATGGTCGTTTCGTTCGAATGGAAAGACGTTACCGAACGGCTCGCTTACGGTAGCTGCTAAGGGAGAGTTGCTTGAGTTGCTGTTTCGTAATTATCCTCCAGACTCGGATCCGTCATCGGAGGGAGTCAGATCATTTGGCGGTGATGATTACGCCCGTGAGTGGCGTGATCGCTTACTGTCTGAGCTGCGGGACTCGGGCGGCGCCGAAGAAGTTGAGGTGGTGCGAAGGCTGGAGGCTCGACTCGGCGACCGGTACCCGTGGCTGCGAAAAACGCTGGCCCAAGCAATACGGAAATATAAGTTGGCGCTCTGGCAGCCTTTGCCACTTGACGTGATCGACGAGATTCTCAGTGCAAAGGATCGACGTCTCCTACGGTCGGGAGAGGATGTTGTTGAGGGAATCGTGACAGCTCTTGAGGTTTATGAGAATTCGCTACGAACAGATGGGCCGCATGCAGTAGGGGACTTGTGGAATGCGGCGAAAGACCAGGCACCGAGTCCAAAGGACGAGGAGCAAATCTCGCAAAAGATCTGTGGTTTCATTCGAGGGTACTTTAGAGAGTACGGCGTAGCTTCGAACCGCGAAGTGGAGATCCGGAGAAGATCTCTACCCAGGACGGCCGGAGGTGAGTCAGGATCAGAGCTCGACGTACTGGTTGATGTGCCGGCGAGGGGGAATCTAACAGGGACTCCGATTCGTGTGCCGATTGAGGTAAAGCTCTCTTCGAACAACGAGGTGAAGACCGCAATGCGCCATCAGCTGGTAGATCGCTACATCGGTGAGCTGGGCGCCAGCGACGGCGTTTATGCGGTGGTGTGGATGGACATACCTGAGCGATCACAATTGAAGCCGGGGCATCGGCCGCGGTGGTCGGACCTTGACACGGGAAAGACGGAGCTTCACCAGCAGGCGACACAGCTCAGCGGGGACGGCCTCAACCTGCAGGCGGTCGTGGTCGATGCAAGTCTCCGGTAGTCAGCGATTCCCGCGACACATTTCCAGATTGGCATAGCGCGCCAGCAGCTTGCGCTTGCCGCCCAGGCCGAAGAAGACGAGGTACTTCACCAATATTGCCGGAGCTCTCGACGTAGAGGATCGAGCCTTTATCGAGGCCGGGGTGGCGTTCCCTGGTCCCGCGACGGATCTCGGCGGTGGTCTCCTAGGCGATTTGCTGCGCCACCTCCTCGCGGAAGTCGACCCGCTTGCCGAGCTTCGGCTTGTCCTTGCCGAAGAAGCGGTAGACGCTGGAGGTGCGGGGGTCGGAAAACAGCGACGGGCTCTGGCTGACCTCGAACAGACCGCGGAACGGAGATCAATCGGTTCCAACTCGGGGACTCGCCGGCCACGCTCCGGCAGTTCTTCTAGGTCGTCCACCGCGGTCCGCGTCCACCTTATCCGTCGAGCCACTTCGCCATCCGCTTCTCGACTTCCTCCTGCTCCAGGACTCGCCCCTGTCGTGCGTCCTCGAGTCCCTGATCGATCTTGCGGCGCGGGTAGATGCGGTACTCGATATCGCGATAGGAGGCGTCGTCGGGCATCTCGTCAAGGATCTGGCGGATGCTCGCCTTGGCGGTGGTGGTCATGACTTGATTGTAGCTCCTACTGGGGGAGAGCTTGGCATGGCGGCGCTGCTTGAGTGTGGCGCTCGAGAAGCTCTCACTCGGAATCGTGAGGTTCACCACATCCTCCCAGGGCCGGGGGGGGGATAACCAGGGCGCTGTCGCTGCTCCTCGACGACCTTTTCACCTTACCTCTACGCCCAGCTCATGTCGGACTTCGTCGGTGAGCGTTGGGGGGGTGAGGCGCAGGGCAGGAAGTCGGGTGCGCGGTAACGGATAGAATGGCGCAATGCGATTCACCAGAGTGCGTCTCACCAACTGGAAAAACTTTCGCGAGTTGGATCTGGTTCTGGCGCGAAGGGTCTTCATCGTCGGCCCCAACGCCGCTGGAAAGTCGAACCTTCTCGACGCCTTCCGGTTCCTGCGCGACGTCGCGGATCCGGAAGGGGGGTTCCAGAAAGCGGTCAAGGACCGGGGAGGCGTGTCTCAGATCCGTTGCCTCCATGCGCGGAAGAAGTCCCAGGTGGAGGTGGAGATCGAGGCCATGATCGACTCCGACACATGGAAATACCGACTGGAATTCGGTCAGGAAACTCGAGGACACCGGCGCCCCCTGATCCAGGGTGAGAGAGTGGCCAAGAACGATCAAGTCCTCCTCGACCGTCCAGATCCGGAAGACCGGGCGGATGAAGGCAGGCTGACCCAGACTTTCTTGGAGCAGGTCACGACCAACAAGGACTTCCGTGTTCTGGCGGATCTTCTGGCGCAGTTGCGCTACCTGCACGTCATTCCCCAATTGGTTCGGGACCCGCGGCGCTCGGACGCACGGCGCGATCCCTACGGCAGTGACTTCCTGCAGCAACTGGCTACCACGCCGAAGGGCACCCTGGAATCTCGCCTGAGAAAGATCAACAAGGCTCTCCAGGTGGCGGTCCCTCAACTGAAGGAGCTGAAGCTGGAACGGGACGAGCTGGGTGTCCCCCATCTCAAGGGGCTGTACGAGCACTGGCGGCCCAACGCCGGCTGGCAGTCGGAAGAACACTTCTCCGACGGGACCCTGCGTCTTTTGGGCCTCCTGTGGGCTTTCCTCGACGGCGACGCGCCCCTGCTCTTGGAGGAGCCGGAGCTGTCCCTCCACTCAGCGGTGGTCCGGTTCATTCCGTCGATGATGGCTCGGGCGGGAGGCAAGAAGAACCGCCAGATCCTGATCAGCACCCACTCTCCCGACCTCCTGTCGGACGAGGGGATCGGGCCGGAGGAGTTGATTCTGCTACGGCCCAGTCAGGAAGGGACGGAGGCGACGTTGGCCGCGGCGGATGCCGAAATCCGCACCCTCCTGGAAGCGGGGGAGACCGCCGCCGGTGTCGCGGCCGCCAGGACCTCTCCGGAGAAAGCTCCCCAACTCGCCCTTTTTGGCTGACGTGGGCGTCATTCCGGTCTTGAGGGCCGCCGTGGAGGGGGATGGTGACGAAGCGGTCGTTCGCGCCTTGGTGGAGGGTGCAGGCTTGACGCTCGGCGACGTCTACGTCAAGCGGGGCAAGGGCGAGCTGGACAAGAAGCTACCGGCGTACCGGCAAGCGTCCCGCTTCGCCCCTTGGCTGGTGGTGCGGGACCTGGACCATGACGCATCCTGTGCACCAGAGCTGGTGCGGACACTGACCGGGTCTCGTGATTCTCCCCCGGCGGGACGATTCCTGCTGAGGATCGCCGTGCGGGAAATCGAATCCTGGCTTCTGGCGGATCGGGAGGCGCTGGCCGGCTACCTGAAGGTGTCTCCGGACATCCTGCCTGCTTCTCCAGACGAACTCGCCGAGCCGAAGACGGCCTTGGTTGCCCTCGCCCGCCGTTCCCGGCTGGCGTCCATCCGTCGGGATATGGTTCCTGCCCAGGGCTCCTCAGCCCGCGTCGGACCCGTCTACAATGGCCACTTGATCCGGTTTGCGACCGATTTTTGGGATCCGGTGCGCGGTTCTCGTCGCTCCCCGAGCCTGCGGCGTGCGCTGACAGCCTTGCGGGAGCTCAAGGCCGAGCTTCACGCGGGATAGGGCGACCGGGCGCTGATTTCGAGGAGCTACAACACTTCCAGGTTGGCGTAGCGCGCCAGCAGCTTCCTTTTCCCGCCCTGGTCGAAGAAGACGACGTACTTCTCCATGTCGCCGGCGCCCTCGACGTCCAGGACCGAGCCCTCGCCCAGGCTGGGGTGGCGGACGCGGGTGCCGCGGCGGATCTCGGCGGCGGTCTCTTCGGCGATCTGCTGGGCCACTTTCTCGCCGAAGCCGACCCGCTTGCCCAACTTCGGCTTGTCCTTTCCGAAGAAGCTGTAGACGCTGGAGGTGCGGGGGTCGTTGAATAGCGACGCGCTCTGGCTGACCTCCAAGAGATCCGCTGGCAGCTCGGCAAGGAAGGGCGACTCCAACTGGTCCTGGTAGCGGCCGGCGATGCGGCGGCGGCGGCAGCAGGACAGATACAGGTTCTCCTCGGCCCGGGTCATGCCGACGTAGAGCAGGCGGCGCTCCTCCTCGACGTCCTCCCGCGCCCCCTGGGCGTTGAAGTGGGGCAGCAGGCCGTCTTCCAACCCGGTGACGAAGACCACCGGGAACTCCAGCCCCTTGGCCGAGTGCAGCGTCATCACCGACACCCCGCCCTCGGTCTCCCATCCGTCCAGGTCGGCGACCAGGGAGACGTGGTCGAGGAAGGCGGTCAGCTCGTCGTCGCTGGCCGGGTGGACGCCGCCGGCCGGGCTCCCGTCCACCGCCTCGCTCATCTCCTGGGCCGCAGAGAGGAACTCCTGGATGTTCTCCAGCCGCGCCTGGGCCTCGGAGTCGTCCTTGTCGTAGAGGTCGGCGTAACCGGTCTTCTCCAGCAGCTCATCCAGCAGCGCCGGCAGGGGCAGCTCCTCGGCGGCCTGTTGCAGATCGACGATCAGGTCCCGGAAGGCGGCCAGCGCGTTGGCCGCCCGGCTGGAGAACTCGCCCAGCTCCTTGTGGTAGAGGACGTCCCACACCAGCCGGCCCTCGTCCGCCGCCTGGCGCAGGAGCTGGTCCCGGGTGGTCTTGCCGATGCCCCGGGGCGGCTGGTTGAGGATGCGCAGCAGCGACATCTCATCCCGGGGGTTGCGCAGCACCCGCAGGTAGGCGATCAGGTCCTTGATCTCGGCGCGCTGGTAGAAGCGGGTGCCGCCGACCAGGACGTAGGGCACCTCCTGGCGCAGCAGCTCTTCCTCCAGGGCGCGGGTCTGGGCGTTGGTGCGCACCAGCACCGCCATCTCCGACAGGCGCCGGCCGTCGCGGCGCAGCGAGGTCAGGCTGTTGACCACCCAGCGCGCCTCGTCGCCTTCGTCGGCCGCCTTGTAGAGCTCCACCTTGGGGCCTTCGCCGCGGTCGGTCCACAGGGTCTTGCCCCGGCGTCCCTCGTTGTTCTCGATCAGGCCACCGGCGGCGTCGAGGATGTTCTGGGTCGAGCGGTAGTTGCGCTCCAGCTTGCGCACCGTGGCGTTGGGGAAGCTGTTCTCGAAGCGCAGGATGTTTTCAAGCTCCGCCCCCCGCCAGCGGTAGATCCCCTGGTCCTCGTCGCCCACCGCGGTGAGGTTGCCGCCCTCGCCAGCGAGCAGCCGGATGAGGGTGAGCTGGGCCTGGTTGGTGTCCTGGAACTCGTCCACCAGGAGGAAGCGGGCGCGGCGGCGCAGCCGGTCGCGGACGTCGTCCTCCTCCCGCAGCAGCCGCACGCCGAGGCTGATCATGTCGTCGAAGTCGACGCCCGAAGCCTTCTGCAACAACCCCTGGTAGCGGCGGTAGAGGGTCGCCACCTTGCGCGAGAAGTAGTCGTCGGCCTGGGCCTCGTAGGCGTCGGGCCCCATCAGCTTGTTCTTGGCGCCGCTGATGGTGGAGAGCACGGTGCGCGGCCGGAACGCCTTCTCCGACAGCCCTTCGAGCTTCAACGCTTCCTTGACCAGCTTCATCTGGTCGTCGGAGTCGAGGATGGCGAAGTCCCGGGACAGGCCGACCCGCTCGCCATAGGTGCGCAGCGCCACCAGCGCCCAGCGGTGGAAGGTGCCGACGAAGGTGGGCAGCGGGTAGAGGCCGAGGAGCTCCTCCACCCGGTCGCGCATCTCGCTGGCCGCCTTGTTGGTGAAGGTGACGGCGGTGATCTCGTAGGGATCGACCCCCTTGGCCTCCACCAGCCAGGCGATGCGGTAGGTGATGACCCGGGTCTTGCCCGAGCCGGCGCCGGCGAGGACGAGCTGGGGCCCCTCACCGTGGGTCGCCGCCTCCACCTGGTCGGGGTTCAGGTACGGGCTGAGGTCGAGGCCGCCATCGGACGGGCCGGAGGTTCTGGTCGCAGACATGGACCCCTGAGTGTGGCGGACGCAGGCGCCGATGGCAAGGGCCGCAAGGCCGGCCGGCGGAATGGGCAACCCTTGGCCCGGTGCCGGGCCGGGGTGCGGCGCTCAGGGTCGGATGGCTTGGATGCGGTAGTGGTAGCCGGCGATCTTGGGGGCGCCTTCGAGGTAGAAGCGCTCCTCGTCGCGGATCTCCAGCGGGCTGGCGGTGAGCAGGGCCGAAAAATCCCGGTCGAGGTGGCAGCCGTCGGCCACCCGGCGCTGGATCGGGGTCAGGCGCTCCTGCCAGCGGGCCACCTTCGGCTCGTGGGAGGCGCCGTGCTCCAGCAGCAGCAGGCGGCCGCCGGGGACGAGCACCCGGTGGGCCTCGGCCAGCGCCCGGGCGGGCTCGCCGACGCTGCACAGCGTCCAGGTGGCGACCACCGTGTCGAAGACGCCCTCGGCGAATGGCAGTTCCTCACCACGGCCCTCGTGGAGCTCCACCCGGTGGTCCAGCTCGTCCCCCTCCTCCAGGCCGCGCCGCGCCAGCTCGTGCATGCCGGGGTTGGGGTCGAGGGCATCGACGTGGCCCACCGCCGGCGGGTAGAGGGGGAAGTTCAGGCCGGTGCCGCTGCCCAGCTCCAGCACCCGCCCCTCGGCGGCGCTCAGCAGCTCGCGGCGCAGGTCGCGGAACGCGCCACCCTTCAGCGTCCGGTGGCACAGCCTCGGGAACACCCATCGGGACCAGAAACCCATGGCCCCATCATGCCACGGCCCGTCTACCCCCCGCCGGCCGTTTCAGGAGTGACCCAGCACCGGGTGGGGCTGGTAGGGCTCTTCCAGGTAGGCGGCGTCGTCGTCGGAGAGCTCCAATTCCACCGCTTCCAGCGCCTGGTCCAGGTGCTCCAGCTTGGTGGCGCCGACGATGGGGGCGGTGACCCCCTCCTGGCGCAGCAGCCAGGCCAGCGCCACCTGGGCCGGGGTGGCGCCGTGCTGGCGGCCCACCTCGCCGACCCGGGCGACGATCTCGTCGTCGCCTTCGCGGTAGTAGAGGCGGTGGGCGTACTCATCGCTCCGGGCCCGCTTGGTGGCGCCCCCCTGGCGGTCGGCGTCCAGGTCCGACGGCTTGCGGTTGCCCGCCAACAGCCCCCGCGCCAGCGGGCTCCAGGGGATCACCCCCAGCCCCTCCTCGCGGCACAGCGGCAGCATCTCCCGCTCCTCCTCGCGGTAGAGCAGGTTGTAGTGGTTCTGCATCGAGGCGAAGCGGTGCCAGCCGCCCTCGCCGGCCCGGTACAGCGCCTTGGCGAGCTGCCAGGCGAACATGCTGGAGGCCCCCAGGTAGCGGGCGCGGCCGGAGGAGACCACCTCGTCCAGCGCCGCCAGCGTCTCCTCCAGCGGCGTGTCGTAGTCCCAGCGGTGGATCTGGTAGAGATCGACGTAGTCGGTGCCGAGGCGCTCCAGGGAGGCGTCGATGGCCTCCAGGACGTGCTTGCGCGAAAGGCCCCGGGCGTTGGGGTCCTTGGAGGTGGGGAAGAAGACCTTGGTGGCCAGCACCACCTCGTCGCGGCGGGCGAAGTCGGCCAGGGCCCGTCCCACCACCTCTTCGGAGGCGCCGTTTGAGTACATGTCGGCGGTGTCGAAGAAGTTGACGCCGGCCTCCAGGGCGTGGCGGATGAAGAGCCGGCTCTCCTCCTCCGGCAGCACCCAGTCGCGCCATTCGGGGGTGCCGTAGCTCATGCAGCCGAGGCAGATGCGGGAGACCTTCAGGCCGGAGCGGCCGAGGTTGACGTAGTCCATGGGGACCTCCGGGATGGGAAAAGAGCTGGATATGAAAAGCGGCGACAGCGCCATCGCGCCGCCGCCGCCGGTCGTGCTGGGTCACCGCCCGGGTGGGCGGCGAGGGGGTGGGGTCACCCGCCTGGTGTCACCCCTTGGGAGGGATGCGCAGGGTCTGGCCCGGGTAGATCTTGTCCGGGTCCTTGAGCATCGGCCGGTTGGCCTCGAAGATGCGCATGTAGGCGCCGGCGTCGCCGTAGTGGGCCTTGGCGATGCCGGAGAGGGTGTCGCCGCTCTTGACGGTGTAGAAGTCGGAGTTGTCGCTGGCCGAGACCGCCTGGCCGGTGACGTCCAGCCGGTCATCGACCTTGGCGATGCCGCGGGTGTTGCCGACGGCGAGGACCACCTTCTCGCGCTCCTCGTGGCTCGGCACCTTGCCGCTGACCGTGGCGGTGGCGTCGTCGACCTTGACCGACAGGTCGTCGACCTTCAGGTTCAGGCCGTTGACGAAATTGACGATGTCAGCAGCCTTGCGGCGCTCGTCCAGGAGCTCCCTGCCCTCGGCCGCCTTGGCCTCGCGCTCCTTGTCGCTCATCGTCTCTTCTTTGTCGCGGCCGAAGATCTTCTCCCCAGCGTCCTTGACGAAATCAAATAGTCCCATGGCGCTCTCCTCTGTGTGCGATTCGCCGGAAATGGCGGTTTACGGTTGCATTTGAGTCGTGGTGTGTCGTTGTGTAATGCAATGAAACGAGTTGCAAACCGTGGGCCGACCCGCCACCTAACTGCCGCCTGACCGCTGCCGATCCGCTTCCGTGGTGCCGTCCGGCCGCCTATTCGGGGCCTGTCCCCCCGCCCTCCGGGTCGAGCCCGACGGCGGCCAGCAGCGCCAGGGCGTTGGTGGTGGTGGCGTGCCCGGCTCGCAGGCGGTAGTCGAAGCTCATGCGCGGGCCGTCGCCACCCGGCGGGTGGATGGTCTCGCGGAAGTGCACCGGGTCCGCCGCCCGGGCCACCTCGGGCACGGCGCCCAGCTCCAGGTCGTGGGTGGAGAGGGCGCCGATGGCGCCGGCCTCCAGCAGGTGACTCAACACCCGCACCACCGCCACCTGGCGCTCCCGGCTGTTGGTGCCCCGCAGGACCTCGTCCAGCAGGTAGAGGAGGGTGCGGCCGCCCTCTTCGCCGTCACCACCGTCACCACCGGCGGCGTCGGCCAGGTCCACCACCTGCTTGAGGCGCAGCAGCTCGGCGTAGAAGAAGGAGACGCCGTCGGCCAGGGAGTCCTCCACCAGGATGCTGGTGCCCAGCGTCAGCGGCGGCAGGGTCATCTCGTCGGCGCACACCGGGCCACCGGCCTGCCCCAGGGTGACGTTGGTGCCCAGGGAGCGCAGCAGGGTGCTCTTGCCCGACATGTTGGAGCCGGTGACCAGGAGGACGGTGCCCGGCGGCCCGACCTGGACGTCGTTGCCGACGCGCACGCCGTCGGCCAGCAGCGGGTGGCCGAGGCCGCGGGCGGCGAGGACCGGTTCGGCGCCGGCGTCGGTGACCCGGGGGAAGCGCCAGTCGGGCTGCTCCCATGCCAGGGCGCCGAGGGCCGCCAGCGCTTCCAGCTCGGCGAGGGCGGCGAGCCAGCGGCGGGCGTCGCGGCCCGCCGTCACCTGCCAGCGCTCCAGCGCCCACAGGGCGTGGAAGTCCCACAGGGTGAGGACCTGGTTGAAGACGTGGAACGAGCCGTGGCGGGCGTCGGCGCTCTCCACCCGCCGCGCCAGGCGCTTCATCCAGCGCGCCGCCGAGGTGCCGTCGGAGGTCATGCGGCGGGCCAGCTCGGCCAGCTTGGCGTCGCTGAAAGTGCGCCCCTCCAGGGTCTCCAGGGTGGCGGCGTAGGTGGCCAACTCGCCGGGGCCGGCGGCGACCCGGGAAAACACCGCCTCGGTGCGCTCGCGCAGCGCCCAGGTCAGCACCAGGGCGGCGATGGGGGGCAGGGCGGCCAGGGAGCCGGGCAGCAGGCCGCCGATGGCGGCCAGGCCGAGGCCGACGGTGACCAGCGGCAGCAGCCGGCTGCCCCACACCAGGGCAGGCCGGCGCAGCAGCCACGGCTCGCCCTCGGCCCAGGACAGGAAGTCGTCGAGGTCGTGGCTGCCGTCTTGGTCGCCGCCGTGGCCGCTGGCGCCCACGCCGGCGGGTGCTTCGACAGTCGCCCCACCGCCGGCGAGGAGCGCCGCCAGCTCCATCTCCTGGCGCAGGTCCACCTCCGCCGCCAGCTCGGCGACGGCACCCTGGCGGCGACGGATTTCGCCGGGCGGGGCGGGAACGATCAGCCAGCGCCCCAGCTCCCGGCGACCCGCCGCCGTGCGGGCAGTCCCCAGCAGACGGCCCAGGGAGACGGGGCCGAAGAGGCCGAGGTCGCGCACCTCGGGGCGCCGGGAGCCCGACTCGGTCATCGCCTCCGGGGGCGACGGGGGGGAGGCGGGCAGGTCGCCCCAGCGCCGTTCGAGCCGCGCCAGCCCCTGCTCCTGGAGGGTGACCCGGGCCTGGGCCCGGCGGTGCCGGGCGATGACCCGGCCGTGGACGATGGCCAGGGCGGCGAACACCACCGCCGCCAGGACGAGGCCGGCGAACAGCCACGCCGGCGGTGCCGTGGCTTCCAGCAGCAGGCGCAGGAGCAGGAAGATCGCCACCAGGGCCACCGCCAGCCGCGCCCAGGAGAAGGCCCGGGAGCGCCGGGCCAGGGCCGCCTCGCGGGCCGCGGCGTCGTCGAGCCGCCGGCGGTAGGTGGCGCCGGGGTCGTCGGCGCCGCGCTCGTCGGTGCCGCGTTTCGCGGCAGGTCGCTCCGTCACTTCAGGTACCCGAGGGCGCGCAGCTTGGTGATGTGGTTCCACTCCAGGTAGGCGGAGTTCAGGACGTCCTCGTCGCCGCCCAGGAGCTGGCGGCGAAGCTTCTCGCGGGCGGCCAGCTCGGCCTCCGCCAGCTCTTCCAGGTCGGATACGACGCCGGGGTGGTCGGCGGCGACGTCCCGGACCTCCGCCGGGTCGCGCTCCAGGTGGTAGAGCTCCGGCGCCAGCTTGGCCCCGTGCGGCACCGCCGCGTCCCCCAGGGTGCCGTCCTCCAGGGTGGCCTGTTCGCCGGGGACCACCAGCTTCCAGGGCCCGCGTCGGGCGGCCCAGCGGGAGGGGCCGTAGAGGATGCGGTCGGAGATCAGGGTGGGGCGCCGGGTGGAGGCTTCGCCGCGCATCTGGGGGCCCAGGTCCTGGCTGCCGGCCGGCGCTCCGCCCCCTCCCGGGGCGAGGGCCCCGGGATCGAGCCCGAGGAGACCGAGGAGGGTGGGGGCGACGTCGGCGAGCTCCGCCGGCTCGGTCATCACCCCGGCTTCGCGCCCCGGGACGGAGATCAGGGCGGGCACCCGCAGTAGCTCCTCGAAGTGGGTGTGGCCGTGGTCCGCCTGGCTGTATCCGTGGGTTTCGAGCTGGTCCAGGCGGTCGTAGAAGGCCTCGCCGTGGTCGGAGACCACCGCCACCACGGTGCGGGAGGCGAGGCCCAGTTCCTCCAGGCCCTGGAGCAGGCGGCCGACCTGGCGGTCGGTGTGGGCCACCTCGGCGCGGTACAGCCCCTCGATCCACCGCCAGTGGCGCCGCTCCGGCACCTCGCCCCCCAGGGTGGGGACGTCGGTGCGCTCGAAGGCGCAGCCGAGGCCGCCGCCGGCGGGGTCGGAGGGGTCGGGGTCGCTCCCGTAGTCCGGCGCGAAGGCCCGGGCGTAGCGCCGGCAGTCCTGGCGCGGCGGCTCGTAGGGGTGGTGGGGGCCGAAGAGGTGGACGAAGAGGAAGTGGCGGCGCTTCTGAAGCTCCTCCAGGCGCACCAGGGCGTGATCGACGATGACGTCGTCCTCGTCCTCCACCCAGTGGTATTCGTCGAAGCCGCGCTCCATGCCGAAGGAGGGGTTCAAGTAGATGTTGTTGTAGACGCCGGCGGTGTAGAAGCCGTGGCGCGCCAGTTCGCCGGCCAGGGTGGGCAGGGCGTCGCCCAGGGCGGTGGGGGCGAAGTCGCCAATGCGGCGGCCGGCGCCGTGGACCTGGGGCTGCTGGCCGGTGAGCAGCGTGGCGATGGAGGGCAGGGTCCAGGAGGCCGGGGCGTACATGGCGTCGAAGCGGGTGGAGCGTTGCGCCAGGGCGTCCAGGCTCGGGGTCAGCCCGCCGCCGTCGCCGTAGGCCCCGACGACGTCGGCGCGCAACGTGTCCACCACCACCAGCAGCAGGTTCATGGCGTCCCCCGGGTCGCCGGCGCCCCCCTCCGGCACGAGCACCGGGGCGCCCCACATGGCCGACCCCTCGGGCAACTCGTAGCCGGCGCGCTCGGCGGTGGTCTCGAGCACCAGGCGGCCGCCGGCGGGGACCCGCACCTTCTGGCGCTGCCGCCGCCAGCCGCGGCGGGCGGCGTCGGCCCGGCCCTCTATGGAGGTGTCCAGCCACTCCACCGCCTCGCCGCCGTCGGCGGGCTCCACCCAGGCGCGGAAGCGGGCGGTGACCCCCGGCTGGTCGAAGCGGGGCAGCAGCCCCAGCCAGGCTTCCAGCTCCATGTTCCGGGGCAGGTCCCGGGGCAGCTCCACCTCCAGGCGCTCGCTGCCCGGGAGCGACGGCACGGTGAGGCCCTTCAAGCTCGTCAGGCGGTGGCGGCCGGCGGCCGGCAGCCCTTCCACGGAGACGATCTCCAGCCGCCCATGGTCGGTGGCGAAGCGGATGGCGTCGATCTGCCCGGTCCAGTAAGGTTCGCGCCGCAGATCGACGTCGTAGGTGCGTTCCTCGTCGCCCGCCTGGACGGGAAAGGTCAGCGCCCGGTAGGGCGTGAAGCGCTCCTCCCCGGCCAGCTTCCACGACAGCCGCACCAGTTGGGCGTCCCCCCGGGCGGTCACCCGCAGGCGAGCGATGGGCGCCGCTTCCCGGTCCACCACCACCGTGGCGGGGCTTTCCACCGACGCCTCCACGCCCTCCACCAGCACCGCGCTCTCCCCCGCCAACTCCGGCAGCAGCTCCACCACCCGCACCGGCTCCCGCCGCACGTCCCGGTCGGTGCACCCACCCCCCACAACCACCCCCAAGATCAACAAGGGGAGCAGACGACAAATGTTTTTGAACGACATGGGGCTCATAATTCTCGTGGGGGTGTTCGGCGTGGATTGGTGGTGAGTCAGGCTGTGCTGTTTGGCTATGCTTTCACAGCCGCAAGGACGGTGAGGCCCCCAAACGGTGAGGCCCTCGAACGGTGGCGCCTACAAACGGTGAGGCTCACAAACGGTGGCGCTTACAAACGATGGTGTCCACAAACGGTGAGGTGAGGGGCGGGAGGATCGGTGAAGGGGTGCTCGGGAGCCGCGGGCGCCAGTTCGTTGCCTGTGTCGAGAGGGGTACGAAGCGGCTCCTGTGCAGCCGAGCCCCGGACCCTACTTCCACAAGAGCGAGGCGGCCCCTGCACCGATCCTCCCGCCCCTCGCCGTTCCCTCCTCGCCGTTCCCTCCTCGCCGTTCCCTCC
>Ga0102947_1000008_pt1 | contig 59232 bp, 19 predicted proteins | sample SalPon2A_A_D2_MG_FD_78210 | JGI IMG/M metagenome (GOLD analysis project Ga0102947, IMG submission 78210) | Soil microbial communities from South San Francisco under conditions of wetland restoration - Salt Pond MetaG R2A_A_D2_MG | ecosystem: Environmental > Terrestrial > Soil > Wetlands | place... | reverse complement strand
GCGCGGCGACGGCGAGCTGGAGTTTCTCGGCCGGCTGGACCACCAGGTGAAGGTGCGCGGCTTCCGCATCGAGCCGGGGGAGGTGGAGGCGGTGCTGGGCGGCCATCCCGGGGTGCGGGAGGCGGCGGTGGTGACCCGCACGACCTCCGCCGGCGACCTCGCCCTCGCCGGCTTCTGGGTCCCCGAGGAGAGGGAAGACGTGTCGGCGGAGGAGTCCGAAACACCGGACGCCGGAGCCGTGCGCGCCTGGCTCGGCGAGCGCCTGCCGGCCCACATGGTGCCCGCCACCCTGACGCCGCTGGAGGAGATCCCCCGCACCCCCAACGGCAAGGTGGACCGCCGGGCCCTGGCCGAGCGCCGCCCGGACACGGAGGCCGCCGCGGCCACACCGCCCCGGGACGCTTTCGAGGCTGCCGTGGCCGAGCTGTTCGCCGAACTGCTGGGGACCGGCCCGGTCGGGATTCGCGACGACTTCTTCGACCGTGGAGGCCATTCCTTGCTCGCCGTGCGCCTCCTCTCCCGCCTGGAGGAGCGCTTCGGGGTGCGCTTGCCGCTGGCCACCCTGTTCCAGGCCCCCACCGTGGAGGCGCTGGCCCAACGGGTACGCCGGCGGGAAGGCCGTGACCCCACCGCCGCCGGGGAGGGTGAGGCCCTCCTACCCTTGGCCGTGGGGGACGGCTCGGCCGCCGCACCCCTGTTCCTGGTCCACGCCGCCGGCGGCAGCGGTTGGATCTACCGCGACCTCGCCCACCGGTTGGATGGCGGCATCGGTGTCTACGCGCTGCAGCACCCCGGGCTGACCGGGAACGGGGAGCCGGAGGACGGATCGCTGGGAGCGCTGGCGGCCCACCACATGGCGGTCCTGCAACAGCGCCAGCCCGCCGGGCCCTACCGCCTGGCCGGTTGGTCCCTGGGGGGTGTCATCGCCTTCGAGATGGCCCGGCGGTTGGAGGAGGCGGGGGAGGACGTGTCGGCCCTCGTCCTGGTGGACAGCCCGGCCCCCCGGGAGCGGTCGGAGCGCCCGCCGTCACTACCGCTCTCGCGGGTGACGGCTCCCCGGCTGGCCACCTTCGCCGAGGTGCTGGGGATGGATCCCGCGGCCCTGGAGCTCGGCGACGACGAGTTGGAAGCCCTTCACGGGCGGGACGCCGGCGAGGTGCTGCCCGACCTGGTGGCGCGGGCCGCGGCGTCCGGACACCTGGAGGCGGACGAGGCGGCGGAGGTGGAACAGCTCCACGGCGCGGACCTGGAGACCCTGTACCGGCGCGTCGCCGGCCTGCTGGCGGCGGCCGACTCCTACCGGCCGCCGGCATTGCGCCGGGGTCCCACCCGGGTCCTACGGGCCGCCGACGAGCCGCGCCACCGCGGCGCCCCCGCCGACCTGGGGTGGAGCCGCTGGTGCGCCGCCGGCACGGTCACCGCCGTGGCGTTGCCGGGCACCCACGCCGGCGTCTTGCGCCCGCCGGCGGTGGTGCGCCTCGCCCGGGAGGTGGCCGCGGCCCTGGAGGCCGAGGCCGAGGGCTGAGCGCCGAGGCTCAGCGCTGGCGCAGGGCGTTGACCAGTTCCACCTGGGACGACCTGCGGGCGGGCAGGTAGTTGGCGGCCATGGCCACCGCCGCCATCACCAGGGAGATCCCGACGATGACCAGGGGCAGGGTGGCGCCGACCCCGAACATCAAGCTCGCCAGGGCACGGCTGGCCAGGAAAGCCAAGGCGACGCCGACCCCGATGCCGGCCACGGTGAGGATCACCCCGCGGCGCATCATCAGCCGCACGATGTCTTTCACCTGGGCTCCCAGGGCCATGCGGATGCCCACCTCCCGGACCCGCTGGTTGGCGAGGTAGGACATCAGACCGTAGATCCCCACCGCCACCAGGATCAGCCCCATCACGCCGAGGAAGGTGGCCAGGCCGGCGGCCACCTTCTGGGGCAGCAGGGAGAGCCCCACGTGGTCTGTCAGGGGCATGACGCTGACCACCGGCAGACCGTCGTCCATGGCCAGGACGGTGGAGCGGATGGAGGAGATGACCGGTCCGGGCGTCCCTTCCAGCCGCGCCATCAAGTTCATGTTGGCGTGGTACTTCTGGGTGAAGGGGCGGTACAGGAAGAAGCGCTGCTCTTCGCTGACCTTGCGGTACTTGGAGTTGGCCGCCACCCCGACCACCCGGAGCGGCTCGCCCGTGCCCACGTTGCCGTCCCACAGGGTCTTGCCCAAGGGGCTGGAATCACCCCAGAAATGCTCCGCCAGCTCCTGGTTGACGATCACCGTCTGCACCGAGCTTTCGCGGTCCTCGCTGGAGAAATCCCGTCCCTCCAGCAAGGGGATCTCCATGAGATCGAAGTAGCCCGGGGCCACCGCCGTCAGGTCGGTGCCCACGGTCCGGTCGAAGCCCTCGGCGCTGACCGCCGTCGACTGGTTGACCAGGCCCAGCGGCACGGAGCTGGCCAGCCCGGCGTGGCTGACCCCGGGGAGGTTTTCCACCCGCTCCGTCAGGCGGGAGAAAAAGTCCTTGCCTTGGGGGTCGCCGTAGCCGTGGCGCGAGACGTCGAGGCTCATCACGTAGACCCCCTCGGGCTCGAAGCCCGGATCCACCGCGTTGCTCCTCTGCAGCGACACCGACAGCAAGCCGGCGATGATCAGCAGCACCAGGGAGAAGGCGAGCTGGGCCACCACCAGGGCGCTACGCAGGTGAGCTTTCTTGTAGCCGGTGGAGCCCCCCGTCTCCGACTGCAGCGCTGGCACGAGCTCCGGCTTCGCCGTCTGGAACAGCGGCGCGAGGCCGAAGAGGACGCCGGTGACCAGGCACAGGGCGAGGGTGAACAGCAGGACGCGGGCGTCGAGCTGCAGGCTGAGGTCCACCGGCAGGTTCAGGGAGGTGAGGAACGGCCCGGCCAGCTTCGGCACGACGGTGATCACGGCGGTGGCCAGCAGCACGCCGACGACACCCGCGAGGAGGAAGAGCACCAAGCTCTCGGTCAGCAACTGGCCCATCAGCCGGCTTCGCGACGAGCCCAGGGCCAGGCGGATGGCGATCTCCTTGCGCCGCGCCATGGCGCGGGCCAGGAGCATGCTGGCGACATTGATGCTGGCCACCAGCAGCAGCATGCCGGTGAGCACCAGCAGCAACGTCATGAAGATGGTCACCGGCCCCTGCACCGTGGCCGGCACCGGGGTGAGCTCGCGCACCTCGACACCGGCCAGGCCGCGGGGCTCCAGGGTGCTCTCCTGTTCCAGGATGCGGTCCACCGCCAGGTCCACCGCCGCCTGGGCCTCCTGGATTCCGACCCCCGGCTTCAGGCGCGCCATGGCCTCCAGCCACACCAGGTTGCGGTTCTGCAGGTCCTCCCCCATGTTCAACTGCTCGTGCATGGTCAGGGGCACGAAGATGTTGGCGTCCAGGCCGTTGAAGGGGCCGTCGAAATCCTGGGGAGCGACACCGATGATGGTGAATGGATAGCTGTTGAGCTTGATCTGGCGGCCCACCACCGCCGAATCTCCCTGGAAGCGCTCCTGCCACAGGTCGTGGCCGATGACCGCCACCGCGTCCCGCCCCGGTACCTGACCCTCGTCGGCCCTGAAGGTACGGCCCACCGCCGCTTCCACCCCCAGCAAGTCGAAGAAGTTCGCCGTGGCGATGAACCCCTGGACCACCTCCGCCCGGTCCCCGATGCTCCAGGCGATGGGGGACAGGTCGTAGGCCATCACGTCCTGGAAGGCCTGCACGCCCTCCTTGAGATCGCGGTAGTCGAGGTAGGAGAAGCTGTGGAAGCTCCCCCCCTCGGCGTCCAGGGCGTGGAGGCTGACCAGGTTCTCCGGCTGCTCCACCGGCAAGGGCCGCAGCAGGATCGAATCCACCAAGCTGAAGATGGCGGTGTTGGCGCCGATGGCCAGGGCCAGGGAAAGGATGGCGCCGGCGGTGAACCCGGGGTTCTTGGCGAGGAGGCGGAAGCTGAACTTCAGTTGCTGAACAAGGGAGTGCATGGAGGTCTCCAGACCGGTTCGGTGGGGTATGGGTAACGGTGACGGGGCCGTGGAATTTTACAGCGTGCCGACGAACATATAACGAAGGAGTGGTGCGAGTGGTTAACAGCTAACGGGTGGGATTGTCGTGGCCCTCTTCGGAGCCGCCGCCTGCGGCGGCATCGGCCGCCCCGTCGCTCCCGCTCCCGTCCCGTGGGGCGGCGGCGCCGGCGGCGGGCAGCTCCAGGCGGCGGAAGGTGCCGCTGCGCAGGCGCGGATCCAGGCTCGGCGGTGCCGCGGGCCACGGGGCGTCGCCCGCCGCCGGCGGCGGTAGCTCCTGGCGCCAGTCGGTGAGGTCCAGCCGCAGCGGGGCGGGCGTCTCTTGCACCAGGACGATTCTGTAGCCTCCCGGCGGCTGACCTTCGAAGCGCAGCCGGGCCCGGGCGGCTCCCCCGGCCACGGTCACCTCCTCCCGCACCTCCCGCAGCACCGGCAGGGGCCGGCCGTCCACCTCCAGCCGGGTCAGGGGGGCCTCCGAACGGACCGTGGCGGCCATGCGCCACGCCCGCCGCCGGGAGCTCAGGAGGAGCTCCAGGCGACGCCCCTCGTCGCCGACCTGGTCGCTCACCACCTCCACCCGGGGGGGCTCCACCGGCAGCACCGGTGCCGGCACCGAGGCCAGCTCCTGGCTGACCCCTTCCAGGAAGCGGGGAAATGACCGCTCCCCGTGATCGGCCGGGACGAAGCCGGCGGTCCACGGCTCCGGCGGTGTGTCCAGGGTCATCCACCACGCTTCGCCGGCGTCGGCGTCCAGCATGTAGTAAACGCTGGTGGGTTGGGGCAGGTCGGGAGAGAAACTCGCGGTACCGCCGCCGATGCCGGCCAGCACCAGTCCGGCCAGCACCAGCAAGCCGGGAATGGCCCAGCTACGCCGCGGGCCGCCCGCCGACCCCGCCGGCGCCAGGGCGGCGAGGAGGACGGGGCCCAGCAAGGCGGTGCCCAAGACGGCGACCATGGCCAGGACCACCGCCGAGCGGGGCCCCAGGGCGGTGACCACCAGGGCCGACACGGGCACCCACATGAGGCACCAGGCGGCGGCGGTGACGAGCATCGCCGCCAGGCCGCTGGCGCCGGTCAGCCGGCCGGCCGGCACCGCCAGCACCAGGCCCATGGCCAAGGCGCCGGCCAGGGCCGGCCAGAGAAAGAGGTGGGCCGTGGAGGGGGCCGCCAGACCCGCCCCCAGAGTCAGCAACAGCCCCCAGGCCGGGCCGGCGAAAGCGGTGAGCCCCTGGCCGAAGCGCCGCGCCCAGAACAGCAGTCCCGCGAGGGCCAGCCCGGCCCCCGCCGCCGCCCAACCCGCGTACCAGAGGGGGTTGTCCAGCAAGAGGCGCGGACCCAGGCCGAGGGCTCCGGAGAGCAGCCGTTCCAACACCACCACCAGCAGGACGACGGCGGTCAGCAGGGCGGGGAGGAGGAACAGGCCGCCCAGCCCGGCGCGCAGCGGAGAGCTGGACCGACCCTCCCCGCGCCGCCGCCGGCGGTGCCCGCCGGCGGCGGCGCGGTTGCGGCGGGCGGCGAGGACCAGCACCAGGACGCCGAGGGCGACGGTCGCCAGGGTCAGCGGCAGGACCCACGAGCGGGGGTGGACCACCAGGCCGATGCCGGGGAGGGTGAAGAAGACCCGCGGCGGGCCGGCGACCACCGCATCGCCGTCACCCAGGGCACGGGCCAGGGCCAGGGCGGTGCTTCCGTGGTGGTGGAGGCTGGCCGGCGACAGCTGCTCCGGCGTGTCGGCGGCGTTGTGGTAGGCGCCGGCGCCGTCGATGAAGGCGAAGTTCAGGCCCGGCTCGCCGGCCTCGCGGAAGACCGAGAAGTCGGTGTCGTTGGGTAGGAGGGAGTAGACCAGCTCGCTGATGGAGTTGGCGACGGGGGAGGGGGCGACCTCGGCGTAGACGTCCACCAGACCCCCTGAGGCGGGACCGGTCTCGAACATGATGGACGGTCCCTGGGTGCCGCGGGCTTCGAAGTTGAGCACCGCGGCCACGTCCTCGGCCCACGGGTGCTCCTCGACGAAGGCCCGGGCCCCGGTCAGGCCGATCTCCTCGCTGTCGGAGAAGAGCACCACCACGTCCTGTTGGAGGGGCGGGCCCGCGGCCAGTTGGCGCAGCGTTTCCACCAGGGCGGCGACGGCGGCGGCGTTGTCCGCGGCCCCCGGGCTGCCGGACACCGAGTCGTAGTGGGCGACCAGCAAGAGGGCGCCGCCACCGCCGCCTTCGCCAGGCAAGCGGGCGAGGATGTTGCGCACCCGGATGACGTGTTGGACGCCACCGTCGGCCTGGTCGTAGTGGTTGGCCTCCTCGGTCTCCACCTCCAGCCGCGGCGACAGGGCCGCCAAGCGCTCCTTCAGCTCGCTGGCGGCGCGGTGGTGGCCCTCGGTGCCGGTGACCCGGGGGGTGGCGGCCAGGCTGGTCACGACCTCCATCGCCCGTTGGCCCGAAAACCCGCCGTCCACGGTTTCCGGCGGTGCCGGGGCGGCGATGGGGAGGAGCGACAGCCACCCCGTCAGCAGCAGAATCACCACCAGTGCCGGCAGCAGCCAGGGCTGCCGCCACCCGGCGGCGGGGCCGGAGGGCGTGTCTGCGGGCTGGCTGGCTGGGGGGGTGGGCTGGTGGTGGGTTTCGAGGTCGTCTGGACGTCGGGAAATCTGGTCAGTCAAGGTAATCCTCCAGCTTTCATGTGCTCACCGGAGGTGAGATTGGGACAAACCCGGGGCGGCTTGCAACGCGTGCTTGGGGACCTGTATAAATAAGGAAAGCTCGTGCCTCGCCCGCGCCTCCGGCCCGCGCCGACGCGGTGGTGCCGAGGCGGTGCGCCGACCCCCATTTCCCCGCAGCCTGCGCTGGTTTTCCCCAACCCGCCTGCGCCCGGTTGCGGCCCACCCGAACCGGACACGACGTTGCGAGAAAAACGACGTTCCGAGAAAAGAAGAGACGTGGAGAAGGACATGACCACAGAGACCCCGAAGACGTACCCGTTCCAGGCCGAGACCCGGCAGTTGCTGGACCTGATGATCCACTCGCTGTACTCCAACAAGGAGATCTTTCTACGCGAGCTGATCTCCAACGCTTCCGACGCCCTCGACCGGTTGCGGTTCGCCGCCCTCTCGGACCCCGAGCTGGCGGTTCCCGGATGGGAGCCCGAGATCCGCTTCGAGACGGACTCCGAAGCCCGCACCTTGACCGTCCACGACAACGGCATCGGCATGAGCCGGGACGAGGTCATCGCCAACATCGGCACCATCGCCAAGTCCGGCACCCGGGAACTGATGGAACAGTTGCGGGAGGCAAAACAGGACTCCGCCATCGAGACCCTCATCGGCCAGTTCGGGGTCGGGTTCTACTCGTCCTTCATGGCCGCCGACGAGGTGGATTTGGTGACCCGCAAGGCGGGGGAGGAGGAAGCTACCCACTGGCGCTCCCGGGGGGGCGATGAGTTCGAGATCGCACCCGCCGTCAAGGCTTCCCACGGTACCTCCATCACCCTGCACTTGAAGGATGCTGACGAGGACGCGGGGCTGGCCGACTTCACCGACGAGTGGGTGTTGCGGCGGGTCGTCAAGCGCCATTCCGACTTCGTGGCCTACCCGGTGGTCATGGCCGTGGAGAAGCAGAAGGAGGTCGAGGTGGAGACCTCCGAGGGCGACACCGAGACACGGCAGGAGACGGTGACCGAAGACGAGCGGCTCAACTCCCGCAAGCCGCTGTGGGCGAGGGATCCGGCGGAGATCAGCGACGAGGACTACGCCGAGTTCTACAAGCACGTCTCCGGCGACTGGAACGACCCCATGGAGCGCATCACCGTCCGCGCCGAGGGGCGGTTCGAGTACCGGGCCCTTCTCTTCATCCCGACCCAGGCGCCCTACGACCTGTTCTACGTCGGCTCCGAGCCCGGTCTCCAGCTCTACGTGCGGCGGGTGCAGATCATGGAGAGCTGCGGTGACCTCCTGCCCCACTACCTGCGCTTCGTCAAGGGCGTGGTGGAGTCGCCGGACCTGCCGCTGAACGTCTCCCGCGAGATGCTGCAGCAGGACCGCCACATCACCGCCATCCAGAAAAACCTCACCCGCAAGGTCCTGGACAAGCTGGCGGAGATGGCGGACGAAGAATCCGAGCGTTACACCGGCACCTTTTGGCCGGAATTCGGCCGCGCCATCAAGGAAGGGGCGAGCCAGGACTACGCCAACCGGGAGCGCCTGCTGCCCCTGCTGCGTTTCCGCTCCAGCCGCGACCCCGAGACCATGACCAGCATGGCCGAGTACGTGTCGCGGATGAAGCCGGAGCAGTCGGAGATCTTCTACCTCACCGCCGAGTCCCTGGAAGTGGCCGAAAACTCGCCCCACCTGGAGGCATTCCGGGAGCATGGCTACGAAGTCCTCTTCCTCCTCGACCCGGTGGACGAGCTGCTGACCCAGAGCCTGGACTCCTTCGAGGACAAGAAGCTCAAGTCCATCGGCAAGGGAACGGTGGAGCTGGGCTCGGAGGAGGAGCGCAAGAAGGACAAGGAGGACCTGGAGGAGCGGGACCGGGAGATGCGCTCTCTCCTGGATCGCCTGGGGGAGATCCTGGACGCCACCGTCAAGCATGTGCGCCTGACCAACCGGTTGACCGCCTCGCCGGCATGCCTGGTGGGGGCGGAGCACGACTACAGCCCGCAGCTCGAGAAGCTGCTGCAGAAGGGCAAGGGGGGTGGCGCCAAGCAGCGCCGCATCCTGGAGCTCAACCCGAACCACCGGGTGGTGCAGCGGTTGGCCGAGCTCGATCCCGGAGCGGACGAACTCCAGGACTTCGCCCAGTTGCTGCTGGGCTACGCCTACCTGGCGGAGGGCTCCGAGCTGCCCGACGCGGCCGACTTCAACCGTTCCCTGACCGCCCTTATGGCCCGGGATCTGGGGGCCGCCCCCCAGGCCGCCCCCCAGGCCGACGAGGAGGTCGCGGCCAGCGGCGACGGCGACGACGACGATGGTGACGGGAACGACGACGGTGACGCCGGCGGGGACGGCGACGGCGCGATCGACATGGAGTCGGAATGAGCGGCTCCGGGACCTCCGACGCCGCCTCGCCGCTGGCCGCCTACCTGGCCGCGGAGGCTCCCGACGCCGAGCTGGTGGCCCCCGGCGAGGAGATGCCGACGGTGGAGCGGGCCGCAGCCGCCCTGGGCGTGCCCGCCGGGCGTATCGTCAAGACCATCGCCTTCCAGCACAAGCGGGACGCCAGCCAGGTGTGCCTCGCGGTGGTACCGGGTGACGTCCGGGTGGACCGCGGCAAGGTCGCCGCCGCCCTGGGTCGCTCCCAGCTCAAGTTGGCCTCCGCCGCCGCCACCTTGGAGGCCACGGGCTACGCCGTGGGCGGCGTGCCGCCGGTGGGGCACCGCCGACCCCTGCCGGTGGTGGTGGACCCCGCGGTCCTGGAATTCGACGAGGTCTTCGGCGGCGGCGGCGACGAGGACCACATGGTGCGCCTGGCGCCGCGGCGCATCGTCGAACTGACCTCGGCGACGGTGGCCGACGTCAGCGCCGACCAGCAGCCCGGGGGTGAGCGGTGAGCAAAGGCCGGGACGAGCCGGCCGGCGAGCGCATGGGCCGCCTGTCGCGGCCTCCCCACCCGCTCCTCTTCGAGCTGCTCTACGCACCCCAGTTCGCCTCCGACAAGGTGGGAACGCTGCCTCACCTGCTGCGCATCGACGCCGCCCACGTCATCATGCTGGGCCGCCGGGACCTGCTGGAGCGCGACCTGGTGCGCCGCCTGCTGGAAGCCAACCGCGAGATGGCCCGGCGGGTGGCGGCGGGGGAGGACATCCTCGGCTCGCCGCCGGTCCACCGTGGCCTCTACATGCTCTACGAGGGGCTGCTGGGAGAAATGGCCAGCCCCGAGGCCGGCGGCGCGGTCCACCTGGCCCGTAGCCGCAACGACATCAACGCCACGGTCACCCGCATGCGGCTGCGGGAAGGGCTCCTGTCCCTCTTGACGTCGGCGGTCGCACTCTTGGAGGTGGAGCTCTCCCTGGCGGAGGGCCACCGCGAGACCCTGATGAGCGCCTTCACCCACCTCCAGCCGGCCCAGCCGTCCAGCTTCGGCCATTACCTGGCCGCCGTCAGCAGCGAGCTGCTGCGTGCCGTGGAGGGTCTTTCCCGGGTCTGGGACGAGGCCAACCGCTGCCCCATGGGGGCTGCGGCCGGGATCGGCACCTCCTTCCCCATCGACCGCCAACTGGTCGCCGACCTGCTCGCCTTCGATGACCCGATCCCCCTCTCCCTGGACGCCGTGGCGTCCCGCGACTACCTGGCCCGGGCGCTTTCCGAGGCGGCCCTCATGGGCACCACCCTGAGCCGCCAGGCCCTCGACCTGCAGACCTGGGGCAGCCGGGCCTACGGCTTCCTGGACTGGCCCGACGAGTTGGTGAGCACCAGCTCCATCATGCCCCAGAAACGCAACGCCTACGTGCTGGAGAACATCCGTGGCCGCGGCGTTGCGCCGCTGGGGGCCCTGGCCTCCACCCTGGCCGGCTTCAAGAACGTCGCTTTCAGCAACAGCGTCGAGGTCTCCGGAGAGGCGGCGGGGCATGCCCGCCCGGCTCTGGAGGCGGTGGAGAGCGCCGTCCGCCTGCTCACCCTGCTGGTGGAAAACGTGGAGGTCCGGCCCCGGGCCATGCGCGACTTCCTGGACCGTGCCCAGACCACCATGACTGCCGTCGCCGACCTGCTGGCCCGGGATCACGGCCTGCCTTTCCGCCAGGCCCACGATGCCGTGGGCCGGTTGGTGGGCCGCTACCCGGAGAGCGACGGCGTGCCGGTGGAGGAGCTGGCCGCGGCCCTGGAGGAGGAGGTGGAAGAGGTCTCGGGGCGGCGCCTGGAGATCTCCGCCGAGGCCCTGGAGGCGGTCCTCGACCCCCGGGCCTGCCTGGAGGCGGCGCGCTACGGCGGTGGTCCGGCTCCGGAATCGGTGGCCGCCGCCGTGGCCAATCTCCGCCAACGTCTGGAGGCCGTGGCCGACGACCTGGATCACCGCCGCCAACGCCTGGCGGCCCTGGACGCCGGCCTCGACGCCGCGGCGGCCGACTTCCACTAACCCCCAGCCACAGTCCATGTCCCACTCGCCGTCCCCCACTGGAGTTGCCCAGCCGTGAAATGCGAATCCGTCCTCGACCTGATGAAGGACTCTCCCCTGGTGGCCCTACGGGGCCGTGAGGTCTCCAACCCGGTGGCCGGGCTCTGGGGCAAGCTCGAGCTCAGCCTGCCCGGTTCCATGAAGGACCGCGTGGCCCTCAACGTCATCGAGGAGGCCGAGGCCGCCGGCGAGCTGGAGCCGGGGGCGGTGATCGCCGAAAGCTCTTCCGGCAGCATGGCCGAGGGGTTGGCTCGGGTGGGCACCGCCAAGGGCTACGAGGTGATCATCGTCACCGACCCCCGCATCGACCCGCTGACCGAGCGCAAGCTGCGCGCCCTGGGGGCTGTGGTGGACGTGGTGGATGTCTTCCATCCGGAAGGAGGCTGGCAGCAGACCCGGTTGGCGCGCCTGGGAGAGATCCTGCGCGAGCGCCCCGGAGCCTTCTGGCCGCGGCAGTACGACAACCGCAACAACCCCGGCGCCTACGAGAAGCGGATGGCCAGGGAGCTGCATTCGGACCTGGGGAACGACATCTCCGCCCTGGTCGCCTCGGTGGGCAGCGGCGGCTCCCTGTGCGGCACCGCCCGGGCGTTGGGGGAACTGGTGCCGAACCTGCGCGTGGTGGCGGTGGACGCCGTCGGCTCAGCACTGTTCCACCAACCGAAGCGAAAGCGCTTGCAGAGCGGCCACGGCAACGACATCGTCGCCGGCAACATCGACTACTCGGTCATCGACGAGGTGCATTGGATCTCCGATGCCGAGGCCTACAACGGCTGCCGCGAGCTGGCCCGACGGGAAGGGATTTTCGGTGGCGGCTCGGCCGGCGCCTGCTACGTCGCCGCCTCCTGGGTGGCGGAGCAGTTCCCCGCCGGCAGCCATGTGGTCACCATCCTGCCGGACCGGGGGGACCGGTACCACGAGACCATTTACAACGACGAGTTCATGGCGGAGCACGGCCTCACCGGTGGCGGCGCGGCGGCTCGGCCCCGGGAGCTGGTGTACGCCCGGGACGTGGCCGAAACCTGGAGCCGCGCCGAGTTGCCCCGGGACGGAGAGGTGGACTACTTCGCCTCCGAGATCCAGCGCACCGCGGCCCTCACCGACCGCCTGGGGCTGGCGTGAGCGGCGAGCACGTCCTGTTTCTGGAGAGCAACACCACCGGTACCGGCAAGCTGGCGGTGGAGAGGCTGCTGGCGGCCGGCAGCCGGGTGACCTTCCTCACCCGCTCGCCGGAGAAATACCCTTTCCTGGAGCCGCCCCGGCCCCCCCACCTGGTAGTGGAGGAGGTGGAGACCAATGACCTGGAGGCGGCGGCGGAGCGGATCGCCGCGGTGCTGGACCGGTCCCCGGCCCAGGTGCTCCTCACCTTCTCGGAGTACTACGTCGCCCATTGCGCCGAGCTGGCAAGCCGCTTCGGCTTCCCCTACCTGGCGCCGGAAGCCGCCCGCACCTGCCGCGACAAGGGCCACTTGCGCAGTGCGCTGCGCGCCGCCGGCAAGCCGTGCCCCCCCTTTCGCCGCCTGACCAGCGAGGCCGAGGCGCGGGCGGCGGCGCGGGAGATGGAGCTGCCCCTGGTGGTCAAGCCCCCGGGCGAAAGCTCCAGCAAGGGTGTCCAGAGGATCGACGACGAAGCCGGCCTGGTGGAAGCCTATGGTGAGCTGGCCACCTGGCGGAGCAACGACCGGGGCCAGGCCATCGACGGCTCGGTCCTGGTGGAGGGCATCCTGGACGGTCCCGAGTACAGCGTCGAGACCTTCACCCTGCCGTCCGAGGGCGGCGCCGCCCCCCGCGTTCACACCGTTGGCGTCACCGCCAAGCACCTTTCCCCTCAGCCCCTGTTCGTGGAAGTGGGACACGACTTCCCCGCCCCCTTGGACGACGAGCGCCGGGCGGCGCTGGTGGCCGCCACGGAGGGGGCCCTGACCGCTGTCGGCTACGACTTCGGCCCCGCCCACACCGAGCTACGCTGGACCGGGGCGGGTCCGGTGGTGGTGGAGATCAATCCCCGGTTGGCCGGCGGCATGATCCCGGAGCTGGTGGAGCACGCCCTGGGGATCGACCTTCTGGCCGCCTACCTGGACCTGCTGCGGGGGCGCCGGCCCGACCTGGCGCCGAAGCGGCGGGGCCATGCTTCCATCCGCTTCCTCCTGGCCCCCCGGGAGGGGCGCCTGGAGGCGGTGGAGGGCGTGGAAGGGGCGCGCCGCCTTGACCTCGTGCAGGAGGTTTCCGTGACCCGCCGCCCCGGCTCCGCGGTGCGCCCGGCGGAGCACGCCCTGGACCGCCTGGGTTACGCCATCGCCGCCGGTGACGATCCGGCTGCCACCGCCGCCGCCGCCGTGGCCGCGGCCGGGGCGGTGCGGTTTTCCGTGGTGGAGCCCGAGACGGCCCCCGCCGCCCTCTGAAGGAGCCGACCTTGATCCCCCCCAGCGGCGACGTCTCCGTCGACCTGTTGAGTGACACCGTGACCCTGCCGCCGGCGGAGATGCGCCGGGCCATGGCCGAAGCCCAGGTGGGGGACGACGTCTACGGCGAGGACCCCACCGTCCGCCGCCTGGAGGAGGTGGCCGCCGAGCGCCTCGGTAAGGCGGCGGCCCTCTTCGTCCCCAGTGGCACCATGGGCAACCTGCTGGCCCTCATGTCCCACTGCCGGCGTGGTGACCGCTTGCTGGTGGGCGACCGCTCCGACATCTGGTTGTGGGAGGCCGGGGGGGCCGCGGTCCTCGGTGGCTTGGTCTACCACCCGCTGGCGACGGCGGACGACGGCCGGCTGGAGCTGGCCGACGTCGAGGCGGTGATGAGCGACCCCGACGACCCGGAATCGGCCCCCGCTGCGCTCCTCTGCCTGGAAACCCCCCACTGCCTGTGTGGCGGCCGCCCCCTGACCCCGTCCTACCTGTCGGCGGCCCGGCACACCGCCACCCGGCTGGGCCTGGCTCTGCACCTGGATGGCGCCCGGCTGTTCAACGCCGCCGTCGCCCTGGGGGTGCCCGCCGCGGACCTGGCGGGTCCGGCCGACAGCGTCCTGTTCTGCCTCTCCAAGGGCCTGGCGGCGCCCGTGGGCTCGGTGCTGGCGGGCGAGGTGGAGCTCATCGCCCGGGCGCGCCGCCTGCGCAAGATGCTGGGCGGCGGCATGCGCCAGGCGGGCATCCTGGCCGCCGCGGGGCTCCATGCGCTGGATCACATGGTGGAGCGGCTGGCCGAGGACCACGCCCGGGCGGCGCGGCTGGCGGTGGCCCTGGCGCGGCTCGGGGAGGGGACGGGCTTGCACCTGGAAACGCCGGAGCCGGAGACCAACATGGTCTTCTGGCGCCTCCAGGAGCCTTGGCGGGCGGCGGAGTTCGTCGCCGCCCTGGCACGGCAGGGGGTACGGGTGGGTGAGCTGGGGCGCGGGCGGGTACGGGCCGTCACCCACCGCGGGGTGGGGGACGCCGACGTCGACCACGCCGCCGACGTCATCGCCCGGGTGTTGGCCGACGGTCCCCGGCCGGCGGCTTGAAGCCCCCGCCCCGGAGCCCGGCGGCGATCAGACGAGCACCGGTTCCCGCGGGGGGGTCACCTCGCCGGACAGGAAATCGCGTAGTGGGTCGATGTGCTCCGGCTCACTCCACTCCGCGGCCAGGTCCTCGATGATGTGGTGCTCGGAGACCAGCGTCCGGCTCTGGTAGTGGCGGATCACCGGGTGCAGGAAGTTGCTGCGCTCGGCCCGGTCGATGTCGTCACGGGCCACCCTCTCCACCGCGAAGGGGTTGTCGGAGCGGTGGTTCTCGCCGTACTCCAGGGTGACCAGGAGGTAATCCTCGTGCTCGCCGTAGTCACCCTCGTGGACATAGTCCACCGGCACGTCCTCGTAGAGCCGGGCCCCTCCCTGGCCGTCCAACTGGACCATGTCGGCGATGAAGCCGAACTGCTGCCACAGCGACGAGCTACGGTTGACCCGCTCCAGGATCGCTGCGGTGAGCGCCTCCGGTGCCGCGTCCACGCTGCGCCGGGGCCACGGCTCGTCGTGATATTTCTCCTCCAGGATGTGAAACAGGGCCTTGGAGTTGTAGCGGAAGCCGTGGATGAAGGCGGAGGTCGTGACCCGGTAGTCCCGGGCCTGGGTGAGGACGCCGGCGAAGTAGAGATCGGGGACGTTGGTCGACTCCCACTCTCCGGTCTGGCGCGGAAAGCGATCCCTGTGGGTCAGCTCCGGCGACACCTCGTCGGCGAATATGGAGGGGTCGAAGCGGAAGCCGGTGCAGCGGATCACGCGATCATAGACCAGCACTTCACGCTCGCCATGGGCGTGGGCGTAGCGGAAGCGGACCGCGAAGGTGCCGTCCTCGCGACGCTCGATGGATTCCACCGTGGCGTCCAGCACCGCGTTTTGGGACTTCAACTGGTAGGTGTCCAGGAAGTTGTTGTTCACCGCCCGCAGGTGGCCGACGAAGTGGGTCTGCCAGGCGAGCTGCAGCGAGTTGGGGCTGGCCAGGTGGATGGAGGCCGCGGTGTCCACAAGGTTGTCGGCGGTTTCGAAGGCCGAGTTGCCCTTGCCGATGATCAGCACTCTCTGATTGCGGAAGTCCTTCGGGTCTACCGACACGTCCTCGTAGGCTTCGATGTTCTCGATGCCCTCGATCTCCGGAATGTAGGGTTTGAAGACACCCGTGGCCACCACCAGGCGCCGGCTGTGAAACTCCTGGTCGCCCGAAAGGACACGGAAACGGCCGTCCTCGGCGCGCTCCACCCGTTCCACCGGGCTTTCGTACCTCACCGCCAGCTTGTAGTGGTCGGCGTAGTCCTTGAGGTAGCGGTGCAGGTCCGTGGCGTCGGGGAAATACCGCTCGCTGTAGTCCTTCATGGTCGGGCCGTCTTCGTCACCCAGGAGGCTGTTCCAGTCCCAGCGCAGGTTGATCTCGGGGTCGTCGTAGCCGGTGTAGACCTTGTTGATGGACAGCAACTGCCGGTGGCGCGGATACTGGGCAAAAAAGTGGCCGGCGTCGGGCTTTGCTTCCAGAATGAGGTAACTGCGGCCCTGTTTCTCCAGGAAGTATGCGAGTTGCAAGCCGGCGGGGCCAGCTCCGATGATCAGTGTCTCCAAATCTTCCTTCGGGCTGGGACTCATCTGCATATCTCCTTCGGGGTTTTCGACCAGTGGGGGCGGTGTTCGAGACCTGGTTACAGTTCCTATGTGCAGCGTTGGGAACCAGCCGGGACGGGTAGCGCGCAAAGTGATTAATGAGTATTTAATGACGATTTGAATCGAGGCCGTCATCCGCGGCAGCCCGGTGCCTCGGCACCGGCGTTTATAATGCCTCCCATGATGTCCGAGCCCGAGAGAAGGAACCTGATTCACGACTGGAACGAAGCCGACGGCGGCGAGCTCGCCCCCGCCCGGCCGAAGGTGGAGCTGGATGACGAGACGTTGCGCGACGGCCTCCAGTCGCCGTCGGTCCACTCGCCGTCCATCGACGACAAGCTGGCGATCCTCCACAAGATCGACGAGCTGGGCATTGAGGCGGCGGACATCGGTCTGCCCGGCGCCGGCCCCCACGTCGTGGAGGACGTCACCCGCCTGGCCCGGGAGATCGTCGATGCCGGCCTGTCGGTGGCGCCCAACTGCGCCGCCCGCACGGTCATCGCCGACATCGAGCCCATCGCCGACATCTCCCAGGAGGTGGGCATCCCCATCGAGGTGGCCTGTTTCATCGGCTCATCACCCATCCGCCAGTACGCCGAGGATTGGGATTTCGACCGCATGCTGCGCCTGGCCACCGAGGCGGTGGAGTTCTCGGTGGGCCACGACCTGCCGGTGATGTTCGTCACCGAGGACACCACCCGGGCCGACCCGGACGACCTCGCGCGCCTGTACCGGGCGGCGGTGGACGCCGGCGCCCAGCGGGTGTGCATCGCCGACACGGTGGGCCACGCCACGCCCAACGGGGTGCGCAACCTGGTGCGCTTCGTGCGCGGTGTGGTGGGGGACGAGGTGAAGGTGGACTGGCACGGCCACAAGGACCGGGGGCTGTCGGTGATCAACTCCCTGGCCGCCGCCGAGGCCGGGGCGGACCGCCTCCACGGCGCCGCGGTGGGCATCGGCGAGCGGGTGGGCAACACCCCCATGGACCTGCTGCTGGTCAACATGCAGCTCCTCGGCTGGATCGACCGCGACCTCACCCGCCTCCCCGCGTACTGCCGCCTGGTGGCCGAGACCACCGGCGTGCCGCTGCCCGACAATTACCCGGTGGTGGGCCGCGACGCCTTCCGCACCGCCACCGGCGTCCACGCCGCCGCCATCATCAAGGCGCGCAAGAAGGGTGACGAGTGGCTGGCGGACCGGGTGTACTCTTCGGTGCCGGCCAGCCTGGTGGGCCGGGGGCAGGAGATCGAGGTCGGCCCGATGTGCGGCGAGTCCAACGTCGTCTACTGGCTGACCGAGCGGGAGATCGACACCGAGCCCGGCCTGGTGGCGAAGATCTTCGCCGCCGCCAAGGGCGCCGACCACGTTCTGGAGGAGGCCGAGGTGCGGGCGCTGTGCGAGGAGTGGCGGGTCGAACAGGGCGCCGGTGCCGACCGGGCGGCGGCCACCCCATGATCCTCGCCCGTTTCACCGTCGGCCCCTTCGCCGAGAACGTATACGTCATCGGCACCCCGCCCCGGGTGGCCATCGTCGATCCCGGCGGCGAGAGCGCCCAGGTCATGGACGCCATCGACGAGAAGGGGTGGCAGCCGGAAGTCGTGCTCCTGACCCACGGCCACCTCGACCACATCGCCCACGTCGCCCACGTCGTCGAGCGCTACGACGTGCCGGTCGTTTGCCACGAGGACGACCGCTTCCTGCTGGAAACCGAGCAGATGCCCCAGTTCGCGGCCATGCTCGGCGCCCGCCCCTGCCCGACCCCGGAGCGCTGGTGGTCCGACGGCGAGGAGGTGGAGGTGGCGGGGCTGACCCTGAAGGTGATCCACACCCCCGGCCACACCCCCGGCGGCGTCTGCCTGGTCGATGAAGAGAGCCGCCAGATCGTCGCCGGCGACACGATCTTCCACCGCGGCATCGGCCGCACCGACCTCCCCGGCGGCGACATGGCCACCCTGGAGCGCTCCATCCGCGACCGCCTGTTCACCCTGGACGGCGACTACACCCTGTGGCCCGGCCACGGGCCGGAGACGAAGCTCGCCGAGGAGCGGGTGGACAACCCCTTCTTCGGCGAGAACGCCAGCGCGGTCCTGCGCTGATACGGGTACCCCACGCCGACCCCGCGGTCGGGCGATAGGATCGGCGCCGTGCCCCGGTCCCCCTCCGCTCCGCCGAGCTCGCCTGCCGCGAAGGAGAGCAAGCCGCCCCCCTGGCAGCGCCCCATCCGGCGCTGGCTGGACACCCTGGCGGTGGAGCGGGGGTTGTCGGACAACACCATCGCCGCCTACCGCCGGGATCTCGAACGCCTGGCCCGGGACATGGCGGAGCACGGCGGCGTGCGCGGCGCGGACCTGCTGCTGGCGGAGGCGCCGGATCTGTCGGCCCACCTGCGGCGGTTGCGCAAGGACGGCCTGGCGCCGCGCACCGTGCGCCGCGCCCTGTCGTCGATCCGCAGCTTCTACGCCCACCTGGTGACCGAAGGCGAGCGCGACGACGACCCCGCCGTCAACCTGCTGCCGCCGCGGCTGATGCAACAGCTCCCCAAGGTGCTCTCGGAGGGGCAGGTGGAGGCGCTGATGACCGCCCCCGACGTCGCCGAGCCCCGGGGCTTGCGGGACCGGGCGATGCTGGAGGTGCTCTACGCCAGCGGCCTGCGGGTCAGCGAGCTGGTGGGCTTGAAGCTCTCCCACCTCCAGGGCGTCGGCCGGGGCAGCACCGGGCCGCAGGACGTCGATTTCCTGCTCATCCCCGGCAAGGGCGCCAAGGAGCGGGTGGTGCCCATCGGCGAGCAGGCGGTGGGGTGGCTGGAGCGCTACCTGGCCGACGCCCGGCCCGGTCTCGCCAAGGGGCGCCACGAGGTGATCTTCGTCAGCCGCCTGGGCAAGGGGATGACGCGCCAGGGCTTCTGGAAGATCCTCAAGGGCTACGCCCGGGAGCTGGGCCTGAAAGAGGTCTCCCCCCACGTCCTGCGCCACAGCTTCGCCACCCACCTGCTGGAGCACGGCGCCGACCTGCGGGCGGTGCAGATGATGCTCGGCCACTCCGACATCTCCACCACCCAGATCTACACCCACATCCACCAGGCACGCCTGAAGTCGTTGTACGACGAACACCACCCCCGTTCCTGAGGACCACCGACCATGCCCTTCGACACCCTGAGCGCCTCCTTCCTGCTGGCCGCCGGCGCCGCGCCGCCGTTTTTCGCCGAGGTGGCGGCGCTGCTCGTCGCCAGCGCGGTGATGGCCTACTTCTGCTACCGCCTGGGGATCACCCCCATCGTCAGCTTCCTGGTCACCGGCGCCCTGATCGGCCCCCAGGTCCTCGGCCTGGTCCAGGACCGGGCGCTCATCGAGGCCGCCGCCGAGGTGGGCGTGGTGCTGCTGCTGTTCACCATCGGCATCGAGTTCTCGCTGGAGAAGCTGGCCAAGATCCAGCGCCTGATCTTCGTCGGTGGCGGCCTGCAGGTGGGGCTGGTGGTGGCGGCGGTCACCGGCCTTCTCTTCGCCTACGGCATCGACTGGCGCACCGGCGTCTTCACCGGTTGCCTGGTGGCGCTGTCGTCCACCGCCATCGTCATGAAGCTGCTGATGAGCCGGGGGGAGAGCGACAGCGAGGGGGGCCAGGCGGTCCTCGGCATCCTGATCTTCCAGGATCTGGCCATCGTCGCCATGGTGCTGCTGGTGCCGATGCTCGGCGTCGCCGCCGGGGGAGCCGGCGACGGGGCGGCGGCGGGGGGCGGGCTGGGCATCCTGTGGGCCCTGGGCAAGGCGGTGGGGATCATCCTCCTGGTGCTGCTGGTGGCGCGCCGGGTGATGCCCCGGGTGATGGAGGCGGTGGCCAAGACCTGCTCCCAGGAGATCTTCGTCCTCACCGTCATGGCGATCTGCTTCGGCACCGCGTTTCTCACCAGCCTGGCCGGGGTCAGCCTCTCCCTGGGCGCCTTCCTGGCCGGCCTGGTGGTCAGCGAGAGCCGCTTCTCGGAGCTCGCCTTCGGCGAGATCCAGCCGCTCCAGATCCTCTTCTCCGCCACCTTCTTCGTCTCCGTCGGCCTGCTCCTGGACCTCGGCTTCCTGGTCCGCAACCTGCCCCTGGTGCTGGCCGTCGTCGGCGCCGTGCTGGTCTTGAAGCTGCTGGCGACGGCGGCCAGCGTCAAGCTGATGGGCTACGACCTGGGGACGACGCTGTTTTCCAGCCTGATGATCGCCCAGGTGGGGGAGTTCTCCTTCGTCCTGGAGCGTACCGGGCGCGAGGCGGGGCTGTTCCCGGCGGGCTTCGAGAACGGCGGCCCCCAGGCGTTCATCGCCGCCACCGTGCTCTCGATGATGATCACCCCGCTTCTGGCCAAGGCCGGCGCCGGCCTGCAGGGCTGGCGCCGCGGCCGGGTGGAGGGGCGCCACGCCGAGGCCATGGCGATGAGCCAGGCGGAGCACGACGAGGCCCGGGACGCCGGCACCCACGACCACTACCAGGACCACGTCATCATCGCCGGCTACGGCAGGACCGGCAAGGCGCTGGCCCGGGTGCTGGCCGACGAGGCGGTGCCGTTCCTCATCGTCACCCTCAGCCCGGAGGGCGCCCGGGAGGCGGAGGAGCGGGGCCAGCCGGTGCTGCGCGGCAATTACTTCCGGGGCCACGAGCTGACCCTGGCCGGGGTGCGCCGGGCGCGGCTGCTGGTGGTGGCGGACGACGACTTCCAGACCACCCACAAGGTGGTCCACGCGGTCCACGCCCTGGCCCCGGACCTGCCGATCCTCGCCGCCACCGATCTGGAGGGGGAGGTGGAGGGGCTGCTGGAGGCCGGCGCCGCGGAGGTGGTGGCGGCCGAAAGGGAGTCGGCGGTGCGCCTGGTGGAGGAGGTGCTGGGGCGCTTCGGCAAGGGGCGCCGGGTGGTGGAGGAGGAGGGCCGGCGGCTGCGGGAGCAGGCGGAGGACGGCGCCGAGACGGCCCCGGCCCCTGACCTGGAGCCGGTGCGCCTCACCGACGCCCAGGCCGCCAACCCCGACTGCGGCCACACCGACCTGGCGCGCAGCGTCATCCCCACCTCCCACGGCTGCGAGGAGTGCCTGCGCCTGGGCGACACCTGGCAGCACCTGAGGGTGTGCATGACCTGCGGCCAGGTGGCCTGCTGCGACTCGTCCAAGAACCGCCACGCTTCGAAGCACGCGGCGGCCGCCGGCCACCCCATCGTCAAGTCTCGGGAGGAGGGGGAGGCCTGGGCCTGGTGCTACGAAGATGAGCGCATGTTGTGAGCGAAGGCATCTCCGTCAGGCCCGTGGGCCTAGGAATTTTCGTCCCTCCTCTAGCGTTTCCGAAACCGTGACCCGCACTCTCAAAAGCTCGACCCCCGGGCGAAGCCGCGCCCCGAGGACCGCCCTGCTGGGACTGGTCTGCGCGCTGCTCCTGTCGCTGCTACCGGCGTCGCCGGCGGCGGCGGAGCTGGTGGTGATGCAGGACGGCCGCTTCCTCAAGGCTTCCGCCTACCAGGTGCAGGGGGACCGGTTGCGGGTGGAGCTGTTGAAGGGCGGGGCGCTGACCCTGCCCTTGGCCCGGGTTTCCCACATCGTCGATGACGAGATCGTCCCCGAGCCTCCCGCCGAAGCTCTGCCGGACGGGTTGCCGGGCGGGTTAGCTGAGCCCTTGGTGGCCTGGGAGTTCGACGACACGGCGCCGATCCCCGCCACCCCCTTCGGCGCCCAGATCTTCCTCGCCGCCCGCGAGCAGGGCGTCAACCCGGAACTGGTGGCGGCCCTGGTGCGGGCCGAGTCGGCGTTCAACGCCGGCGCCGTCTCCCACAAGGGGGCCGGTGGCCTGATGCAGCTCATGCCGGCCACCGCCCGCCGCTTCGGCCTCACCGACTCCGAGCGCTTCGAGCCGGCCCGCAACCTGGAGGCCGGCACCCGTTACCTGCGCTGGCTGCTGGAGCGCTTCGAGGGCGACGTCCCCCTGGCGCTGGCCGCCTACAACGCCGGCGAGGGCACCGTCGCCCGCTACGGCGGCGTCCCCCCCTACCGCGAGACCCGCAACTACATCCGCCGCATCTACCGCCACCTGGGGCTGGGCGACGCCGCCGACTCGGCCCTGGCCGGCGCCACGCCCTCGAACGCCTGAGGCGCCGGGCCCGCGGAGCCCAGTCGGGACTTGGCTCCTCCCCCTGAGTTCCCCGACAGACAGCGCCCATGGGTGGCCTCTGTGCTCCTTCCTTTCCGCCTGCAGGAGAGGTGTGCCCGGACTTGGAGTCCAAAGCTTGCGCGAGCTTGAATATTTTGTAGTGGTAGTATAGCTTCTATTCGAAGTGAAGAGGAGTAGGTATTACCGTGACTGTCTGAAGTTCTCGCTGCGTTGGCTCCCATGACCTCATTCACCAGACCATTGTCCAACCTGACGATGGTCGATGTCCTGCGGCAACGGGCCTTGCAGGAGGAGGATCGAGGGTATCGGTTTCTCCGCAATGGGGAGTGGAACGATGTCGCTGAGCGGTTGAGCTTCGCGGACCTCGAGTCCAAGGCGCGGCGGATCGCGGTCTCCTTGCAGCGGTCGGGGGTAGCCCGCGAGGATCGGGTGCTCTTGTTGCATCCGCCCGGCCTCGGGTTCGTCAGCGCCTTCTTCGGTTCCCTCTTCGCTGGGGCGGTGCCCGTGCCGGCCTACCCGCCGCGGCGTCAACGGGGCACGGCGCGCATCCGCGCCATTGCCCACGACACCCGCCCCACAGCGGTCTTGACCACACGCCCCCTGGTGGACCAGAGGCGGTCGTTGCTCGAACAGGCACCGGAGCTGGAGGAGGCGTTCTGGTCGGCCAGTGACGAGGTGGAGGCTGGCCTGGAGGCGGAGTGGCGGGAGCCGCGGCTGACTCGCAATGATTTGGCCTTCCTCCAGTACACCTCCGGTTCCACGGCTCTTCCCAAGGGCGTCATGGTCACCCATGGCAACCTGGTGGACAACCAGGATCGGATTCAGAAGGCCTTCGGCCAGGGTGACGATTCGGTCATCGTCGGTTGGCTCCCCTTGTATCACGACATGGGTCTCATCGGGAACGTGCTCCAACCCTTGTGGGTCGGAGCGCAGTGCATCCTGATGTCGCCCCTCGCCTTTCTGCGGCGTCCGGTGCGTTGGTTGGCTGCCATCAGCCACTTCCGGGCCACGACGAGTGGCGGCCCAAACTTCGCCTATGACCTCTGCGCCGACCGGGTCAGGGTGGAGGAGAAGGCTTCATTGGACTTGACGTCGTGGCAGGTCGCTTTCAACGGTGCCGAGCCGGTGCGCGCCGCGACCCTGGAGCGATTTGCCGCGGCCTTTGCACCCTCCGGCTTCCGCCGCCGGGCTTTTGTCCCCTGTTACGGGCTCGCGGAGGCCACCCTGCTGGTGTCAGCCCGCCCGCGTGGTGCCGGTCCCCGTTGCCTGCCGGTGAAGGAGGACGCACTGACGCAACACAGGGTGCAAGCCGCGACGGACGACGGAGACGGCGAAGGGACCCGGCCGCTCGTATCCTGCGGAGCGGTGGTGGGGGATCACGTCCTCCGCATCGTCGATCCCGAGAGTCACAAGCCCTGCCCCCCGGGCAGGGTGGGGGAGATCTGGCTGCGCGGCCCCGGCGTCGCGGCGGGGTACTGGCGTAAGCCGAAGGTCAGCGAGGAAACCTTCGGGGCCCGACTCCCGGAGGAAGGCCGCTATTTGCGCACCGGCGACCTCGGCTTTACCGATGGCGGCGAGTTGGTGGTCACGGGCCGCTTGAAGGATCTGATCATTCTGCGTGGCCGCAACCACTATCCCCAGGATTTCGAGGTCAGCGCCGGCGAACTCTGCGAGGAGCTCCCCGCCGCTTCCGCAGCTGCTTTCAGCGTTGAAACGGAGCGGGGCAGCGAGTTGGTCGTGGTCCAGGAGGTGGGCCGTCGCTACGAGGAACGGGCGCCGGAGTTGGCAGGGCGCCTGCGGCGTGCCTTGGGGGAAGTGCACGACGTGCGGGTCCAGGAAGTGGTGCTGGTGCGCGCCGGTGGGGTACCCCGGACTTCCAGCGGCAAGGTTCGCAGGGCTGCGTGCCGGAGCGCTTACCTGGAGGAAGGGCTGCCGGTGCTGGCCCGGTCCGGAGCGGCCCTGCCGGCGTCTTCACCGGGGACCCGGGACGTGACCGACGCCGGAGAGCAGGAGGACGCCGTGGCCTCCACGGTGAGGAGCGTCCTCGGCGAGGTGCCGCCTGCAAGCGTTCCGCTGGTCACCTGTGGCCTCGACTCCCTCCTCGCCGTCGATCTCAGTCACCGTCTGGCCGCCGGGGCGGGATGCCACATCAGGGTGGAAGTGCTGCTCGACGGGGCCACCCTGGAGGACCTCCGTCGATGCGCGCTGTCCGCTCCACAACGGCCCGGCGGCGTGCCAGGGGAGCCGCCCTCGCTAGCCCGGGAAGGTCCACTGTCAGCCGGGCAGCGGGGCCTTTGGTTCCTGCACGGCATGGGGCCCGGTCAAGCGGTCTACAACGTGCCGGTGGCGCTGCGTCTTGCAGCGGATGTCGACTCCCGGCGCTTGTCGCAGGCGGTGGCGGAGTTGGTCCGGCGCCACCCTGCGCTACGTACCACCTTCCACCCAGGCGCCGAGGGGCCCCGGCAGCGGGTGCATCTTGAGTCCGTTGCGGCGCTGGAGGTGGAGCGGGTTGCCCCCGCCGACCTCCACCGACGCCTTTCGGACCTCGCCTGGCGACGCTTCGACTTGGTGTCCGGCCCGCCCCTCCGAGCCCACCTGCTGCGCGTGGACGGACAAGCTCCGGTGCTCTGCCTGGTGGTCCACCACCTTGTGTCCGACCTGTGGTCCTTCGGGGTCATGGCTCGGGACCTGGCGGCCCTCTATACGGGCGGGACGGAGGCGCCGGCTCCCGGCCCCGGGCCCTTGGCCTTCGCGGGTTGGGAGCAGGACTGGATGGACACCGACGCCGCTCGCCGGGCGGAGGCGTGGTGGCGCCGGCGTCTGACCCCGCCGCCGGAGGAGTTGGAGCTTCCGGTGGACCGCCCCCGTCCTGAACAGCGCAGCTTTCGGGCGGGGGCGGTGGATGTTCGGTTGGCTCCGGAGGAGGGCCGCGCCTTTGGGGCGCTGACCGCGAGGTGGGAGACGACGCCCTTCACGGCTCTGCTTGCGGTCTTCCAGGCTCTCCTCGCCCGGTACTGCGGGGTCCGTGACGTGGCGGTGGGGGTGCCGGTGGCGATACGTCCCGGCGCGGCCTGGACCCACACCGTGGGCTACCTCGTGAACATGTTGGTCTTGCGGGGCGATCTCGTAGGCGATCCTTCCCTGGAGGGCTTGTCGCGACGCAACTCCCGCGAGCTGCGGGGGGCCTTGGAGCACCGCTGGTTTCCCTTCCCCGTGCTGGTGGACCGTCTGCAGCCGGAGCGGGATCCCTCCCTCACCCCCTGGTTCCGGGCGGTCCTGGCTCTGCAGGGGGAGTCGTCGTCCCTTCCCTCTGGCGTCGCCCGGCTGGGTAGCGGCGGACGCTCCCGGGAGGTCGATCTCGGCGGGCTGGTGGTGCGCGCCCTGGAGTTGCCGGAGCGGCGCACCCCCTTCGACCTGGACCTGGGGCTGGCCGCCGACGGCGACGGCTACAGCGGCCACCTGGTCTTCGACCGAGACCTCTTTGACGTCACCACCGCACTGCGCTTGGCTCACGGCTTCAAGACTCTGCTGAAGCGGGCCGCGGAGCGGCCGGACACCCCTTTGTCCGCCCTCTCCACCCTTAGCGACGGGGAGCGCCAGCAGGTGCGGGTGGAGTGGAATGCTGTGGCGGCGAGGGCTCCGGAGCCTCCGGGGGAGCCAGGCTTCGGCGGCGTGGTCGATGCCTTCTTGCAGCAATGCCGCCGCCGTCCCGGGGCGGTGGCCCTCCAGGCCGGATCGCGATCTTGGACCTACGGTGGGTTGGAACGGGCCAGTGCCGGGTGGGCCCGCCATCTGCGGTCGGCCGGCCTGAATCCGGGCGGCGTGGTGGCGGTCTTCACCGAGCGCTCCGCTGAGGCGGTGATCGCTTTCCTCGCCGTTCTCCGCGCCGGTGGCGCTTACCTACCGCTGGATGCCGAGTACCCTGCGGCCCGGTTGCGCGCCAACCTCGCTGCTTCCGGCGCACAGCTGATGATCCTCACCGGCAGCGGCACCGATTCCGGCGTCGCAGGCGTGGCGCCGCCACCGGACGTCGGCATTTCCCGGGTGGAGATGGACGGTCCCCTTCCCGAGGGGGCGGGGCCACTGCCGGAAGGAGGGCCGGGCGCGGCGCCCGCCTACGTCATCTTCACCTCCGGCTCCAGCGGCCGACCCAAGGGTGTGGTCAACTCCCACCGCGGCCTCGCCAACCAGCTCGCCTTCGTGCGCCGCCGGCACCAGCTCGGAGCGAACAGCCGGGTGTTGCAGCTCACCCCGTTGGGTTTCGACGTTTCGATCTGGGAGATGGTGGCCGCCCTGGGCAGCGGCGGGCGGCTGGTGGTGGCGCCTCCCGGGGCGCACCGCGATCCTGAGGCCCTCGACCGTCTGCTACGCCGTCACGGGGTGACCCTGCTGACCCTGGTTCCCACCCTGCTGCGGGGCTGGCTGGACCTGGGGCGGCGGCCGCCCTCGGGGCTCCGCACGCTGGCCATCGGCGGCGAAGCCCTCGCCGGGGAACTGGCCCGAAGCGCGCTATCGGCGGTGGGCCCCGGGACCGAGGTCTACAACTGCTACGGGCCGTCCGAAACCGCCGTCGACGCCGCCTGCCACCGCTTGCGCACAGCGCCCGTTGCCGCCGTTCCGGTGGGCCGGCCGGTGGACGGGGTGACCCTGCACCTGGTGAGCTCGTCTCTGCGGCTGGTTCCCGTGGGAGCCGTCGGAGAGATCGTCATCGGTGGCCGGGGTGTCGGCAGCGGGTATGTCGGCCGGCCGGCGGAAACGGCCCAGCGCTTCATTCCTGACCCCCATGCCCCCAGCCCCGGGGCCCGCCTCTACCGCACGGGGGACCTGGCACGCCGGCTGCCCGGGGGCGAGGTGGTGTTCCTGCGCCGTGCTGACGAGCAGGTGAAGATGCGCGGTTTCCGGGTCGAGCCGGAGGAGGTGGAGCGGGCGTTGGAGAAGCAGCCCGAGATCGACCGGGCGGTGGTCCGTGTGCAGCGCCAGGAGGGGGCCGACCTCCTGGTCGGCTGGGTGGTTCCCAGGCCGCCGGCGACGGTGGACGGCGGCGAGTTGCACCGCCGCTTGGCGCTGGAGTTGCCCCGCTACATGGTTCCGGGCGCCTTTGTCTTCATCGACGCTCTGCCCACCCTGCCCAGCGGCAAGGTGGACGTGGCCGCTCTCCCGGCCGCCGTGCGCCGGGCCGGTGGCGAGACGGTGGCGCCGCGTACGGCCACCGAGACCCTCCTGGTGGAGGTGATGCGATGCACCCTGGGGATTGAGGACCTGGGGGTCGAGGATGATTTCTTCGCCCTCGGAGGAGATTCCATCCTTGCCCTGGAGGTGGCTTCGGCAGCACGCCGGGAAGGCCTCGATCTGTCGCCGGCAGATCTCTTCCGGCATCCCACGGTGGCGGCCCTCGCCGCCTTCACCGGTGCACCGAGGGAAGGGGCGACGGCGTCAGCTCCGGAGCCCGTGGAGGTACCGCTGACGCCGATCCAGCGTCACTTCTTCGCCACGGTCCGGGAGCAGCGCGCGGTCTGGAACCACGCCGTGTGGCTGCGTCTGCGCCAATCCCGTTCCCCCGGTGCCATCGCTGCGGCCCTGGCTCGCCTGGAACATCGCCACACGGCTCTGCGCCTTCGCTTCCACCGCTGCGATGACGGTTGGAGGCAGCGGGTGGCGGAGCCGTCGTCGCGGCTCACGGTCCTGGACCTCGCGGCGCTGGACACCACCGGGCCAGCGGCTGGTGGAACGGCGGACCGAAGGGTGAAGGCGGCCGTCGCCGCCGCCCACCGCAGCCTGGACCTGGGCCGGGGGCCGGTGTGGCGGGGCCTGTTGGTGCGCGGGAAGCCCGCCGCTGGCGATCTGCTGGTCCTCATCGCCCACCACCTCGTGGTGGACGCGGTTTCCTGGCGCGTCCTGGTGGCCGAGTTGGCCGCCTGCCTGGAGGGTGGGTGGGAGCCGCCCGCCGTGCCGGTTCCGTCTTTCACGGCCTGGGCCGCCGCCGTCGCCGCTGAAGTGGAGGCCGGGGACGGTGGGGACGCGGGTTGGTGGTGCGAGCGTTCCCGGCAGTGGGCCCGCGCCCGGCCCCTGCCCCTGGACCGGCGGGGCGGGGAAACAGTGCCCGAGGCGTCCACCGGCAGCGTCGAGATGGAGCTCGACGGGGCCCGCAGCGAAGCGCTGGTGGTGGCGGCGGAGGCATTCGGTTGCAAGGTGGAGGAGTTGCTCCTCGCCGCCCTGGCCCGGGTGCTGGGGACGGCCGCCGGCGGCCCGGTGCTGTTCGACGTGGAGCGTCACGGGAGGGAATCGGTGGCGGACCTGCCGGCCCCGGTGGCCACCGTCGGCTGGTTCACCTCCATGTTCCCCCTCCTGCCCGACGCAGGAGGGGACGGCGACGACCCGCTGGCCGATCTGCGGGGAGTCAAGGCCCTGTACCGGTCCGTGCCTCGTTCCGGCCTGGGCTACGGCCTGCTCAGGTACGCCCCGGAGGGCCGCCAGGGGGGCTTGGCGCCCGGCCGGCCCGAGGTTTCCTACAACTTCCTCGGCCGGCTGGATGGGGCAGTGCCGGAGGGAGCGTCCCTGGAGCCCTTGATGGCGCTCAGCGGGGCCTTCCGGGGAGGGCGTTGTGAGCGTCACCACCGCCTGGAGGCGGAGGCGTCGCTGCGCGGCTCCCGCCTCCACTTGTCCCTCGGCTTCAGCCACCTTTGGCACCGTCCGGCGACCGTCGAGGGGTGGTTGGCGGACTGGCGCCGGGAAGCGGTGGCAATGACTGACCGGGCATCCCGGGCCCGGGCCGGCGGCTGGGAGCCGGCGGACTTTCCCCTCACCGACCTCACCCGGGAGGAGCTGGACCACGTCCTGGAAGGGGCGCCCGCCGTCGAAGACCTCTACCCCGCGGTCCCCATGCAGCGCGGCATGCTGGTGGAGGTGCTGCGCCGGAGCGCCCCGGCGGCCTACGTCTGCCAGCTCGTGCTCCATCTCGACGGCGCCGTCGATGCCGCGGCACTGGAGGACGCCTGGCGGCGGGCGGTGGAGCGCCACGACGTGCTGCGCACGGCTTTCCTGTGGGACGCCCCGCGCCGCCCCTTGCAGCAGGTGTGGCGCCACGCCGAACTGCCCTGGACCGAGGAGGAGGTTCCCCGCGGCGACCTGGACGACTGGCTGACCGCTGACCGTGGGCGCGGCTTCGATCTGAAGCGGCCGCCGCTCCTGCGGGTCGGCCTGCTGTACCACGGCGGCGGTCGCCATTCCCTGGTGGTGACCCACCATCACCTGATCCTCGACGGCTGGTCCCTGCCGTTGCTGCTCGGGGGGGTGACCGACGCCTACCGGGGGGAGCCCGTCCCGGCCCTTCCCCCCTTCCGGAGCTACGTGGCCTGGCTCGCAGGGCGTGACGACACGGCTGCTGAGGGCTACTGGCGACGGCGCCTGGCCGGATTCGAAACTCCCGAGGGCCTGGGTTCAGTGGAAGGGGGCGGGGGTCGGGGGCGCACCCTGGAGCGGCGCTGGTCCCCCCGGCGCGGCGCTTCCCTTGCCTCCACCGCCCACCGCCATGGCTTGACGGTATCGACCTTGGTCCAGGCCGCCTGGGCGATTCTTCTGGCGCGCCTGTCGGGGGAGCGGGAGGTGCTGTTCGGGGCTGTCACCGCCGACCGTCCCGCCGTCTTGGCCGGCAGTGCCCAGATGGTGGGGCTGATGATTCACACCACCCCGTTGCGCGTCGCCGTGCCCACCGGGACGGCGCTGCTGCCCTGGCTACGCGACTTGCAACGCCGGGCCGCCGAGGACCGGGAGCACGGCCACCTCTCCCTGCCCCGCATCCGTGCCGCCGCCGGCTGGAGCGGCGACGTGCCCCTGTTCGAAACCCTGGTGGCGGTGGAGAACTACCCCTTCGGCGACGACCTGGAGAGAGCCATGGGTCCGGGAGTGGCGGTGGAGTTGGGAGAGTCGGTGGAGCGCTCCGGGTTGCCGTTGAGTCTGGCCTGCGTGCCCGGCGACGGGCTGACCTTGCGCCTCAGCACGGACGGCGAGCTTTCCGCTCCGGGAGCGCTGGAGACCATCGTCGATCACCTGGAAACCCTGCTTGACGCCCTCGCCGGCCCACTCCCGGACCGTTCCCCTGCCGATCTGCCCGTCCTATCGCCAGCGCAGCGTCACCGGTTGGTCCACGAGTTGGGCCGCGGTGGTGCGCTCCGGGACCCGGGCCGGCCGGTCCACCGGGCGGTGGCCGCCGCCGCCGCCCGGACGCCGGACGTCACGGCGGTGGAGATGGACGGCTCATTCCTTTCCTATGGTGAGCTGTGGCGCCAGGTCCGTGGGCTGGCCCGCCGCCTCCGCAGCGTCGGGGCCGGCCCGGAGGAGGTCGTGGGGATCTGCTTGCCCGCCTCGCCGGAGGCGGTGGTTGCGGTCTTGGCGGTCCTCGAGAGCGGTGCCGCCTTTCTGCCCCTGGATCCGGAGCTGCCGGAGCGGCGGCGCGACAGTTTGCTGCGGGACTGTGGCGCCAAGGCGGTGGTGGGGGGGGGCACGGGGGAGAGCGGCGTCCCCCGGCTCGCGGTGGAACCCTCGACCGATGCAGCTGCCGATGTCGACGCTCGAGAGGACGGCTCCGGGCCCGTTTCGGAAGAACCTTTGTGGGACAGCCTGGCCTACGTCCTGTACACCTCCGGCTCCAGTGGTCGCCCCAAGCCGGTGGGGATCTCCCATGGCAGCCTCTCCAGCTACCTGGTGTGGGTCGCCTCGACGATGCCGGGGGAGGAGCACGGTCCCCTCCCGTGGAGCACCTCCCTGTCCTTCGACGCCTCTCTGAAGCAGCTCCTGCTGCCCCTGACGGCGGGCCGTACCCTGTTGATCTTGCCGGAAGGAATCTTCCGCGAGCCCCGGCGCCTGTTCGCCCTCAGCCGACGATGGGGCGGCATCCGACTGAACCTCGTTCCGTCCCTGTGGCGAGGTCTCCTGGAGGTGCTAGAGGGGGACCCCTCGCTGGCTGCCGTCCGGGTCCTGCTGTTGGGTGGCGAGAAGCTGGACCGGGACCTGGTGCAGGCCACCCGGAAGGTCTTGCCGGGGGTGGTGCTGTGGAACTGTTACGGACCCACCGAGGCGACCTCCAACGCCGCCGCCGGGGAGGTGGCTTGGGACCTCGACTCGGAACCGGATCTGGGGCGGCCCGTGGACGGTACGCGGCTCTACGTCGCCCATGACGACGGCCGGCTCTGCCCGCCGCTGGCGGCGGGGGAACTCCTGATCGGGGGTGCCGGCCTCGCCCGTGGATATCTCGGACGGCCGGCCAAAACCGCCGAGCGCTTCCGCCCGGACCCCTTCAGCGGCTGCTTCGGGGAGCGCCTCTACTACTCCGGCGACCGGGTGCGCCGGCGCCCCGGCGGCGGACTTTCGTTCCTCGGCCGGCTGGACCGCCAGGTGAAGGTCCAGGGGGTGCGGGTCGAGCCTGGCGAGTTGGAAGCCGCCCTGCGCCGCCACGGGGCGGTGAAGGCCGCTGTGGCGTTGCCCCGCCAGGGGCGTCTCGTTGCCTTCGTGGAATGCCCGGGCGGCGCGGACCCGGACGAGCTGCGCCGCTTCGTCGGCGAGCGCCTGCCGACGGCCCTCGTACCGGGGAGCGTGACCGTGCTCCCGGAGCTGCCCCGCACTGCCGGGGGCAAGCCGGACGTCGGCACCCTCCTGCAGCTTGAGACCCCCAGGGCAGCCTCCCGCCGCAGCCCTGCGGCTTCTACCACGGCCCGGCTGCTGGGGGAGATCTGGCAGCAGGTGTTAGGGGTGGCCGAGGTCGGGGTGGACGATGATTTTTTCGCCCTCGGCGGCGACTCCGTGCTCGGCCTCCAGGTGTCGGCCCGGGCGCGCCGCGCCGGGATTTCCATCACCCCGCGCCAGGTGTTCGAGGAGCCGCGGCTGGGTGACCTGGCTCGGGTCGCCGAAACTCTCGGCGTCGGCCGGGCGGCGGCCACCGCCGGGCCTGTCGAGGGCAGCTTCCCCCTCATTCCCGTACAGCGGCGCTTCGCCGCCGACCCGCCCCCCTCGCCCGGTCACTGGAACCAGGCTCTGATGCTCGTGCCCGGGGAAACCGTGGCGCCGGGCCGGCTGTCTCGGGCCTGGGACCGGGTGGCCGCGCTGCACCCGATGCTGCGGGCCCGCTTCGACCTCACCGCCGACCCGCCCCGGGGGGAAGTCCGGGCGGAGGCCCCGCGATCGCTGGCCACGGTGGACCTGTCCCGTTTGGCGAAGGGTGTGGGTGACCGTGTCGTCCCGCGACTGACGGCGCGGCTCCAGTCCAGCCTCGACCTGGCGGCAGGACCGGTGATCCGGGCCGTCCACCTCTTGCTCGCGGGCCAGCGACGCCGCCTCTTCGTGGTCGCTCACCACTTGGTGATCGACGCGGTTTCCTGGCGCATCCTCCTGGACGACTTGTCCGCCGTCCTGGCGTCGGAGGAGCCAGGGCCGGGGCCGGGCCTTCCCTTCGCGCGCTGGGCCGAGGCCCTCATGCAATTAGCTCAGGAGGGTCTGGTGGCGGAGGAACGGGAGTACTGGACGGAGCAGGCGGGGGCGCCGGCACCCCGTCTGTCGCTGGACGACGCGGCGGCGCCGGAGCCTGTCGGGAACACCATGACCGAGACCCTGGAACTGGGTGTGGCCGACACCGAGCGCCTGACCCGGGACCTGGCTGGTCGGCTGGGCGTGCGTCCCGACGAGGTACTCCTGGCGGCGCTGGTTCGCGCCTTGGAGGGGGATCTGGGCGAGGCCCGCCTACGGGTGATGATGGAGGGCCACGGCCGCCATGGGGAGTTCTTCGACCTCGACCTGTCGCGGACCGTCGGTTGGTTCACCGCCCTCTACCCGCTGCTCTTGGACCTGCGGTTCTCGGCCGGACCGGAGGAGGATCTGGTGCTGGTGCGGGAGCGGTTGCGTGGAGTGCCGTCGGGAGGGGTGGGCTACGGCCTGTTGCGGTGGGGGGGCGCCACTGCCACGGACCTCCGCCGCGGGTGGGTGCCACCCCAGGTGTCTTTCAACTACCTGGGCCAGCTCGACGCCTCCCTGTCCGGCGACGTCCCCTTTCGCCTCGCCCCCGAGGAGGCCGGACCCCACCGCGACCCGGCCGGCCTGCGGCCGTTTCGCCTCGAGGTTTCGGCCCAGGTGCTCAACGGGTGCCTGGAAGTGGAGTTGGCCTACGGTCGGGGGGCTCTGCAGGATTCCCGGGTCCGGGCTTGGCGCGACGCCCTGGCCGCCGCCCTGGATACCTATCTCAGCCTCTCCGGGAGAGGGGAGTCCGCCGTGGCCGACGTCTCCGACTTCCCGGATCTCGAGCTGCGCCCAGCCGAGCTGGACGACCTGCTGATGGACCTTGGCGACTTCGGGGAGAGACCGTGAAGGTGACCCGCGAAACGCGCCGCAGGTCTTCCCGGAGCGGGGCGGTGGAGGACATGTACCCCCTTTCGCCTCTGCAGGAGGGGATGCTGTTCCACTCCCTCTACGACCCCCGGGCTGGGGAGCACGTCGAGCAGGTGGTCTGCCGCCTTCGGGGCGAATTGGATCCGGCGGCATTCCGGTCAGCGTGGGAGGAGGTGGTGGACCGCCATCCGGCGTTGCGCTCGGGCTTCGTCTGGCGCCAGCGCGACGAGCCCTTCCAGGTGGTCTTCAGACGGGTCGAGATCCCGTGGCGGGAGGAGGACTGGCGGGGTGCCGGCGACGGGGGAGGCGGCGGGCTGGACGGCTGGTTGGACGACGACCGGCGCGCCGGGTTCGAACTTTCCCGTCCGCCTCTGCACCGCTTCCTCCTGGCCCAGGTCTCCGAAGACGAGTGGATCTTCGTCTGGACCCACCACCACCTGCTACTCGACGGCTGGTCCCTACCGTTGGTCCTGGAGGAGGTGTTCGCCGCCTACCGCGCGCACCGCCGCGGGGCCGCCACCGCGCCGCCAGTGGCCCGCCGCCCGTATCGCGACTTCATCCGCTGGCTGGCCCGGCACCGGTCCCAGGCGGGAGAGGGGACGGAATTCTGGCGCTCCTACCTGGCGGGTTGGCGGCAGCCGACGCCGCTGCCGGCGGCGCCGCCGGGCGGTGGGTCGGGAGAGGATCGCGAGACGCGGCGTGGGGGCGAGTTGGTGAGCGACCTCTCGGCCCACTGGACCCGGCGCATGGGCGAGGTGGCTGCCCGCCACCGGGTCACCCCCAGCACCCTGCTGCAGGCGGCGTGGGCCCTGCTCCTGGGCCAGTACGGCAACAGCCGGGACGTCGTCTTCGGAGCCGTCTTCGCCGCTCGCCCGCCGGAGCTGGAGGGGGTCGAGTCGATGATCGGCATGTTCCTCAACACCCTGCCGGTGCGGGTCCACTTCGACCCGGAGGACAGCGCCGCCGACCTGTGGGGACGGCTGGCGGCGGTGCAGCTTGACCTGCGCCAGCACCTGTACACGCCGCTGTCCCGGGTGGGGCGCCACGCCGAGCTCCCGGCCGGGGCGCCCATGTTCGAGACCGCGGTGGTGTTCGAGAACTACCCCTTGTCGGACCTACCGGCGCCGGAGGGCCTGGAGGTCATCGACGCTCGGGTGGTGGAGCGCACCAACTTTCCCTTCGTACTGGTTGGTGAGCCAGGGGAGCGGTTGCGCCTCTCGGCGACCTTCGATCCGGATCGGGTCACCCCCGTAGCCGCCCGACGTCTCCTCTCCCAGGTCGGTTTTCTGTTGCGGCGCATGGTAGAGGCCCCCGAAACCTCTTTGGCGGAACTGGGGAAGCTGTCCGCGGCGGAACGTCACCAGCTTCTCCGGGAGTGGCCCGATGGCGGCCCCTCCCGGGCCGAAGGGCGGGGCGCTTTCGCCATCTTCGCCCATTGGGCGGCACGGCATCCCGAGGCCCACGCGGTGGTCTGCGGCGGCGCGGAGCTGAGCTACGGCGAGTTGCAGAAGCGTAGCCTGCGGCTGGCCGGTCACCTCAGGCGGTTGGGGGTCGGGCACGGCACCCGGGTGGCGATCCTGGTGGAGCCTTCCACCGACCTGCCGGTGGCGGTCCTGGCGGCTCTGGCCGCCGGCGCCTGCTACCTGCCGCTGGATCCGGCCACGCCGGAGCAACGCCTCGCCTCCATGCTCGACGGGGCGGGGGTGGCTGCCATTCTCACCCAACGGCGGCTTGCGCGGCGGTTGGCCTCCCCGGCGACGCCGGTGGTCCTCCTCGACGAGCCACCGGCCGGCGGAACGCCGCCCCACCTCCCCGTCCAGGCGCCCCATCCCGACGCGGCGGCCTACGTGATCCACACCTCCGGATCCACGGGTCGCCCGAAGGGGGTGGTGGTCAGCCACCGGGGCCTAGAGAACCTTTTGACCTGGCACCGTCGCCGCGGCGGCATCGGCCCCGGGGATCGGGTGGCCCAGGTTTCGGGGCTCGGCTTTGACGCTTCGGTCTGGGACACCTGGGCGGCGCTGGGCAGCGGCGCCACCCTGCACGTGGCCCACGGCGAGCAACGGCGCTCGCCGGAGCCGATGCACGCCTGGATGGTGGATGCCGGGATCAGTGTCGCCTTCCTGCCGACGCCTCTGCTGGAGCTGATGCTGGAACACTGGCGGGCCGGTGGTGGTCCACCGCCGTCCTTGCGCTACCTGGCGACCGGCGGCGACCGCCTGCTGAGCCGGCCGCAGGCGGACCTCGGCGTCCCCCTGCTCAACGCCTACGGCCCGGCCGAGGCCGCCGTTGTGGCCACGGCGGGCCGGGTCGCCCCGGCGGCGCCGGGTCTACCTGCTCCGGCCATCGGGCGCGCCGTGGACGGTGCCCGGGTATTGCTGCTGGACCGCCGGTTGGAGCCCACCCCTCTAGGAGCCCTGGGGGAGGTCTGCGTCGCCGGCGCCGGGGTCGGCCGGGGCTACCTCGGTGAGCCTGCGGCCACCGCCGAACGCTTCCAGCCGGATCCCCACGGTCCGCCGGGCTCACGCCTCTACCGCACCGGCGACCTGGCTCGCTGGAGCGAGACGGGGGAGCTCGACTTTGCCGGCCGGGCCGACCACCAGGTGCAGATCCACGGTGTCCGGGTGGAGCCCGACGAGGTGGCGGCGGTTCTTGCCGATCACCCGTCGGTGGGGCGGTCGGTGGTGGTACCGGTGGAGGGGGGTGCCGGCAACCGGCGTCTTGTCGCGTTCGTCACCCCCCGCTCCAACGGCGTTGGGTTCGACGCTGCGGCGCTTTTGCGCGACATCGCGCCGCGACTTCCGGAAGCGATGGTGCCGGTGCGGGTGGTCGAGCTGGAGGACCTGCCCCTGACCGCCTCGGGCAAGGTGGACCGGGACGCTCTGACCTCCCTGGCTGAGGATTCGTTCCCCTTGCCGGAGGGGGCCGCCGCGGTCCCGGACACGCCCCTGGAGGAACAGTTGGCGGCGCTGTGGGCCGAGATCCTCGGCACCGGGCCGGTGTCCCCGGACGATGATTTTTTCCAGCTCGGTGGTGACTCCATCCTCAGCCTGCGGCTGGTCTCCCGAGCCCACCGCGCCGGCATCCGCCTGAGCCCGCGGCAGATCTTCCGGAACCGCACCCTCGCCGAGCTCACTGCGTCCATCGCTGCTGAGCCGGGGGCCGGGGCTATCGCCGCCCCGGTCACCGGGGAGTTGCCACTGAGTCCGATCCAGCGCTGGTTCTTCGAGTCCGACCCGGTGGATCCGGAGCATTGGAACCACGCCATCATGCTGCGCGTGCCGGCGCGGGTGCCGGCCGCCGTGTGGCCCGGCGTGGTCCGCCACCTGCTGGCCCGCCACGATGTCCTGCGAGCCCGCTTCTTGTGGCGCGACGGGGCCTGGCAGGGCTGGCTGGCGGCACCCCGGGCGCGGCCGCCCCACGGCCGGATCGACCTGGCGGCGCTGCCGGTCCGCCGCCGCCGCTCCGCCTTGGAGAGGGCGGCAGCCAGCCTGCAGCGCGGTCTTCCCCTGCGTCATGGGCCCTTGTTGCGCAGCGTCCTGTTCGACCTCGCCCCGGGGACGGAGCGTCGCCTGCTGGTGGTCATCCATCACTTGGCGGTGGACCTGGTTTCGTGGCATCTCCTCCTGGGCGACACGGAGGCGGCGCTGGTGGCGGTGGCGGAAGGGGAGCCCCCGGCCACCAGCCCCAAAGGCACGTCGGTCCGCCGCTGGGTAGAGCGACTGCAGGAATGGGCTGCCGGGGGTGGGCCGCGGGACGAGTTGGATCACTGGCGGGCCGCCGTGGGGCCGGCCCTGGTCCTCGCCCCGGCGGTGCCGGGGGAGGCGGACCTGGAGGGTGCGGCGCGGGTGGTGGAGGTGCGGCTGGCTTCGTCGGAGTTGGGGGATCTGGCAACGGCCCCGGGGCGGCGGCTGGAGGCGGCCCTGGTGACCGCCGCGGCTCGGGCTGTGCGCTCGTGGAGCGGTCGGCGGGAGACGGTGCGTTTCGACCTGGAGTCCCATGGTCGGCCGGACATGTTCGCCGGCGTCGACGTGTCTCGCACGGTCGGCTGGTTCACCGCCCTCTATCCCTTCGCCGTGCCGGCCGCCGGGGAGGAGATGGGGCCGGCCGAGGAACTGGTGGCGGTGGAGCAGGCGTTGACCGAGGTCCCAAACCGCGGGGTGGGCTATGGAGTCCTGCGCTACCTCGGTGGCGACGGGGAGTTGGCCGAAGCGCTGCGTCCCGCCACCCCCACCGAAATCCGCCTCGGCTACGCCGGCCGGGGGATGGTCTCGGCCGTCGGCGCCGCCAGCGCCCTCGGCCGGGCTCCGGAGTCCCCCGGACCCACCCGCAGCCCCCGTGCCCGCCGCCGCCACCGCTTGGAGATCGACGCGCGCTGGATCGACGACGAGTTGCACGTCGATCTCGCCTACGGCGGCGGCGTTTTCGCCGCCACGGCCGCGGAGGACTTGGCCGCCGGCCTGGGACGGGAACTGCGGGCCATGGCCCCCAACGGAGGCGACACCGGTGATGTGGACCGCCCCCCGCGGGACCAGCGGCAGGACACGGACGAGGAGTCGCTACGCGCCTTCGGGGAGGTGAAGCTATGACCGTCGCTGGATCGCGCCAGGACCTCTTCGAGGCGGCCTACCCTTTGAGCCCGCTGCAGGAGGGCATGCTCTTCCACAGCGAGGAAGGGGACGTGCCGGGACTCTACGTCAGCCAGGTGACGGTGGACCTCGACGATATCGACGAAGCCGCCTTCCGCAACGCCTGGGAGAGATTGATGCAGCGCCACGAGGTGCTGCGGGCCGCCTTCGCCTGGGAAACCACGGCGCGGCCGATGCAGGTCATTGTCCGCGAGTTGCCGGTTCCCCTGAGCCGGGAGAAGTGGGGCGCCGACGGCGGGGCTCTGGAGGAGCGGTGGTCGGAGTTCCTGGAAGCCGACCGCCGACGCGGCTTCGACCTCGCCAAGCCTCCTCTGATGCGCCTCCACTTGGTGGACCTCCCCGGTGGTGGGGTGCGCTGGCTGTGGACCTTCCACCACCTCCTGTTCGACGGCTGGTCCTCCAGCCTCCTGTTCGAAGATCTGGTGGCCCTCTACCGGGCGGAGATGGAGGGCCGGCCCGCTGCCCTGCCGCCCGCGCCCCGCTACCGCGACTTCATCGCCTGGCTGGAGGAGCGGGACCTGGAGGCTGACGAGGTGCGCTGGCGGGCCGAGTTGGCGGGGTACACCTCGCCGGTGGAACCGCGCCTTCCGGTGCCGGAGCGGCCGGGTGCCGGCATGGCCAAGGTGACACGGCGACTTTCCCGGCGGCGGAGCGACAGACTGCGAGAGCTGGTACGCCAGCACGGCTGGACCCTCAGCAGCGTCATGGCCGCGGTCTGGGGGATGCTCCTGGCGGTGTACAGCGGCCGTGAGGACCTGGTATTCGGCATGGTCCTCTCCGGCCGCCCACCCCAGCTCGATGGGGTGGAGCGCACCGTCGGGATGTTCATCAACACCGTGCCCCTGCGCCTCCACCTACCGGCACAGCTCCGCGCCAGCGACCTCCTCGCCGAGCTGACGGCGCACACGGGTGACCTGCTGGAGCTCTCCCACACGCCGTTGGCGGCGATCCAGCGGTGGAGCGAGGTGCCCCCCGGCACCCCTCTCTTCGACACTCTGTTGACCTTCGAGAACTTCCCCCTGGACGCGGCTCTGGAGACGGGGTCCGAGAGCCTCGGGGTGCGTTCCGTGAAAAGCCGAGACCTGCCCCACTACCCCCTCGGGTTGAGCTCCTGGCCCGACGCCGAGCTACCATTGCTGTTGGACTACGACTCCCGGCGCTATGAGCCGATGGCGGCGCGGCGCGTGCTCGATCACGTGGAATGCCTCCTCGGCGCCATCGTGGAAGATCCGGACCGCCCCTTCCACAGCCTCTCCCTGCTCTCCCCGCTGGAGCGCCACCAGGTGCTCCACGCCTGGAACGACAGCGCCAGGCCGGCGCCCGGGGGAGCCGCCTTCGAGCCGATCCTGGAACAGGCTCGGCGACAGCCGGAAGCGGTGGCGGTGGCCTGGGAGGGAGGCGAGCTCAGCTTCGCCGCGCTGGCCGACCATTCCGCACGCTGGGCCCGGCGCTTGGCCGAACTAGGGGCCGGGACGGAGCGCCCGGTGGTGCTCCTCGGGGAGCATTCGGTGGACGCCGCGGTGGCGCTTCTGGGCATCCTCCGCTCCGCTTCATTCTGCGTCCTCCTCGACCCCTCCCAGCCTCCCGCCCGACTGGCCGCGCTGTTGGCCGAAGTCAAGCCGGCGGCGGTGCTGTCGCCCCGTCGCCTGCGGTCGCGCCTTCCGGACCTCGGTGGATGCCCCTGGCTCGATTTCTCCCGGGTGCCGAAGGGACCCGCCACCCCTCCCGCGCCACCCCCCGGCCGAGCGGCGGCCTACGCCGCTTTCACTTCCGGCTCCACCGGTCGGGCCAAGGGCGTGGTCGTCACCCACGCTAGCCTGCTCAACTTCACCCGTGTCGCCGTGGAGCGTTTCGCCCTGGAGCCGGAGGATCGTTTCCTTCAGTTCTCACCCTGGGGTTTCAACGTCGTCTTCGAGGAACTGTGGCCAGCCTGGACCAGCGGCGCTTCGGTGGTTTTCGACGCCGGCGTGGGCGAGGCCTCATGCCTGGAAGTCCACCGCCGCATCGGGGAGCTTGGGGTGACGGCGGTGGAGCTGCCGGCCGGTTGGTGGCAGCAGTGGACGGACGAGCTGTCAGCCGAGGGGCGCCGGCCCCCGGCCGGCTTACGCCTGGTGCTGCTCGGCTGCGAGAAGCCGGACCCGGGGCGGGTGGACACCTGGCTCGTCTGGGGGGTGAGGCTCCTGCGCGTCTTCGGGCTCACCGAGACCACCATCACGTCCAGCTTGCACGCCGCTCAGGCGGGGGACGGCGGCGATCTGCCCATCGGTCGGCCCATCGCCAACCACCGCCTCTACGTCCTCGACCGTCGGCTGCGACCGGTGCCTCCCGGGGTGGGCGGCGAGCTGTTCGTGGCCGGCGCCGGGCTGGCCCGAGGCTACCTTGGACAGCCGGCCCGCACCGCCGAGCGTTTCCTGCCGGATCCCTTCGCCCGGTGCCCCGGGCAGCGGCTCTACCGCACCGGAGACCTGGTGCGTCACCGCGCCGATGGCAGCCTGAAAATGCTCGGTCGCCTCGACCAGCAGCTCAAGCTGCGCGGCTTCCGCATCGAGGCCGGAGAGGTGGAAGCGGCCCTGGCCCGCCATCCCGGGATCGCCGAGGCCGCGGTGGGGGTGGAGCGGAGCGACGGGTCGGGCCAGTGCCTGGTGGCCTACTGGGCCGAGCGCTCCGGCGTCATGCCCGAGGATTCGGGGCGGCGGCTGGAGTGGTGGCCCTCCCACGGTGAGTACCCGATCTACGACGACCTCCTGTACGCCGCCATGACCGAGGACGAGGTGCGCAACCGGGCCTATCGCCGGGCCCTGGCGCAGGCGGCACCGGGGACCACGGTCCTGGACCTCGGCACCGGAGCCGACGCCACGTTGGCCCGCCTGGCAGTGGAGGCCGGCGCTCGGCGGGTCCACGCCGTGGAGGTGCTGGAGGAGTCCTACAGGCGGGCCCGTCGGCGCATCGCCGACGAGGGCATGGAGGACCGGGTCGATGTGATCCTCGGGGATGCCGCCGACCTGGAGCTTCCCGGGCCCGTGGGCGTCTGCCTGTCGGAGATCATCGGTTGCATCGGCGGCGCCGAAGGGGCGTCGGTCCTCCTTGCCGGTGCCCGCCGCTGGTTGCTGCCCGGCGGCGTCATGATCCCCGCTTCCTGCCGTACCCGGACGGCGGCGGTGCAGATGCCGGCGGCGGCTTGGGAGCGTCCGGTGATGCCGGCCCTGGCCGGCCACATGGCCCAGCGCGTGCTGGACGCCACCGGCCGTCCGTTGGAACTGCGCATGGCGGTGCGCGGGCTGACACCGGCGGACCTGGTGACGACGTCGGGAACCTTCGAGGAGTTGGACTTCACCGGCGGTGGCGGCGCCGAGCAGAGTCACGAGATGGCCTTGGAGGTGCAGCGCGCCGGCGTGGCCCACGGCCTGCTGTGCTGGATTGAGCTGAACACCGGCGCCGGGGAAGTGGTGGACAGTCTGCGGCAGGAGACCTCCTGGCTACCCTTGTTCCTGCCCGCCTTCGGCGACAGTGTGGCGGTGGAGCCGGGGGACGTGTTGCACCTGACCGCCCACAGCGAGCTGTCCGACGACGGGGTCCACCCGGACTACCGAGTCGAGGGATGGTGGGAGCGCGCCGGCGGGCCGGCGGTTTCTTTCTCCTACGAATCCCCCCACCACCGGCCGCCGGCGGAGCGCTCGGCCTGGCACCTCCGGCTGCTGCCGGAGGAGGCTTTGGCGGCGGGCAGGGTGCCCCTCAGTGCCACCAGCCTGGACCCGCGGGAACTGCGGGCGTTCCTCCGCCGCTGCCTGCCCGCCCACGCAGTGCCCCAACGCTTCGTCCAGGTCGAGGAGCTGCCCCGCACCAGCCACGGCAAAGTGGACCGGCGCGCCCTGGCGGGGATGGCCGCCCGCCACTCCGAAGGGGCGGAGTACCGGCCGCCGGGGAGCGCGGTGGAGGAAGCGCTGACGGCAATCTGGGAGGAGGTGCTGGGGGTGCCCCGGGTCGGGGTGGATGACGACTTCTTCGAGCTCGGCGGAGACTCCATACAGGGCCTGCAGATCGTCGCCCGGGCACGCCGGGCCGGATGGCGCATCACACCGCGCCAGATCTTCCGCCATCCGACGGTGGCCACCCTTGCGGGCCAGGCCGAGCCGGAAGCGCCGGCGGTCGGGGGAGGCGCCCCGCGGGTTAGCGAGGGTCCGTTGCCGCTGACTCCAATCCAGCACTGGTTCTTCGGCCTGGAGATGCCCCGCCGGGAGCACTGGAACCTTCCTCTGAGCCTGCTCCTGGAGGGGCCGCCGGAACCGCTGGATCCCTGCCGGCTGGCCCGGGCCGCCGCCAGCCTGGGCCGGCGCCACGATGCCCTGGGGCTGCGGTTCCACCGCTCTACGGACGGCAGATGGAGCCAGGAAACCACTGTGGACCCGGCGGTGCCGCTCCACCACATCGACCTGGCGGGTCTGCCGTCCGGCCTTCGGGACGCCGCCCGCCGGGCGGCCTCCGCCACCGCCCAGCGCAGTCTCGACCTAGCCGGTGGTCCGTTGCTTCGCTTCGTTCTGTTCACCGGCTGCGGCCGTCACCTGCTCGGGGTGGCCCATCACCTGGCCGTGGACGCGGTCTCCTGGCGCATCCTGTTGGAGGACCTGTGGGCCGCCTACGGCAAGACCGCCACCGCCTCCGACAACCCATCCCGGTCGGCGTCATTCCGGGAGTATGCGGAAGCGCTGGAGGCCCGCCGCCGGTCGCTGAGGGACGCGGAGGTGGAGGCTTGGCGGCGGGTGGTCGGTGGCGAGGTGGCCACCCTCCCGGTGCAGGTCGGTGACGGCGTCGCCGGGAGCGTCGCTTTCATCCGCCGGGAGCTGCCGGCGGAGGTGACCGAGGCGCTGCTTCGCCGTGCCCCCGAGGCCTACCGGGCGGAGCCCGAGGACCTCTTGCTGGCCGCCTTGGGAAGGGCATTGTTGGCCTGGGTCGGCGACGACCTGCCGCTTCTGGTGGACGTCGAAGGGCACGGCCGCCAAGGCGAGTGGTTGGAACTGGACCTCTCCCGCACCATCGGCTGGCTGACCTCTATCCGTCCGCTACGCATGGTGCCCGGGGAGTTGGAAGAAGCCGGGCCGGCGATCCGCAACGTCAAGGAGCGCCGCCGCCGCTTCGCCGACGAGGGGCGCGGCTACGGCCTGTTGCTCCACACCGGGGCCGCCGGGAGCGGTCCCCTCGCCGGCACCTCCGCCGCGGAGGTGGCCTTCAACTACCTCGGCCGCCTCGGGGAGGCTGGGAACGCCGATGCGGGCGTCGGCATGAGCCTCCTCGACGAGCCGCTGCCTGCCGCCGACCCGGACGCCCAGCGCGGCCACCGTTGGGTGGTCAACGCCGCCGTTGCCGGCGGCAGGCTCGCCGTGGAGTGGGCCTACGACCCGGGGCGCAACCGGGAGGCTTTCATCGCCGGCATCCTCGGGTCGTTCCTCGAGCAGGTGGATCTGCTGGTGGAGCACTGCCTGCGGCCGGGCGCCGGCGGACCGACGCCGTCCGACTTCCCCCTTCTCGAGCTGTCGCCGGAGGACTTCGACCGGGAGTTGGCCGGAGATCCCGAGGCCGAGGACGCCTACCCTCTTTCCCCGGTACAGCGCGGCATGCTTTACCACCACCGGATGGCCCCGGAGGCGGGCGCCTACGTTGCCCAGCGGGTGTTCGAGCTGCGTGGCGAGCTCGACCGCAAACGCTTTCGCGGTGCATGGTCCCACCTCCTCCGCCGCCATGGTGTGCTGCGCAGCTTCCTGCGCTGGCGCGAACTGGAGGAACCGATCCAGGTGGTCAGCGCCGGGCCGGCACTGCCCTGGCGGGAGGAGGATTGGGAAGGGCTGCCGGAGGCGGAGCGGCGGGTGCGGCAGGACGGGTTGGTGGCGGAGGAGACGGCGGCGTTGCGGCTCGACCGCGCCCCCTTGATGCGCTTCGCGTCCATCCGCCTGGGACCGCGACACCACCGCTTCGTATGGGTCTACCACCAGGCGCTTTTCGACGGTTGGAGTCTTCCCATCCTTCTCGAAGAGCTCTTCGCCGACTACCGTGGGGAGGGTGGGCCGGCCCCGGCGCCGCCCCCCTACGCCCGCTTCATCGCCTGGCTGGCGGAGCGGGACGAGGCGGAGGCCGAGACCTGGTGGCGCCAAGCCCTGGCCGGTGCCGAGGTGCCCACCCCGCTGCCTGCGCTGGCGGACCCGGAGCCGGCGGAGCGGGAGGAATTCGCCGACGCCCACCTGTCTCTCCCCCGGTCCCTGTCCCGCTCCCTGGCGGCGGCGGCACGCCGTTGGGGCGTCACCGTGAACACCGCCGTGCAAGGGGCGTGGGCGCTGGTCCTGTCGCGTTACGCCGACCGCCGCGAGGTGGTTTTCGGCGTCACCGTCTCCGGCCGCCCCGCGGAGATCCAGGGCATTGAGCGCATGGTGGGGCTGTTCATCAACACCCTACCGGCGCGGATCGAGGTTCCCGAAGACGGAGACGTGGCCGGCTGGCTGCGTGGCCTCCAGGACCAGCAGGCCGAGATGCGGCGTTTCGAGCACAACCTGCTCACCGACGTGCGGCGCTGGGCGGGGTTGCCGGCGGAGCGACCGCTCTTCGAATCGATCCTCGTCTTCGAGAACTACCCCATGGAGCGGGCCCTGGAAGCGGGCGTCGGTGACCTGCGCGTGGAGCCGCTGCTCAGTCGCAGTCACACCCACTACCCCCTGACCCTGGTGGCGGAGGTGGACTCCCAGCTCCGCTTCAAGCTGACCCACGACCGCCGCCGGGTGGGTGACCGGGGGGCGTCCCTCCTGCTGGCCGCGGTGGCCCGGGTGCTGGAAGGCATGGTGGCGGCCCCGCGGTCGGTGCCTACCGATCTGCCGGTGCTCGACAGCGGGACGGCGGACCGGAGCGGGGCTGGCGCCGGCACCGACGACCGGGCCGAGGCGCCCGGCGACACCGCCGCCGGGGGGCGGCCCAGGGACTTCCCCGGCCGGTTGGCGGAGCGCTGCCGCCGCCGGCCCGGTGACCTCGCCGTGGAGGGGGCCCGGGGCGGGCGGATGACCTTCGCCGAACTCGACTCCCGTTCCCGGAGCTTGGCTCTCCGGCTGCGCGCCGGCGGCGTGGAGCGGGAGTCGGTGGTGGGGGTGTACTGGGACCGGTCCATCGACGCCGTCGTCGCCCTGGTGGCGGTCCTGCGAGCCGGTGGTGCCTTCCTTCCCCTGGCCCCCGATCAGCCCCCCGCCTGGCGCCACCGGCTGCTGGGCCACTCCGCCGCCCGCTGGGTCCTGGTGCCCGGCGACGAGCCCATCGACGCACCGCCGGACGTCACCGTGGTGCGGGTAGGGTCCGGAGACGACAACGGCGGTGAAGGGATGGCCGACGGTGCCTTGCCGCGGCCGCTTCCGGGACAACTCGCCTACGTGCTGCACACCTCCGGCACCACCGGCAGTCCCAACGGGGTGATGGTTCCCCACGAAGCCTGGGTGCACCTCTGCGACGCCCTCGGGGCGGCGGTGCCGGCGGCAGCCCCGGTGGCTGGAGGTTCACCCCGCCGGGTCGGTCTCAACGCCACCTTGACCTTCGACTCCTCCCTCAAGGCAGTGGTCCAGCTCCTCAACGGGGCCACCCTGGTGCCGCTGCCGGAGGAGGTCCGGGCCGACCCGGTGGAGCTGTCCCGCTGGCTCGCCGGCCATCCCCTGGACGTTCTCGACTGCACTCCGTCTCAACTCGTCTCCTGGCTCGACGGCGCCGCGCTGGCGGGGGGCGGAGCGCCCAACTCCCTGATGGTCGGCGGCGAAGCGGTGCCACCGGAACTCTGGCGCCGCCTGGCCGATGCGGCCGCGCCGCGCTCGTTCAACCTCTACGGCCCCACGGAGACGACTGTGGACGCCACCGTGGCGCCGGTGGAAGGTTCGGTGCCCCACCTGGGCCGGCCGCTATCCGGTGTCCGGGTGTATGTCGTCGATCGCCTCCTGCGCCGCCAGCCGCCGGGGGCCACGGGCGAGCTGGCCATCGCCGGGCGCGGGGTCTCCCGCGGGTACCTGGGCGACCCGCGGCTCACCGCCGCTCGCTTCGTGCCCGACCCCTTCGGCGATGTACCGGGGGGCCGCCTTTACCTGTCCGGCGACCGGGGGCGCCGGGACACGGAGGGGCGCCTTCTCTTCGCCGGCCGGGTCGATCACCAGGTGAAGGTGAGGGGAGCCCGGCTGGAGTACGCCGTGGTGGAAGGCGCTTGCGAGTCCCACCCGGGCGTCGCCCGTGCCGTGGCCGCGGTGACCGGGGATGGCGTGGAGCGGCGGCTGGTGGCCTACCTGGTGCCCGCCGGGACATCGGCTGCCAACCTGGACCTGGAAGCCGTTCGCCTCCATCTGCTCCGCGAGCTGCCGGCCTACGCTGTGCCCCAGCTCCTGGTCCCCCTGGAGGATCTGCCTCGGACTCCCCACGGCAAGGTGGACCGGGCGGCCCTGCCTCGGCCCTCCGTCGCCACTGGAGGGATGGCGCCGCGGAGCAAGCTGGAGCGCGAGCTGGCCGATATCTGGGCCGAGGTTCTGGGGATCGACGAGGTCGGGGTGGACCAGGACTTCTTCGCCCTCGGCGGCCACTCTCTGCTCGCCACCCGGTTGATCTCCCGGTTGCGCCGAAGCTACGGCGTCGACGTTCCGTTGCGCGATCTCTTCGCCGCCTCCACGGTCAGCGGGCTCGCCACCGTGGTGGCACGCCTGCGGGCGTCTCAGGTCGCACCGGAGCGCCTGGCCGAGCTGATGCGCGGCCTGGGCGGCCCCGGAAGCGGTACCGGCGACGGCGAGCCGCCACCCTCCAACCTGTCTCCTGAAACCAACGATAGGAAGTCCTCGCAATGAAAATCCAACTGACCGGTGAGCAGAAGGCACGCATCGAAGAGCTCAGCGAAGAGCTGAGCCAAGAGTTCTCCAGTGTCGAGGAGCAAAGCTTCGGCGACCGCGTGGCCCTTCTCTCCCAGGAGCTTCCCAGGGATCTGCGCCGCAAGCTGCTCGAATTCCGCATCCACGAGTCGGCGGAAGGGGTCTGCCACATCTCCGGCCTGGAGGTGGACGACGACGCCATCGGGCCGACGCCGGAGCATTGGAAGGTCCGCCGTCGGCCCGCCGCTGCCCATCGCCTGGAGTGCGCCTTCGCCCTCCTCGCTTCCGCCGTGGGTGAGCCCATCGCCTGGCGCACCCAGCAGGACGGAACCCTGATGCACGACATCCTGCCCATTCAGGGGCACGAAGGCGAACAGCTCGGCAGCGGCAGTGAGGAGCTCCTCTGGTGGCACACCGAAGACGCCTTCCACCCCTACCGGGGCGACTACCTGGGCATGTTCTGCATGCGCAACCCGGACCGGGTGCCGACCACGGTGTGCGCCATCTCCGAGGTGCTGCTGGACGAAGAGTCACGGCGCTGCTTGTTCGAGCCCCACTTCACCATCCGACCCGACGAATCGCACCTGGCGAAGAACGCCCTGCGGCCGGTGGCGGGGGATCTCTCCGACTCCTACCGCTCCATAGAGCGGATGTGGAACCAGCCCCAGAAACTGGAGGTTCTTTTCGGTGACCCGGACGCCCCGTACCTGCGCCTCGATCCCTACTTCATGGACCCGGCGGACCACCCCCGGGCCCAGCAGGCCCTGGACAAGCTCATCAAGGCCATCGACGAGAGCCTCTGGGACCTGGTGCTGAAGCCCGGGGACGTCTGCCTCCTCGACAACTACCAGGTGGTCCACGGCCGCCGGGCCTTCCGGGCCCGCTTCGACGGCAGCGACCGGTGGCTGAAACGGCTGAACTTGGTGCGCGATCTTCGTAAATCCAGGGACGCTCGGCCCAGTTCCGGTTCACGGGTGATCGGCTGAAGGGTAGGCGATGAGCGATCTTTCCACCAGAATCGAGGACCTGTCCCCGGAAGAGCTGTCCGAGCTGCTGACCCGGCTGGACTCCGAGGGTGGTGACGCCACGGCCCCCGCGCAGGGTAGCGAGGCGGAGCTGCGCCGCCGCGGCCCGGACCAGCCGCCGGTGCTGGCCCTGGCCCAGGAGCGCCTCTGGTTCATCCATCGCCTCCATCCCCATCACGCGCCTTACAACGTGGTCCTCACCACTCTGTTGAGGGGCGACTTCTCTCCGGGCTGGCTGCAGGCCGCCCTGGACGCCACGGTGGCCCGTCACGAAACTCTGCGCTGCGCCATACGCGAGGTCGACGGCGAGCCTGTCCCCCGAGTATCGGCGCCGCAGCCGTTCCCCCTGCGCCACCTCGACCTCGGCGCGCTGCCCCAAGGGCGGCGCCGCGGCGAGGCCGAGCGCGTCGCCACCGCCGTCGCCCTGGCTCCCTTCGACCTCGCCCGCCAGCCCCTGATGCGGGTGCTCCTGGCAGACCTTGGGGGAGATCGGCGTCTGCTTTGTCTGAGCATGCACCACGTGATCAGCGACGGTTGGTCGCTGGGGGTTCTCTTCCGCGACCTCGGGGAGCTCTACTCAGCCGCCCGGGCAGGCCGCGCGGCGGAGCTGCCGGAGCTGCCCATCGATTACTTCGACTATGCCGTCTGGCAGCACCGGCGGCTGGCCGCCGGCGACATGGAGCCCCACCTGGAGTACTGGCGGCGCCACCTCGCCGGGCTGCCTCCGGTCCTGGAACTGCCCCTGGACCGCCCTCGGCCGGACCGTCCTTCGAGGGATGGCGGCGGCATCCACATGCTGCGACTCGACCCGGGCCTGTCCGGGGACCTGGCCGACCTGGCCCGAGCCCGGGGTGTGACCGGATTCGTCCTCATGACGGCGGCGTACATGGTGCTCCTGGCCCGCTGGTCGGGGCAGACCCGCTTCGCCGTCGGCGCCCCCGTCAGCGGTCGCAACTGGATCGAGCTGGAAGACCTAGTGGGCCTGCTGGTCAACAACCTCGTCCTGGTTGCGGAGACGGGAGGCGACCCCACCTTCGAACGCTTTCTTCGTCGGGTGGAGACGACCGTGCTGGACGCTTTCGCCCACCAGGAGGTCCCCTTCCAGCACCTGGTGACGGAGTTCGCCCCAGAGCGGCGTCTGAACCGCAACCCGTTCTTCCAGGTGATGATCAACCGGGTGCCGGTGGAAGAGCCTCGGTTCGCTGGCCTGGAGCTGGAACCCGCTGGCATGGGCCGCTGGGCGGCGCGCATGGACCTGATCGCCTTTCTGCGTGACTCCAGCGACGGCACGGCGATCCAGCTCGAATACGACAGGGGCCTCTTCGACACCGCCACCGTGGAGCGCATGGCCAGCCATTTCCACAACCTCCTGCGAGGGATCGTGGAGAGCCCGTCGTGCCCCCTCGGCGCCCTGCCCATGCTCGGCGAGGCGGAACGTAGGGGCTTGCTCCTCCAGGCGGGGCGGGACACCGCCTACGACCGGAACGCCGGTCTCGGCGCCCTGTTCGTGGAAGTTGCCCGGCGGCACCGGGACGATCCCGCCGTGGAGATCTTGGGGGAGGGCGGCCGGCCCGTGGCCCGCCACACCTACGGCGAGGTCCTGGGCTGTGCCGTGCGCCTGGCGAAGGAGCTGGGCCGGCGGGGTGTCCGGCGAGGTGATCGGGTGGCGATCCACGGCGAGCGCTCCGCCGAGGTGCTGGAGGCGATCCTGGCCACGGTCCTGGCCGGCGCCGCCTACGTGCCCCTGGACCCGGCCTATCCGCCGGCGGCCCTGGCCAGGATGATGGAAGACACGGGGGTCCGGATCCTGGTGAGGGCGGGCGGCAGGGAGGTGACGCCGGAGGTCCCCGCCGGCGTGGAGGTCCTGGACCTGGGCGCGTCCTTGGAACAGGGTGGGGTGGAAGAGGGCCGGGCGGAATTGGGCGGTGTGGCGGAGGGCGGCGACCTGGCGTACGTGATGTACACCTCCGGCTCCACGGGGGTGCCCAAGGGGGTGGCCGTCCCCCAGCGGGCGGTGGCCCGCCTGGTGCGTGAGGCGGATTTCGCAGACCTGGGTCCGCAGACCTGCTTTCTCCAACTCGCCCCCCTCTCCTTCGACGCCGCCACCCTGGAGATCTGGGGTCCCTGGCTCAACGGCGGACGGGTGGTCGTGGCGCCCCCGGGGACCCCTTCGTTGCGCGGCCTGGCCGAGGCCCTCGAGCACGGCGGCATCGACTCCCTGTGGCTGACCGCCGGGCTGTTCCACCAGGTGGTGGACGAGGAGCTGGAGTCGCTGTCCGGTCTACGCCAGCTCCTCGCCGGCGGCGATGTCCTCTCCCCCGGGGCCCTGGCCCGGGTGCGGCGCCGCTTTCCCGACCTGCGGCTGGTCAATGGCTACGGCCCGACGGAAAACACCACCTTCACCTGCTGTCACCAAGTCGAAGAGGTGGGGGACGGGCCGGTGCCGGTGGGCCGGCCCGTCGCCGACACCCGGGTCTACGTGGCCGATCCCGGGCTGGGACTTGCATCGGCTGGGGTGATCGGCGAGTTGGTCACCGGCGGCGACGGGCTTGCCCGGGGCTACTGGGGGCGGCCCGCGTTGACCGCCCAGCGGTTCGTGCCCGACCCATTCTCGGGCGAGGCCGGCTCCCGTCTCTACCGCACGGGGGACCGGGTGCGTTGGCGCGACGGGGTGGTGCATTTCCTCGGCCGGGTCGACAGCCAGGTCAAGGTACGCGGCTTCCGCGTCGAGTTGGGGGAGGTGGAGGTGGCCCTCTCTTCCCACCCGGACGTTGTCCGGGCGGCGGTTGCGGTGCGCGGCTCCGGAGCTGAGGGCAAGCGCCTGGTCGCCTGGGTCGTGCCTCTGGACGGTGCCGACCCGGCGCCGGCGGAGCTACGCGACTGGTTGGGCCAGCGGCTACCAGCCCACATGGTGCCTAGTCGCTTCACCACCCTGTCCGAGCTGCCGCTGAACCCCAACGGCAAGGTGGATCGATCCGCCTTGCCGGATCCCGGCTACCGAGTCGAACGGGAGCACGTGGCGCCACGGACGGCGGTGGAGTCGATGCTCTGCGAGCTATGGGCGGATCTCCTCGAGGTCCCACGGGTGGGAGTGGACGACGACTTCTTCGAACTCGGTGGCCACTCCCTCCTCGCCACCCGCTTGGCCTCTCGGCTGCGCGAGACCTTCCGTGTCGAGATCCCGGTTCGAGACATCTTCGAGCATCCCTCCGTTGCCGCGCTGGCCCGTGACGTCGGCCGCCGGCTGGGTTCAGCGCTACCGGCGGCGGCCATGGAACGGGTGGGCCGGGAACGCCCCCTACCCCTTTCCTTCTCTCAACAGCGCCTGTGGTTCATCGACCGCTTGGAGCCGGGCAGCGCGGCCTACAACCTCTCCACCCACCTGCGCATGGCCGGTTCCCTGGACCTCGGCGCCGTGGCGGGTAGCGTGGCGGCGCTGGTGCGCCGCCACGAGGCGCTACGCACGGTCTTCCAACGCGGCAGGGAGGGCCCGGAGCAGGTGGTGCGGTCCGCTGGCCCGGTTCCCCTGCCCTACATCGACCTGCGCCACCTTCCCACCGCCGGGCGGCGACCGGCGGCGGAGCGGCTGGCGTCCCTGGAGGCGCTCCGTCCCTTCGACCTGGAGACGGGACCGCTGTTCCGCGCCTCCTTGGTGGTGGTGTCGGACGACGAGTACCTGCTCAACCTGGCGATGCACCACGTGGTCAGCGACGGCTGGTCCATGGGGGTGCTGGTGCGGGACCTGTCCGCTTTCTACACCGCCTACACCGCTGATGAAGCGCCGGACCTGCCCGACCTGCCGATCCAGTACGCTGACTACGCCGTCTGGCAACGTCGCCACCTCGGAGGTAAGGCTCTGGAGCGCGAGGTCGAGTACTGGCGCCAGCGGTTCGCCGATCCCCCCCAGCGGCTCAACCTGCTGGGACCCGGCGCCGGCGGTGAGGCCCGGGGCGTGGGGGCATCGCAGCGGGTGGTCCTGGACGAGGCGCTGACCGCGAAGGTGGGCGCCTTGGCGGCCGGGCTCGGCGCCACCCCATTCGTGATCCTGTTGGCGGCTTTCAAGGTCCTGCTGCTGCGCTACAGCGGCCAGTCCGACCTCTGCGTTGGGTCGCCCGTGGCGGGGCGGGACCGGGTGGAGACGGAAGACTTGGTGGGTTTCTTCGTCAACACCTTGGCGCTGCGCACCGACCTGTCCGGGGCCCCCGCGTTCCGCGAGGTGGTGGAGCGGGTGCGGGAGACCAGCCTGTCCGCTCTGGGCCACCAGAACTTGCCCTTCGACCGGCTGGTGGAGATTGTCCAGCCGCAGCGCACCGGCAGCCGCAACCCCCTCTTCCAAGCGGTTTTCGCCTTCCACACGCTCCCCGGCGGCTCCTTGCGTCTGCCGGGGGTGGCGCCGGAGCCGATGGTTCCGGAGCGCCGGCCGGCGAAGTTCGACCTCACCTGGCTGACCTGGCGCGAGGACGGCCGGATCGTGGGCCACGCCGAGTTCGACACCGGGCTGATGTCCGCTGCCACTGCCGAGCGCTTCGTCCATCACTACCAGCGCCTGCTGGCGGCCATGGCCGCGGATCCCGACGCCCCGGTCACCGCCCTGTCCATGCTCTCCCCGGAGGAACTGCGGGAAGTCCTTGCCCGGTCCGGCCACGCCAGCGCCTACCCACGTGTTGCGAGCCTGGCCGAACTCTTCCTGGAGACAGCGGCGCGCCACCCGGAGGCCCCCGCCCTGGCCGAAGCGGTGGGCGCTGGGCCGGGGAGCCGGCCGGTGGAGTTGACGTACGCCGAACTCCGGGACCGGGCCTCGGCCCTGGCCGCGGAGCTGCAGCGGCGGGGGGTGGGTCCCGGGGAGCGGGTGGCGGTGCAGGGGGAACGGGGCATCGACCTGCTGGTCGGAGTGCTCGCCACCAGCCTGGCCGGGGGTGCCTATGTGCCTTTGGACCCCGCCTACCCGGCCGAGAGGCGGCGAATGATGCTGCGCGACGTGGCTCCTCGGGTATTTCTGAGGCGGCAGGCCGAGGCCGGGGACGGCGAGGCGCCGGAGCCACTGGACATCGACGGCGTTGAGGAGCTCGACCTGCACGGCCACTGGGCCACCGCCGAGGTGCCTTCGGCGCGGGCTACGGGGGACGACCTTGCCTACATCTGCTTCACCTCCGGCTCCACCGGCGCACCGAAAGGGGTGGCCGTGCCGCAGCGGGCGGTGGTCCGTCTGGTGCGCGAGGCCGATTTCGCCGCCATTGAGGAGGGTGGCCGCTGGCTGGTCATGGCTCCGCTGTCCTTCGACGCTTCGACCCTGGAGGTCTGGGCCCCGTGGCTCAACGGCGGCTGTGCCGTGGTCGCTCCCCTGGGGCCCCTCTCTCTGAACCGCCTGGCGGAAGTGCTGGCCCGGGGCCGCATCGACCACATGTGGCTCACCGCCGGCCTGTTCCACCAGGTGGTGGAGGAGGAACCGGACGCCCTGGCGGGGCTGCGGTGTCTCCTGACCGGTGGAGACGTGCTGTCGCCGGCCGCGGTGGCCAAGGTCCGATGGCGCTTTCCCCGCTTGCGCCTGGTCAACGGCTACGGGCCGACGGAGAACACCACCTTCACCAGTTGCCACGCGGTGGAGGAGATGCCCCCGGGGGACGGCTTCGCGTCCTCCATTCCCATCGGTCGCCCTATCGCCGACACCACGGTCTTCGTGGCCGACGACCGCCTGCAGTGGTTGCCCGTCGGCAATGCCGGCGAGCTTTGGACCGGCGGCGACGGCTTGGCCCGGGGGTACTGGGGCCGCCCCGCCCTCACCGCCGAGCGCTTCGTTCCCCATCCTGAGCCCCGCGAGTCCGGTGAGCGGCTCTACCGCACGGGGGATCTGGCCCGCTGGCGCGACGACGGCGAGCTGGAGTTCCTCGGCCGGGTCGACGCACAGATCAAGGTCCGCGGCTTCCGCATCGAGCCCGGGGAGGTCGAAGCGGCCCTTGCGGATCATGCCGACGTCGCCCAGGCGGTGGTGGTCGCCAAGGGGGACGGGGCCGACGACAAGCGCCTGGTGGCCTACCTGGCGTCGCCGGAGCCACCGGCGAGCGAAGATCTGCGCACCTTCCTGGCCGACCGCCTACCCCGGTACATGGTGCCGGACCTGTTCGTCTTCCTGCCCTTCCTGCCGCTGACCGCCAACGGCAAGGTGGACCGCCGTGCGCTTCCCGACCCGGAGGGCGGGGGCGAGACCGCCTACGTCGCTCCCCGAACCCCGGTGGAGACCCTGGTGGCGGACCTTTGGCAAGGCCTTCTCGATGTCGAGCGGGTGGGGGCGGAGGACGATTTCTTCGAGCTGGGCGGCCACTCCCTGCTGGCCACCCAGGTGGCGGCCCGGCTGCACGAGATGTTCGGCTTGGCCGTTCCCCTGGGGGTCCTATTCGAAAACCCGGCGGTGGCCGACCTGAGCCGGGCCATCGAGTCGTTGATCGCGGAGCGGGAGGGGATGTTGCTTCCGCCCCTGCGCCGCGTCGCGCGCCGGCAGGGCGACGCGGCGCCCTCCTTCGCCCAGGAGCGCCTCTGGTTCCTGCACCGGCTGGATCCCTCGGACCCCTCCTACAACATGGCCTTCGCCGTCCACCTGGAAGGGCTGTTGGACGTCGGTGTGCTGATGCGCACGGTGGGGGAGTTGGTTCGCCGCCACGAGGCTCTGCGCACCATACTGCCGGACGTCGACGGCCAGCCGGTGCAGCGGGTGCTGGGACCGTCGGCGGACTTCGACTTGCCGGTGATCGACCTCGGCCGTCTGGAAGGATCAGCGGGGGAGGGGGAGGCCCGCCGGCTGCTGCGCTGGGCCGCCCGGCGCCCCTTCGACCTGCTCACCGAGGCACCGCTGCGGGTGCTCCTGCTGCGCCACGGAGAGCAGAGCAGCCGCCTGGCCCTGACCCTGCACCACGTTGCCGGCGACGGCTGGTCCATGGAGGTTCTGGTCCGGGAGGTGCGCTCCCTTTACGCCGCCTTCCTCGACGGCCGGCCCTCCCCCCTTGCGCCCCTGCCGATCCAGTACGCTGATTACGCTGCGTGGCAGCGGAACTGGCTCGAAGGGGAGGTCCTGGAGCGCCACCTGGACTACTGGCGGAGCGTTCTCGACGGAGCTGATGCCGACCTGGGCCTGCCGGAGCGGGAGAGCCCTCCGGGGGGCATCGACGGCCGGGCGGGGCAGCTCACGGTGCCCCTGTCGGCCCACCTGCTGGAGCGCCTGACACACCTCAGCCGGGAGGAGGGGACGACGCTGTTCATGACCCTGCTTACCGCCTTCATGGCGCTGCTGCACCGGTACACCGGTCGTGAGTCCCTTCTCCTCGGCATTCCGGTGGCCGGGCGAAACCAACCCGAGCTGCGGCCCCTCATCGGTTTCTTCGTAAACCTCCTTGTGATCCGCGGCGACCTCGGCGGCGACCCCAGCTTCCGGCAACTCCTGGTGCGCATGCGCGAGGCCGCCCTGGGTGCCTACGTCCACCAAGAGTTGCCATACCAGAAGCTGCTCCAGGAGGTGCAGCCCGGTGGACACTCCTCCCTTTTCGAGGCCCTCTTTGCCCTGGAGGACGAGGTGGAGCCACTGCATCTTCGGGGACTGCGCGAGGCCAGCGGCTTGGGCGGCGAGGCCGAGGGCAGGAAGTTCGACCTCATGTTGCTCATGCGCAAAGCGGGAGACGAGCTGACCGCCACCTTCAGCTACAACCGCCAGCGCTACGAAGACGCCGTCGTCAGCCGCATGGCCGAACACCTCGGCCGCTTGCTCACCAGCGTGGCGGAGACACCGGACATGGCACTCCTCGACGTTCCGCTGGAGGGCGGTGAGGAGATAGCGATCTTCGACACGGCGGACCGCGAGGAGATGGAGTTGGCGGAATTCGAGTTCGGTCTTTGATCCATGAACAGGAGTCAGACGCCCATGCCACACAACCTGGAAGCGACGAAACCGAGGAACCCAGCAGACCCGCGAGGGCAGGCCTTCGACAGCGAGCTGATGGTCCTCGACCGCAAGATGATGGTCGATCGAGGCTACTGGTTGGAGCACCTCTCGGATCCCTGGGAGCCGGTGGCCCCGCCTACCCGGCGGCAGGCCGAGGCGACGGGCGAGCGGGTCGAGGTGGAGGTGGAACTCGGCGCCGACCTGAGTCAGCAAGTCTACGCCCTGGCGGGGGACAACGACTTCCTGGTCTACACCATCGTCGTGGCGGCAGCGCGGGCCTGCCTGCAGCGCTACACCGGGGCTGGAAGGCCGGCGGTGGGAAGCCCCGCCCGCAGGGGCACGGAGCCCTTCGCCGCGGCCCTGGTGGTGGTGGACGAGTTGGACCCGGGCGTCGACTTCAAGTCACTCCTGCTCGCCCAGCGCCAGACGCTGTTGGAGGCTTACGCCCACCAGTCCTACCCGGTGGAGCGGCTGCTCGGTGACCTCGGCGCCAGCGACGCCGGCCTGGAGGGTTTGTTCCAGGTCGCTGTTTCCCTGGGCGACTTTCACCACGATCTGGGGGTCGAACGGGTGCCGCTGTGCCTGTCGCTACGGCGCGGCGAAAATTGCCTCGGCGCCACCTTGGTCTTCGACCCGGGGCGCCACCGCCGTCGTGTCGTGGAGCGTTTCGGCGGGCATCTTCGCAGGCTGCTGGGGGCGGCTCTCGACGATCCTTCGCGCCGCGTCTCGGCGCTCCCCATGGTTGGCGACGTGGAGCGACGCGAGTTGCTTGCGCGGGCCGGTGAGGCTAGCTTCTACGAGCGCGATGCGAGCTTGGGGGAGTTGTTCACCACCATCGCCCGCAGCCAACCGGGTAAGCTGGCGTTGACCGCCCTCGACGAGGACGGTGAAGTCGTCTCCCAACTCACTTACGGCGAGCTTCTGGACCGGGCCTCCCGCCTGGCGGCGGCACTGTCCGACCGGGGCGTCGGGCCCGGGGAGCGGGTGGCGGTCCACGGCCCGCGCTCGGCGGAGACCCTGGTCTCCATCTTGGCGGTGATCCTGGCGGGCGGCGCCTACGTGCCGCTGGATCCGGCATACCCGCCCCGAGCCTTGCACCGCATGCTGACCGACGCCCATCCTCGGGTGTTGCTTCGGGCTGGCGGCCCGGGAGGCGACGGCTTTGCACCGTCTGAGCTACGGGCCGGCCTCGACCTGGAGATCCTCGACGCCGCGGGCCTGGACGGGGCGGCGGTGGCCGGCGGGCCGCCGCCGGCCACCGCCAACGACCTGGCCTACCTGATGTACACCTCGGGCTCCACCGGCGTCCCCAAGGGGGTCGCCGTCCCGCATCGGGCGGTGGTCCGGCTGGTGCGCCAGTCCGACTTCGCGGAGTTGGAGCCGGAGACCGCCTTTCTGCAGCTCGCCCCCCTGGCCTTCGATGCCTCGACCCTGGAGATCTGGGGACCCTGGCTCAACGGTGGCCGGGTGGTGGTGGCACCCTCCGGGCAGCCCGACCTGGCTGCCTTGGGGGGCATCGTCCGAGCCAGCGGCGTCGACTCCCTGTGGCTCACCGCCGGCCTGTTCCACCAGATGGTGGACGGGGAGCTGGAATGCCTGGCTGGCCTGCGCCAACTCCTGGCGGGTGGCGACATCCTGTCTCCGGAAGCGGTGGCGAGGGTCCGGGAACGCTTCCCGGAGCTGCGCCTGGTCAACGGCTACGGGCCGACGGAGAACACCACCTTCACCTGCTGCCACCGGGTGGAGGAATGGGAGGACGGCCCCGTCCCGGTAGGGCGCCCCGTCGCCGACACCCGGGTCTACGTGGTGGACCGAGGCCTGGGCTTGGCCCCCGACGGCGTGGCCGGGGAGCTCGTGACCGGCGGAGACGGCCTGGCCCAAGGCTACTGGCGGCGGCCGGCCCTCACCGCCGAGCGCTTCGTCCCCGACCCGTTCTCGGAGCGGCCGGGCGACCGGCTGTACCGCACCGGCGACCGGGTACGCTGGGCCGACGGCGTGGTCCACTTCCTCGGCCGCATCGACGGCCAGGCCAAGGTGCGCGGCTTCCGCGTCGAGCCCGGGGAGGTGGAAGCGGTCCTGGGCCGCCACCCGCAGGTGGCCCGGGCAGCGGTGGCGGTGCGCGGCGGAGGCGCGGAGGACAAGCGGCTCGCCGCCTGGGTGGTGCCCGCGGCGGTGCCGGCGCCGACGCCGTCGGATCTGCGCGATTGGCTGGCCGAGCGCCTGCCGGCCCACATGGTGCCCGGAGAGGTCGCTATGGTGCAGGGGCTGCCTTTGAACGCCAACGGCAAGGTGGACCGTGCAGCTCTCGCGGATCTCGACACCGGTGCCGGGCGCCCCTACCTGCCTCCCCGCACGCCGGTGGAGTCGATGCTCGCCGAATTGTGGCAGGAGCTCCTCGGCGTCGAGCGGGTCGGTGCGGACGACGACTTTTTCGAGCTCGGGGGCCACTCCCTCCTCGCGACACGCCTCGCCTCCCGACTACGGCAGGCGTTCAGCGTCGAGGTGCCGGTGCGGGACGTCTTCGAGAACCCCACCGTGGCCGGCCTCGGCCGGACGGTCGAGGCTGCCCTCAGCGGCGCCGTGCTCGCCGACGCCTCCATCGTGCCGGTGTCCCGGGACCAGGTGCTACCCCTCTCCTTCGCCCAGCAACGCCTCTGGTTCATCCACCGCCTGGAACCGGAGGACACGGCGTACAACATGTTTCTGGCTTTGCGCATGAAAGGGGATCTGGACCCTGGGGCCCTGAGCGCCGCCTTCGACGAGATCTTGCGGCGGCACGAGACGTTGCGCACCCGCTTCGTTCTGGGCGACGACGGGGCACCGCGCCAGGAAGTGTTGCCGCCGGAATCCAGGTCACTGCCGATGGTCGATCTGGACAGCCTTGCGGCGCAGCTCCGGGAGCGAGAGCTGGCCCGGGTGGGTAGGGCCGAGGCGAGCAGGCCCTTCGACCTCTCGGTAGCGCCACTGGTTCGCTTCCGCCTCGTCCGAATCGCCCCGGTGGAGCACATTGCACTGCTCACCCTGCACCATGTC
>Ga0102947_1000007_pt1 | contig 60589 bp, 43 predicted proteins | sample SalPon2A_A_D2_MG_FD_78210 | JGI IMG/M metagenome (GOLD analysis project Ga0102947, IMG submission 78210) | Soil microbial communities from South San Francisco under conditions of wetland restoration - Salt Pond MetaG R2A_A_D2_MG | ecosystem: Environmental > Terrestrial > Soil > Wetlands | place... | reverse complement strand
GCGAAGATGGTGCCGGTCACCGCGACCTGCGCCTCGTCGGTCGACACGAACAGCTGGCGCGGCCGCTGGTCGGCGGCCTCGACGATGATCGAGCCGCGGTCGACGTAGACCGTGGTGCCGGAGCGCCGCTCCCGCACCCGGATCTGGGTGCGCTCGGCGAGCTCCACCAGGGAACCGTCGGTCAGCTCGACGACGGCGCTGGAGCCCTTGGCGGTGCGCACCGGCGCGTTGGCGGCGATCTCGGCGCCGCCGGCCAGGGCGGCCATGGCGGCGGCCTGGTCGTCGCCCTGCTCCACTGCCATCAGGGAACCGTCGATGGTGGCCACGGTGGCCACCGTGCCGCCCCCCAGCCAGCCGTCCCAGACCAGGAAGCCCAGGCTGGCGACGGCGATCATGAGGACCGCGGCGGCGGCCAGCGGCAGCCAGCGGCGGGCGCCGGCGGTGACGGACGAGGGGCGGGCGGCGGCGGGGGCCGCGACCTTCCCGGGCTCGCCCTTGCGGGCGGCGATCAGGGCGCGGCGGCAGGCGACGCACTCGCGGCTGTGGTCTTCCAGCAGGATGCGGCGGGGCTCGCTCAGCGTGCCGGCCATGTAAGCCGGCAGCAGCGCCTGGTAGTCGTCGCAGGTCTCCAGGGTGCGGCCGGCGGCGGCGGCGTCGGCTTCAGCGCCAGCTTCAGCGCCAGCCTCAGTGCCGGTCTCAGCACCGGCCTCGGCGGAGGCTTCCATGCGCGCCGTCTCGGCGGCCAGGTTGCCCCACACGCGGTCGGCGGCCAGGCGCACGGCCTCGGCGTCCGGGGTGTCCTCGTGGACGGCGCCGACGGCGCGATCGACGAGGGGGGTGTCCTCGTTCAGGGTTTCGTTCGGGTGGCGGTTCGGGTCGTGGCTCATCAGTTACCTCCTCGGTGGTCGGCCAGCTCTTTCTGGAGCCGGGAGCGCACTCGGTGCAACGTCACTGCAATGGCGGTCTGGGACTTGCCCAGCAGTCCTGCGATTTCTTTGTTGGCGTAGCCTTCGAAGTAGCGCAGGGCGAAGATTTCGGCGGTGTCGGGGGTGAGGCGGGCCAGGGCCCGGCGCAGGTCGTCGGCCATTTCCCGGTCGCGGCGTCGGCGCTCCGGCCCGGGCTGGCCCGGGTCGGCCAGCACCTCGCCGACCGCGTCGAGGGCGACGGCGCCGCTCCTGGAGCGGCTGCGCAGCAGGTCCACCGCGGCGTTGACCGCGGCGCGGTGGAGATAGCTGCCGGCGGTGGCCGACGCTACCTCCAGGTCTTCGCCCCGGCGCAGCAGGCGGACGAAGACAGTCTGCAACACGTCCTCGGCGTCGTCGGGGTTCCCGGTCACCCGGTACGCGGCGTGGAACACGCGTTCGTGGTGCCGCTGGAACAGCTCCTCCAACGCCGGCGGCGGGCCCGCCGTCGGGGCGGCCCCTCCGGGGCGGTCGGCGCTGTCGTCTATGGCTGCCATTTGCAAGGGTGTCTCCTTTCGAATCGTACAACCCCCTGGTTCTGGTGGCCCTGTCGGGTCCGGGGGCTTTCACACGCAATACGACTCGAACGGCGAATCCTTACACCTTGTCTCACCGCCCCCGCAAATCGCCGGCACCGACCCCACACGTAGACGCCCGGGGCCAGAGCACGCCATGGGCCCCCACCACGCTCACGGTGTCGTCGTCGCCGTTGCTGATGAAGATCTGCTAGCCGGCACCGGTGACCCCCCAACTCCCCTGGCCGCCATGGGCGAACTCCTCGACCTCGAAGCGCGTTGAGGCGGCGTCCCAACGGAGGCGGCGCAAGATCCCGCCCTGGTCGATGGCGAACAGGGTGCCGCCGCCGGGGTTGGCCCACATGTCGGTGAGCCGGGCGCCGGGGAAACAGGCCGGCGCCGGCACGTCACCACCGGGGCCACCGGTGGCGACCAGCCGCTCCCCTTCCAGGCGGTGGAAGTGGATTCCCCCGGACTCGCGGTAGGACGAGGTGGCCACCAGCCCCGGCCCTTCCAACCAATCGACGTCGGAGACCAACGGTGCGGTGACCACTTCGTCGAGGCCGCGCAACTCGCCGGACGGCTCCAGGGCGAGGAGCGCCAGAAGCCCATGGGAGAGACCCAAGCCACCGTGCCCGGCGACCAGCAGCCGGCCCGGTTCGGCAAAGGTGGCGCCGGTGAGCTGCCAGCCGCCCCCGGCCAACCCCACGGCCCGGTTCAACCCGCCGCCGATGCCGCTGTGGGTGTGGACCACCCGCCGGGTCTCGGCGTCGATGACCCAGACGCGCCCGTTCGGCGCGCCGTCGGTGACCGCCACCAGTGAGCCCGCCACCGCCAGGGCGTCGGGCTGACCCGCGAGTTCCAGGCGGCCGAGGGGCGTGCCGGTGTCGAGGTCGATGAAGGTCAGGCCCGCCCCGCACGGTTCACCCCCGGCGCCGCAGCCGGAGGCCGGGTCCCGGCGGTCGTTGTCGCTGGAGACACCGATCTCCGAGCCACCGGCCAACCGGACGATGGCAAGCTCATGGGGGTTGGCCCCCACCTCCGCCCGCCAGGAGGGATCGACGGTGCGGGTCCGGCTGTCGATGCGCCGGATGAAGCCGCCGTCGGTCCAGTGGCTGGAAACCACGTAGACCCAGCGGCCGTCAGATGAAGTCGACAGGCCGAAGGGCCGGCGGCCCGCCGCCGGCACCAGCTCGGAGCGGCCGAGCACCGGCGCCACGTAGTCGTAGAAGACGCCGGACCCGGCGAGAAGCTCCTCCCGGGTGCTCTTGCTGACCTGGGTGTGGTTCCGGTCCGGGACCACGCGGATAGTGGACCGTCGGACCCGGTCTTCGCTGCGGAACCTGCCGTAGATCCCCTGCGACCCGGCGACGGAGATCCGTTCATGGGTGTGGTCCGCCTCCAGAATCCAGGCCCGGTCGATGAGCAGTTGCCGCGCCACGGGGCCCTTGTCCGGGTCCGCGAGGAGCGCCGACCACTGGTCGCCCAGCTCGCGCCGGAACTCGCTCCCCCGGCGCAGGTCGGCGGTCTCCCGCTCCAGGCGCACCAGCCACCTCAGCGCCCCGTCGTCGGCCAGCTCCAGGCCGTTGTGGGGGACGTCGAAGTAGAGGATCGAGCGGATGGTGCCGCGCAGGTACTCCAGCTTGCGAGCGTCGCCCTCCAGCAACTCGTCCACGAGGTAGCGCTGCACCACCAGGCCGCCCATGCTGTGGGCCAGCAGGTGAACGCTGGTGTAGCCCCGCTGGCGCACCTCCAGGTCGATGACCGACTCCAACCGACGGGCGAGAGCCGGTATGGAGCTGTCCGCCCCCGGTCCGGTTTCGTAGCCGAAGGTCAGGACGTCGAACTCCGACAGCCAGCGGGCGCCCTCGGGCAGGTCCTCCGCCCGGGCTAGCACCGGGACGAGGTCGCCCCAGGTTTCCACCGGCCCACCGTTCCAACCGTGGACGAAGAGCAGCAGGTGGCTGTGCTCCCCGTCCCGCCGCAGGATCAGCGCCGAGTCCTCCGCCTCGCCCAGGGGCCGAACCGTGAAGTTCCCCGGTTCGAGGTCGCGCAACGGTGCGATGCCGTCCTTGGAAAGACCGAAGTAGAGGGCGGTGACGACGACGAGGAGGAGGGCCGCCCCACCGATCCAAACGCTCCTCCGGGTCATGCGGCCTCCTTGCGGCGAGGGGTGGCGGCGCTCAGGCCGCGGCGCCGGCGGCGCAGCGCTCCAGCAGCAGGTCCACCGCCTGGTTGAACTCCTCCGGCCGGTCCAGCATCAGCCAGTGGCTGGTGCCGGCGATGAGCTTCACCGGCAGGTCCGGCAGCAGGTTGTGCAGGCTGTAGGGCAGCGTGTTCATGTCGCTGATCACCGACAGCACCCGGCCGCCGTACCCCTCCAGGGCGGGCACCGGGCTGTAGTCGAAGGAGGATTCCAGCGACTCCACCAGGGCGTCCTCCGGGGTCGCCTCCAGGTCCTCCAGAACCCGCTCCGTGGTCGCCGGCTCGGCGCCCACCAGGACCTGTTTGAAGTACCAGCGCATCTCGTCTCGGGGATCCTGGCGCAGGGAGGACAGGAAGTCCTCCAGCTCGCGGCGGGGGATCTCGGTCTGGTCGCCGTTGGGGTCGGCCAGCAGCAGGCCCACCACCCGGTTCTCCTTCTCCCGGCTGGCCAGTTCCAGGGCCACCGCCGCCCCCAGGCTGTGGCCCACCAGGACGAAGCGGGACAGGCCCAGTTCGTCGGCCACCGCGGCGACGTCGTCGGCGTACTCGGAGATGCCGTAGGAGCGGTCGTCGGAGGGCTCGGACCGACCGTGGCCGCGCAGGTCCAGGGCCAGGGCGCGGCGCGTTCGGCGCAGGTGGCCGAGTTGGCCCTGCCACTGGCGGCAGGAGCCGCCCAGGCCGTGCACCAACACCACCGGCAGGCCGCCGGAGCCGCCGTCATCGACGTGGAGGGTGCCGGCGGCGCCCGTCACCTCCACCGCGGTGGAGGGGAACCGGTCGTGGCCCCCCCGGGGCTCGGGGTCTTCCTCCCCCAACAGCTCGTCCCAATCCATCATCGGGTCGATCTGCCGGCTCGACAGCCAGGTCAGGAAGATGCCCAGCCCGCTGATGGCGAACAGGGTCCACAGCGGCCGCCAGCGGCGGCGGGGCCTGGAGCGCGCCGCCTTCCCGGCACGAGCTTCGGATCTGCTTTTGCGCGTCATCTGGAAACGTCCTCAAGGGTCTGCACGGTGCGAGCGGCTGGGCAAGAAGCTGTGCAGGAAGCCGTGCAAGAACGGCGCCCCGGAAGGGTGCCCGGCACTCCTGGCCTCCCCATGCTATCGGCTGTCGCCCTGGCCGGGCCAGACTCCCGGGGGAGGAATCTTTTTGACCTCTTTCGAATATTTGTAGTCCACTTTTGAACGCCTCGCGGCACTATTAGGATTGAGCGGACGCCCCGGCGTCATCCGGACGCGGGGGAAAGATGCCGCTATTGGAGAAGAACCCATGATCGCGAAGCGCAAAATTCTCATACCGGTGGCCGCCATCGCCATCCTCGCCGCCGCCTTCACCCTGCCGGCGGCCACCGCCCATGCCGCCCCGACGAGCCCCACCGAGACCTCCGTCCTGGACCTCTTGTGGCAGCGCCTCGAGGGCAGCCTGGCGGAGCTCGAGGCCGGCGCCCGCAGCCTGTTCGCCGCCTCCGGCGCGGACACCGATCCCGACCCCGGCACCGAGATCGGCTCCGGGGCCGACCCCAACGGCATCCAGGCCATCCCGGACCTCGGCGGCACCACCTCCGCCCCGACCCAGGAGCCCGACGGCGGCAACTGACACCCTGGGGACCGGGGGGAGGGAGGATGGCAGGATCTGCGATCCCTTTTCTGCCCTCCGGTGTCCCATTTCTTCCCTCTTCCCATACTAGTGATAGTGAACCGCTCGCCACCCAACCGGAGAGACGTAATGACCCACGAGCACCTGAGCCACGAAGATCTTTATGCGTTTTTGCGTGGCCAACTGCCCCAGGACGAGACCAAGGGCCACCTGCAGCACATCCTGCACGGCTGCGCTCTGTGCTCGGAGTTGATCCGGGACACTCTGAGCTGCCGGGGCGGGGTACCGGAGGAGGGCTACTCCCAAGCATTTCTCGACACCGCCCACTTCGTGATCGACAAGGAGGCGCCGCTGGCGCTGGAGCGCATCGCCGCCCCCGGCCTGGCCGCCCGCCTGCTGGACCTGCCCTGGGAGCAGCGCCGACGGCTGGTGGCCAGCGACCAGCGCTACCGCACCTTCGGCCTCTGCGAGCGGCTGACCCAGGAGAGCCGGCAGGCGATCTGGAACGTCCACAGCGAGACCATCATCGACCGCGCCCGCTGCGCCGTGCTGGTGGGGGAGCACATCGACCCAGCGGCCTACGGCGAGCCCTACGTGGTGGACCTGCTGGCCTTCGCCTACGCCGCCCTGGCCAACGGCTACCGGCTGAACTCCCAATTCGCCCTGGCGCGGGAGAACCTGGACACCGCCGCCACCTACCTGGAGCGCGGCTGCGGCCACGCCCTGGAGAGCCTGCGCCTGACCTCCTACCGGGCGTCGCTGCTGGCCACCCTGGGGCGGTTCGAGGACAGCGTCGAGTTGCTGCGGGGCCGCATGCGCGAGGCGGCCCGCTGCGGCGACGGCCGCCTCCACGCCAAGCTGCTGCTGCAGATGGGGATGGCGCTGTCCTGGTTCGATCCGGCCGCCGCCCTGGACGTGCTGCGCGAGGCCGAGGAGCGGGTGGACCGGCGGGACTCGCCCCGCCTCGCCTTCTGCGCCCGGCGCAACCTGGTCTGGTCGCTCAACGCCTGCGGCCGCAGCCACGAGGCGCTGATGGAGTTCCACGCCAGCCGCAACCTGTTCCGCCAGTTCCCGGACCGCTGGGCCCAGCTTCACCTGCGCTGGACCGAGGCCCGGCTGGCCTTCGACCTGGGTCACCCGGAGGAGGCCGAGGCCGCCTACCAGCGCCTCTGGGGGCAGGCCTTCGAGCTCGACCTGCGGCTGGACACGGCGTTGATCTCCCTGGACATGATCGAGGTGCAGATCGTCCTCGGGCGCCACGCCGACGCCATCACCGTCGCCCGCCGGCTGGTCGATCTCTTCTCCGCCTGGAAGGTGCACCGCAGGGCGATGCAGGCGTGGGCGCTGCTGCTGGAGGCGCTGCGCCGCCACACCGCCTCCCGGGAGCTGGTGGGCGAGCTGGCCCTCTACCTGCGCCGCGCCTGGAAGAACCCGGAGCTGGAGTTCGCCCGCCCCGCCACGCCGCCGAGCTGAGCCAACCCGCCCTACCCGTCGCCGAGGGCGGCGTGGATGCGGCGCAGCAGGTCGGTGGCGTCGGCGCCGGCGAGCTCGTCGGCCCGCCAGCCCACCCCCAGGCCCCGGTCGCCGACCTTGGGGATGATGTGGAAGTGGACGTGGAAGACCGCCTGGTGCGCCTCCGCGCCGTTGTTCTGCAGCACGTTGTAGGCGCCGGCGCCGGTGGCCTCGACCACCGCCCGGCAGAGCCGCGGCAGGACCCGGCCGAGGGCGGCGGCGGAGTCGGCGGAGAGGTCGTGGAGCTGGGCCGCCCGCTCCTTCGGGATGACCAGGGTGTGGCCCTCGGACAGCGGGTTGATGTCGAGGAAGGCGAGGACGTGGTCGTCCTCGTAGACGCGGTGGCAGGGGACGTCGCCGGCGAGGATCTTGTCGAAGATGGTCTCGGGCGTGGAGGGCGTGTTTGAAGACATGACGTTATTGTAGCCAGACCCGCCCCTCTGGCAGAATCAGACCCCGTGCCTACCCAAGACGAATTCGCCGACTACGTGGCCGACCTCCTGTCGGACCTGGGGACCGTCACCTACCGGTTGATGTTCGGCGGCTACGGCATCTACCTCGACGGCCGCATCATCGCCATCGCCGACGACGGGGTGCTGTACCTGAAAGCCGACGACGAGAACCGCGAGGACTTCGAGAGGCGGGGCATGGAGCCGTTCCGCCCCTTCCCGGACCGCGACACCACCATGTCCTACTACCGCGCCCCGGACGCGGCGCTGGACGACCGGCAGGAGTTACAGGAGCTGGCCCGCACCTCGGTGGACGCCGCCCGGCGCAGCGCCGCGAAGGCGACTTGAACGCCCTCCCGGAGGTCGCCTCCTGGGGCGTGCTGCTGGCCGTCGGCTTCGTCGCCGGGGCGATCAACACCCTGGCCGGGGGCGGCTCCTTCCTCACCCTGCCGGCGCTGATCTTCCTCGGCCTGCCGCCGACCCTGGCCAACGGCACCAACCGGGTGGCCATCGTGCTGCAGAACGCCGGCGCCTCCTGGGGCTTCCACCGCCACCGGGTGCTGGACTGGCGCTGGGCCCTGGCCGCCTCCATCCCGGCCACCGCCGGCGCTGCCCTCGGTGCCTGGCTGGCCCTGGTGGTAGGGGACGAGACCTTCAAGGACCTGTTGGCGCTGTTTATGGTGGTGATCAGCCTGTGGACCCTGTTCGACCCGCTATCGACCCACGACAGAGCTGCTGCCAACGACAAGGCCGCCGCCACCGACCCGGCGGCGGCGCAGAAGGTCTCCTGGGCGGACGCCCCCCGGGCCCGGCGCTGGGGGTTGACGGCGGGGTTTTTCGTGGTCGGCGTCTACGGCGGCTTCGTCCAGGCCGGCGTCGGCTTCCTGGTCCTGACCGCCACCACCGCCGCCGGCTTCGACCTGGTGCGGGGCAACGCGGTGAAAGGGGTGGCGATCTTCTTCCTCTCGCTGCTCGCCCTCGGCATCTTCGCCTCCCAGGGCCAGGTGGAGTGGCTGACCGGCGCCATCCTGGCGGTGGGCATGGTCAGCGGCAGCCAGGTGGGCGTGCGGCTGACCGTGCTCAAGGGGCACCGCTGGGTACGCGGTGTCGTCACCGCGGCGATCCTGGTCTTCGCCGTCAAGCTGTGGCTCGGCTGAGGCCGCCTCAGCTCCAAGCTCCACGGGAAGCGGCACCGCCGCCTCACAGCTCCAGGGTCAGCTTGCCGTCGGCGATCATCTCGAAGCTGAAGAGATCCTCTGCCGGGTCGTGGTCCTGGCGCAGCTTGCCGAGCAACTCCTCCACCTTCTCCATGTGCTCGCTGCGCGCCTCGCTCAGATCCGAGCGGGGGCTGCTGGTGAACCAGAACTTGAACGGCCGGCCCGGCTGGACCGGGGCCTCGCCCTCGATGCCGATGAACCGCGCCAGGGCCATTTGTTCCACCGCCTCCAGCTCCGGGTTCTCGTGGGCGCCGTTGCCGCAGAACAGGTAGTGGTCGGCGGAGACCCGCTGCACGAACTCCTCGGTGATATTGGCCAGGGCGCCGTGGTGCTGCACCTTCAACACGTCGACGTGGGCGCGGCCCGCCGCGTCCAGGGCGCCGTGGTGGGCCAGCCCCTCCAGGATCTCGGAGGAGACGCCGTCGCCGGTGAGGAGCACCGTCTTGCCGTCCTCGACGGCGAGGAGCATGAGGGAGGCCAGGTTGGGTGCGCTGACACCGCTCAACCCCTCCCCCAGCGACGCCCCGAGCATCGGGTTGGCCACCACCGGCGCCGACAGACTGCCGATGCGCTCCTCGTCGCCGCGCAGTTCCCGGCGCAGCTTCTCCAGCGCCTCGGCGTTCCTGTCGATCCACTTCGCCCACCGGGAGCGCAGCTTCTCAACGTCGTCGGCAGAGGGGCCGAGGATGCGCAGCTCGGCGCCGCCGAGGAGGATCGGGGTGTCGATCCCGCCCTCCACGGCGCCACCTTCCTCGCCCACCTCCGCCCCGCCCCCCTCTCCGGCCTCTTCACCGGCCTCCCCCGCCCCGGGACGAACCATGATGCCGTCCCGGGGACGGTTGCGGGGGATGTTGAGTTGGTTGCCCGAGATGCGCCGCGAAAGTTCCAGGGCGGAGCGCTCGCCGGTGGCCAGGTTGTCCATGCGCGAGGCCAGCTCCCGCACCTCCGCGTCCGCCGAGCCGGCGAGGATGCCGGCGCTGGTCTGGAGGGTGCTGAGCGCCGCCACCTCCAGTTCCTCCCCCACCAGCTCGAAGAGCGCGTTGTGCCACAACTCGCCGATGGCGGGCGGGCGCGGGAAGTCGGGCTCGTCGGGCTCCGGGCCGTCGCCGGCCTCGAAGCTGCGCTGGGCGAAGTCGAACACCCGCCACGCCACCTCGTCCTCCAGCAGGCGGAGGACCCCGGCGATGTGGTCCTCGTCGATGTGGGAGAGATACACCACGTCGAGCTGGGGCAGGGCGTAGAGGAAGTCCCGGGCGTTGGCCTTGAACTGGGTGGCCCGCCCGCCGTCCACCAACATGTGGCGCTCGGCCCCCTCGTCGTCGGTGGAAGACAGCAGCAGGCAGTCGCCGTCGCCGGCGTGAAAGGCGTGGAGCCTCATGGCGTCCTCCCTTCGGCGGCCTCGCCACCACCCGGAGGGTCACCGGGGGGGCCCTCTCCCTCCCCGTCCTCTTTCTCCAGATCGCGGGCATGGAACGGCACGCCGGCCTGGTCCAGGCAGCCCTGGGGGCGGATCTGGCCGAAGCCGGCGTCGTCCTGCCAACGGTAGTCGTAGCCGGGCAGCGGCTGGGCGGTGCGCCGCATGATGCCCTGGATCTGGACCGCGGTCAGCCGGGGCTGGAATTGCAGCATGCGCGCCGCGACGCCGGCCACGTAAGGGCTGGCCATGCTGGTGCCGGTCATGGAGATCCAGCGCTGCCGCGGGTCGTCGCTGGCGAAGCCATTGGCCGCCACGACGTCGGTGCCCGGGGCGGCGATGTCCGGCTTGTAACGCCCGTCCCGGGTCGGCCCCTGGCTGGAGGAAATGTTGATCGCCTCGCGGCGCGGGTCGGCGTTGGCGACGGCGATGACGTCCCGGCCGCAGCCCAACGAGCTGACCGACGAGCGGTCGATGTTGGAGCGCCGGGTGAAGTACGAGGGGAAGCGCCAGGCCTGGGTCTCGCCGATGCGGCCCAGGGGGCGGGGGTCGTCGCGCTCGATCCAAGCGTCGAAGCCGCCGTCCCGGACCTCCACCCCGTGCAGGCGGACGGTCCACACCCCCGCCTCGATGCCGCTGATGGCGCCTTTGAGCCGCGGGCTGAGGAAAAGGGAGATGCGGTTGGCGCCGTTGGCCGGATGGTAGCGCTCGTTGTAGATGCTGACGAAGGTCTGGCCACCCCCCTCCTCTCCACCGCCCCGGAGCACGGCCCAGTTCTCGTAGAACTCGCCGGGGCCGACCACCCGGGACCAGGTGCCGGAGGGTGAGCGCACCGACACCGACAGCTCGTCGCCCGCCTCGTACCAGATCTCCATCTCGTTCTCCGAGACGTCGACGATGCCATTGCCCACCACCTGCCACTCCAGGTCGCAGGTCAGGCCGCGGGCGGGGATGCGGCCGCTGGCGTGGATGCGGCCGCTGACGAAGCCCAGGTCGCCCTCGAACTGGGCCGCCTCCTGGCCGGCGTTGCCGGCGGCGACGCAGACGCAGCGCCCCGGCTTGCCGAGGGCGGTGTCGATCCAGCGGGAGATGGGGCTGGTGCCGTCGTGGGCGTGGCCGTTGGTGCCCAGGCTGATGTTGATCACCGTCGGCACCGGCCGGCCGAGCTGGGCGGCCAGCTCGTCGCCGAGGCCGAACAGGTAGGTCACCGCCTCGGCCAGGCGGGTGGAGTCGAAGAAGGTTCGGTGGCGCTGCTGGTCCTCCTCGTCCAGGGCGATGAGAACCCCGGCCAGGATGGCGTCCGGGCAGACCCCCGAGCCACCGCCGGCGATGCTGGCGACGTGAGTGCCGTGGGCTCCCACCTTCTGCACCGACTGGGGCAGGATGTCGCCGGGGGCCACCCCGACCTCCCGGGCGCCGCGGATCGCCCGGTTCATCTGCTCCCGGGTCAGCTCGCGACCATCCTCGAAGCCGTCGGGAGGCGGTCCGGCGGCGGCGCCCTGGTCCCAGATGCGCTCGAAGCGGGTGTTGCCTTCGTCGTCCAGGAAGTCCGCGTGGGAGAAGTCGAAGCCGCCGACGTCGATCAGGCCGATCAGTACCGGCCCGGCCTGCGCCGCCGACGCCGTTCCCGGGGACGGGCCGAAGCGGCGACTTGCAGGCGCCTCGGCCGCCCGACCCTCCAGGCGTGGCCGGGGGTGGGACAGGGGCGCCCCGGGCTCGACGTAGGCGATCCCCTCGGCCAGCGCCCGGTCCGCCAGCCGCGCCGCCCCTTCGCGGGTCAGGTCGGCGATGACCAGGGAGCCGCGCTGGCGCCGTGGGTTGTCCCGGGCGTTGGCGGGCAGGGCCGCCGGCGGTGGCATCGCTTCGTCCAGTTGCACGAAGCAGCTCACCCGCACCCGCCGGTCGTAGGAATCCACCGTCGGGCGATCCTCGCCGGCCTTCGGCTCGGCCTCCGCCTCGCGCAGCCCCTGGACGGGGTGGATCTCGTCCACCGCCACCTTCGGCGCGGTGACCGAGGCCGACAGCACCGAACGGTAGCTGCTGACCTCGTCGTCGCCGTTGATGATCATCTGCAGCCGGGGCGAGAGCCGCTGTCGGTTCTCGAGGCTCTTCGGGTCCTTGTTCGCCTTCGTGCTCGGCGTCTTGTTGTCGCTGACCTTCTGCGCCGCCATGTCACCCTCCACTCTGATGATGGGCCGCTATCTCCCCAGCGACCCCTGGGTCCGCATCGCTGACAAAGAAAAGGCAGGGGCCCGGTGGGGCCCCTGCCTTGGATGGGCGGCGCGGATGGGCGCCGCGTTACGGGATGCGGTGGCGAAGACTCACTTGCAGGTCTTGCCGCCGTTCGGCCCCTTGCACTTGTTGGAGCAGCAGTCGCTGTCGTTGGTGCAGGAGTCGCCCTTCTGGGCCAGGTCGCAGCCGCCGCCGGGGTTGCCACCCGGGTTGCCGGAGCAGGACGGGCCGCTGTTGCCGTAAAGGGCCTGGATGCCCGCGGCGTCATCGTTGGCGATGCTCGCCGGACCGTTGTTGCAGGAGGACACCGACGGGTACATGGTGGACCCGTTGACGCCGGAGTGGCCGAGGCCGAGGAGGTGACCCACCTCGTGGACCTGGACGCCCTCGATGTAGAACTCGCTGGAGCAGCCGTCGTTCTCGGAGAGGGAGGTCCAGGAGTAGCCGCCGTTGGTCACGATGTCGGCGTCGAAGATGCGGTACGAGCCATCCTGGCGCTGGTCGTAGTAACCGGTGAAGGTGGCCGCCAGGCAGCTCCCCTTGCAGGCGTTGATGGGATCCTGGAAGTTGAGCATCGGGATGCCGTCGCCCAGGGTGTAGCCGGACATGGAGCCGGCCTGGGCGGTGAGCAGGGTGCCGCTGACGGCGCCGTTCCAAGACTGGTTGGAGGTTATGGCACCGACGGTTGCGCCGACTCCGCCGTCGGCGTCACTGATGGACGACTGGCCGCGGTTGTCGACGATGACGTCGGGCGAGCAGTCCCAGGTGCGGGCCGGGCTGAGCAGTTGATAGGCGGAGGCGGTGGAAGCCACCAGCAGGCAGGCGGCAACGAAGGCGAGGGTCTTGGTGAAGGTCATCTTGTTCATCGCCAGTCTCCTCAGCGAATCCGGTTGACGGAGTGGTCACGGTCGGCGCGGGCGGTGGCGTTGCGAACCTCGCTGCGCAGGATGTCCAGGGTGATGGCCCGCGGCGCGGCGGCGGCGGTGCCGTCGCGGTGCAGCAGGTTGGCGCCGTGATCGACGGTGGGCATGGCCACCTCGACGTCATCGGCGCGGCGAACGATGCGGTACTGACCCTGCTGGTAGCCCACCACCCGGGCGACGTTCTGGGCGCCCTCCAGGAAGAGCACCACGCGCTGGCCCTCGGCGAACTTCGGGAAGCCGTGGGCTTCGATCATAACGGCGCCGACCTGGCCGCCGAAGGTGCGCACGACGACGACGCCGGGGGCGTCACCGCTCATGGTCTCCTCGACGCGGACGAAGGCCTCGGTGATGATGGCGGTGGCTTCGGCGTTCCAGGACGAGTGGACGGAGGTCACCTCGCCCACCACCACGGCGTCGGACGTGCGAGCCATCTCGGCCCGGTCCATCGCCAGGAAGGTGGACGCCGTGGCCGGCAAGGCGGCGACCACCAGGGCGGCCAGGGCCAGTGACAGGATCAGTTTCTTCATTTGCGATCTCTCCTCTGTCTCCGCGCGGTGCGGAGCTGATTCGTGGACGCTGCCCGCCGGTCCGGTGAACACTGGATCGCGTCGCGCCGGCTCGGCGGGCAGCTCATCTGATGACGTGCTTGCGATCCCCTAGGGCAAGCTCCGGGCCAACCTCCCGGGAGCATCACTGGCGGCAGGCGAAACCCCTTGCCGGGCGGGAGCGAACTCGATTTCGCCGTCGCTCCGACGGACCGCCGTTGCAACCTCCCCCACGGGTCAGAGCTTGACCCCGCCGCCGTATCTTTGACCCACCGGAGGGTCAGAACCTACCCAGCCCCCGCCCCGACCCGGGGACGGCGATCCTGGTATCTTTCCCGTCCCGATGAGCGAAGCCATCCCCCACCACGAAGAAGAGAGCCTGGGCAAGGCCTACGACGCCCGGCTGATGCGCCGGCTGCTGGGCTACGTCAAGCCGTACAGCGGCATGGCGGTGACGGCGGTGACGCTGATCCTCGCCTCGTCGCTGCTCCAGCTCGTCGGGCCGCTGGCCACCGCAGTGGCGCTGGACCTGTTCATCCAGCCCCAGGGGGCGGAGACCCGGGTCTCGGCCCCCAGCCAGTGGGTGGCCGACGTCATGGCGACCCAGGGCTGGCAGCCGACGGCGACGGAGGGGATCGTCGCCACCGCCGCCGTCTTCCTGGGCGCCCTGGCCCTGACCTTCGTCGTGCTCTACCTGCAGAGCTGGGTGATGCTGTTGATGGGCCAATACATCATGCGCGACCTGCGCAAGGAGATCTTCGGCCACCTGCAACGCCTCCAGGTCTCCTACTTCGACAAGAACCCGGTGGGCCGCCTGGTCACCCGGGTGACCACCGACGTCGACTCCCTCAACGAGCTGTTCACCGCCGGCCTGGTGTCGATCTTCGGCGACGTCATGTTGCTGGTCGGCATCGTCGGCGTCCTCTTCTGGCTCAACTGGAAGCTCGCCCTGGTGACCTTCTGCATCCTGCCGCTGCTGGCCGGGCTGACCCTCTGGTTCAAGATCCGGGCGCGGCAGAGCTACCGTTCGGTGCGGGTCAAGATCGCCAAGATCAACGCCTTTCTCCAGGAGCACATCGGCGGCATGTCGGTGCTCCAGCTCTTCAACCGCGAGGCCGCCGCCCTGGAGGAGTTCCAAGGCATCAACCGGGAGCACCGGGACGCCAACGTCGAGGCGATCTTCTACTACGCCGTCTACTACCCGGCGGTGGAGCTGGTCACCGCCCTGGGCCTGGGTTTGATCATCTGGTACGGCGGCCTACGGGTGATGGCCGGGGCGCTTTCCATCGGCGCCCTGGTGGCCTTCCTGCAGAACGCCCAGCGCTTCTACCAGCCCTTGAGCGACCTGTCGGAGAAATACAACATCCTGCAGGCCGCCATGGCCAGCTCGGAGCGCATCTTCCGCCTGCTGGACCGGCAGCCGGAGATCGTCTCCCCGGCCGGGGCGACCGCCGCCCGATCCGGCCCGGTGCGCGGCGAGATCGACTTCGACGGCGTCGGCTTCGCCTACAAGGCGGGGGAGCCGGTACTGGAGAACGTCTCCTTCCACGTCGATCCGGGGGAGATGGTGGCGGTGGTGGGCCACACCGGCGCCGGCAAGACCACCCTGACCAACCTGCTGCTGCGCTTCTACGACGTCGATGCCGGCGCGGTGCGGGTGGACGGGGTGGACGTCCGGGAGTGGGATCTCGAAGCGTTGCGCAACGCCATCGGCATGGTGCTCCAAGACGTTTTCCTGTTCTCCGGCGACCTGGAGGGCAACATCCGCCTCGGCAACCGGCAGATCTCCGACGAGCGGGTGCGCTGGGCCGCCGCCGAGGTGGAGGCGTTACCGTTCATCGAGCGCCTGCCCGGCGGCTTCGAGACCGCGGTACGGGAGCGCGGGGCGGGGTTGTCGGTGGGTCAGAAGCAGTTGATCGCCTTCGCCCGGGCGTTGGCGTTTGATCCCCGCATCCTGATTTTGGACGAAGCCACCTCCTCCATCGACACCGAGACCGAGCAGCTCATCCAGCGCGCCCTGGAGCGCCTGCTGGAAGGCCGCACCAGCCTGGTCATCGCCCACCGCCTCTCCACCATCCAACGCGCCGACCGCATCCTGGTGATGCACAAGGGCCACCTGGCCGAACAGGGCACCCACCAGGAGCTGTTGGCCCAACGCGGCATCTACCACCGCCTCTACGAGCTCCAGTACCGGGATCAGGAGGTGCCGGCGGGGTGAGGTGGGGGAGGCTAGCGCCCGCCGGTGAGTTCAAATTGGCGCTTCCCGGCCTTTGCCTTTTCGACGCGCTCTTCGGCCATCTTCAAGCCGTGGCGCGCCACCTCCCGGAGTCCAGGTTGCGAGCTGTCCTCCAAGTTACGGAAGGCTTCCAGCCACGGGCGCCAGTGCTCCGCGCTGGGCGTGTATGGGCCAATCTGCCAGAAAGCCTCGGCCGCGATAGGGCGGGGATCGACGCCGTGGTCCAAAGCCACGAGCGCTAGGCGCACCCAGTCCTCATCCGGAGGGCTGTCAGCCAAGGGCGCCACCTGCAACGCCGTTCTCTCCGTGCGCTCCAAGAGCATCGAATACAGTTCCGACGACTTTGCGACCAGGGGCCGCACCAGCGATTCCCGAAGATGCTCCTCCGGCAGCTCTTGGAGAAGCCTGGCTCGCCGCGACTCGTCAAGCGACCTTGCGGCTACGGAAAAGGGAGACGATTCAATGGTCGATAACAACAGGCTCGACTCCTGCTCACTGACCTGGGACTTGATCCAATCATGGGCCAGGTCTTGATCCCGGGCGAGGATCACTCCGAGCCAGTGTTTCTCCATGGGAAAAGCGTCAGCCGCCAGTACCCCCGGATCCAGTATCGACTCTCGCCATAGGCTCTGTAGCTCTATCCGGACTGTTCCCTCCGGATCGGATAGCCACTCCCCAATCGCCGCGGCCAATGCGATTCTCGGATCTTCAGCGGAAAGAAGCCGGCCCAGGGTCTCCGTGGGAACGTCGCCTTGGAGACAAACGGTCTCAACGAGCTGCGGCTCCACGATGGTGAGGGCACGTTCCAACAGTTCTTCGGATGGACCGGGCAACCGTAAGACCTGCCTCACAGCCGCCCAGGAGTATCGCTGGTCATTCAGAGCCTGAATCAGAAGTTCCTCCCATCCCGGCCGCTGCTCTTGAACGACACGAGCCAGGAAGTCCTGGACCAAACCTGCCTCGCTCCCAGCTTCCAGGAGGGTCTTCAGCCAGTCTTCAGGAGCCGAAGCCGCCTCGGACAAGGCTAGGTGGAACTCGAAGGTGTCACTCCGTCCACCTGAAATCCACTTCGCCTCTTCACGATAACGGTCCAGGTCGTCGACCACCTCGCTGATCGGTCTCGTTGCCCATTCGCGGGCCAGGCGACGTGCCTCCTCCTCAGCCTCTTGGCGGGCCAGCCGCCAGCCGCGGGGATCTTGATAGATGTCCCGATGGAGAATGTCGAATACCGGATCGCTAGACAACGCCAGCTCCAAGTTGACCTGCTGAGCTCTCCAAAGGAGCGCCGCCGTCAAACCGAGACGACCTTCAGCTAGTGGCACTAAGTCGATCAAAATTTGACGAGCCACGTCGTTGAACGACTCCAGGTCTTCCTCCCCGACCTTCGTATTGGGGTGAATCCACCAATGCAGGGTGTTATTCAACTCATGCCAGGCTTCCCGGTCCATGCGTGGGAGTGCATCCCGGACCTTGTCCCAAAGATGCAGCATCACTGGCGCCGCTGAAATGAGGAGGCTGCCATTGCGCATGATGAGGGAATCTCCCGTAGCGCTCAGTCGGCTACTCTCAAGACGCGGCGATAGCGCGAAGAAGGCGGTCACCAATGCCACTTTGCCATCCCCTCCATATTGCAGGTACTTGAGCGCCTCGTCGATCAGCAGGCGTCTGCGTTCCAGGGTCTCCTCGGACCGAGGCAACACCTCCTTGCTCCATTCACGAAGGACCCGCAGAGCCTCCGTAGTCGAAGAATCAGGCACCTCCGCTGCCTTCTCCGCTTTCAGCAACAAGGTGCGAATCGCCATCCGTGGTGCTGAACGTAGAGCATGGGGGGCGATGTCCGTAATTGAGCCCGGATAGTTGTGGAACACCCACTCGGCCTCGTTCGCACCCAACAGAGCGTACTCACCCCAATCGGCTCGTGGACCAGCCTCCTTCAAAAGCTCCTGCACGTCTCCCCTAGGGACAAGGACTCCTCGCAGGCTCGCTAGCACGAGAGTGTCCACCACACTCTCCAGACTTCTGGCCTGCTGGACAAGGCCATGCCAAGGGAGTGGAAACTCACCGAAGAAGATCTTATCGACAAGCGGCACTCGCAACTGCGGAGGATTGACAGCGAGAACTACCTCCCCTTGTTCGTCTTTTCCTCGCACCTTCAGAATACCGCTGGCACCAACGCGGGCAGCCATATCCCGCACTCTGCCAGGCGGTTCGCCCAAAAACGCCGCAACCGCCGAGAGCCCCATCCCCCGGTCGCCTCCGAGGGCAAAAGCTGCCAGTCCCTGCTCTGGATCGTGGTCCAAGGTCCGTTTCAGGAACGGCACTACAGAACGATAGATCGCCTCACCGGTCAGGACCTCGTCGTAGTTCCCCATCAACCAGGCCCTTCCCAACGTCACGGCGAGCCCAGGGCGGTTGGCTGCCTGCGTGACCAGATCCGCCAGGTAAGAGTTATAGGCGGGCAAGTCAATGCCGACCTGCCGGTAGACCTCGACGATCTCGGAGCGCGTCAGCAGTTCCAGGGTGCGAACCTTCTTCCCCGAAATCTCGAGAGCATTCATAACTTCGTCGCGGTCACCCTTCCAAGAGGTGGCGACGATGGAGAAGCTGTTCTCAGCGTGGATCTCCTTGCGGATCTGGCGTAAGCGGTCGAGGCGTTCCGGCTCGACGTGGGCGTCGTCGACCAGGACGATCTCCGGGCCGAAATCCCTATACGCGGAAGCGAAGCCCTCGATATCGCTGAGGAAGAGCGCCGTCCCGTCCTCCACCAACTGGAGGAGGAGGGAGGTCTTGCCGGAGCCGGGTTCTCCCACCAGGAGTCGATCACCCGTCGTCTCCCGAAGCCAGGCCAGATCCTCTGCTCTGCCCACGAGATCCACGTCCAACAATGGGCGTCGAGTCTTCGGTACTGCGGAAAGGGCCGACGGCTCCCCCGTAATGTCCAGGAGCAGCTTGGTCCACTTGCTGTCGCGGTAGAGGCGCGAAGCGATGTCGCGACGCTCGAAGATTTGGAGGAGTACGAAGCCCTTTTCCCGGGCTCGCCGCTTCAGGTTCTTCTCACGCCGCGGCGTCAGGGCCTGGGAGGTAGCCAACACCGCCTTCCTCCGTAGATCTCCCTCCTCTATGCGCCGGTCCAGGCTTCGACCGAGATTTTGAATCACATTCTCGGCAGTGGTCACGACCAGCGCGAAAGGCTCCCCCTCACCATCAGGGATGGCGCCGTCCATGCCCCCGTCGGAGCCACCATACACACCCGTCAAGCCCGGGTAGTCCTGCCGCAGCAGATCCTGGACACACTCTTCCAATAGGTCCCGGTTGAGAGGCCCGTCCAGCCCTTCGACGATCTTGCGGAAATGGGGATCGCGTTCCCGAGACGTGGGCTCGGTCATCGTCCACCCCGTCCCGTTCCGTAGGTCATCAACAAGTCTTCGAACTCGGCCCGCAGGTCCCGGGGCTGGTCGTCAATGTCGAGGTCAAACCCTCGCCGCATCATCAGGTCGAGGGCGTGGCGGGCGCGCTGGACTTCTTCCCTGTCCGCCACCCTCAGCAGCTCGCGGATATCACCGGCATCCTGGGGACGCAGATCCGGGTAGCTGGGATCGCGGGCCAGCACTTTCAGGGCCAGGAGATGCCCGGTGCGGGCCACCGGCATCGCCAGCCCTCGCATCACCTCGAGCACCTCGGCCGCCGCCACCACCTCCGGCTCGATGCCGGTCATGGCGAACAGCAGGTCCGCGACCACTCCGGCGGACGATTCGCCTGGGACTCGATATGAGATCTTCGCCGCAGTGCCTAGCCGCCGGTTCTCGCGGTGCTCGACCTCCCGGTAGCCGTGGTTGAGCAGAAACCGGCCGACGCTCTCCAACCTCACGTCGTCGGACACCGAGACGACGACATCCAGATCCCGGGTGGTGCGGGGCTCGGCCTGGGCGGACACCGCCAGGCCGCCGACGAGGGCCCAGTCCGCCCGGCAGGCCACCAGGTCGGTGCGGAGGCGGATCAGTGCCGCTCGGAGGCGCTGCAAAGCCTAGCCCCTAGCCCTGGGGACCCGAGCCGGTCCGTTCGTGCTCGTCCCTGGCCCTCGACCCGGGCCCCCGGGCCAGCCAGTCGCGGATGCCTTGCTCGATCTCCTCCTCCGTCGCGTCCGGGTTCTGCCGCCGGAGGTTCTGGCGCTTCATCTCCTCGGCGGCCTCGTAGAGGTCGAAGGCCAGGTCCATGCGGGCGAGGACTTCCGGGTCGCGGATCGGATTCATGGAGCGATGATAGCGCCCGGCGTCGGACCAGACGGGACCGGGGCGCCTCAGTAAATCAGGTTCACCGCGGTCAGGCAGCCGTCGCGGTAGCAGAACTCGGCCAGGAGGTCTTTCTCCCGGTAGAGGTCCCAGAGGAACGGCAGCTCCGCCATGGTGGCGCCGCAGCCGCGGAAGCGGGGCTTCATGGTGTTGGAGCGGCTGAACAAGACCATCTCGCTGATCTCGCCGTCGGCACCCACCCGCAGGCTCTGCACCAGGCCGCTGAAGCAGCCGCTGTCGGCGGCGGCCTCGTCGCCCTGCTCCGCCGGGGTGGGGCGGATCTGGACGTTCGGCACCTGCACCCGCGGCTTCTGGGGCTGGAGGCGCGGCTTCGCCGGCTCGGCCTGGACGGCACGAGTCTGGGCGCTGCTGGTCTGGGCGGTGGCGGTGTCAGCCACCATCAGGGCGGCGCCGGCAATCAGCGCCACGGCGGCGGCGAGGGCGAGAAGCAGGCGGATCGGGTGGGCCATGGGGGTCTCCTCCGGGTGCGGTGGTTAGGGTTGCGCTGTCGAAGCATAGTAGCCTGCGCCAGCTCGCATCAATGCCGGCAATGGCTTCCCCTAACTGCGCGTCACCTAACTGCGCGTCACCTAACTAAGCGTCCCGAACTACACCGCCCGTTACTCCTGCGCCTCCAGGGTCAACGTCTCTCCGACGCCGAGGAAACCGGCGCTGCAAGCCTTGAGACCCCGATCACACAGCCTGTACTCCCCGGGAGCCATGGAGGGCAGCACCCAGGTGCCCGGCCCCAGCACTCCGCCCATGGAGCGGGCCGGACTGCCGAACAGGCTCAGCGGCATCGGGACGCCATCGACCACCAATCGGAGGCCGGAAGGTAGAGGCTCGGAGAGATCCGACGTCAGCCGTAGGGTGCCGGCGAGACGAGCCATGGACAGAAGGATCGGCCGGTCCTCGCCGCCCAGGGGGAGGCGAACAAGGCGCGTCCCATGGCCGACGGCGACGACCAGGATGCGGACGGAAGTGGCCTGCTGCGGCACCGAAGCCCGGAACTGGCCCAGGGCGTCCGTCAGGTTCGAGCCCACGCCGCGAAACGCGACACCGGCGTCGTCCGGGAGGACGTAGACGCGGGCCCGGGGGATGGCTCCCAGATCACTCTGGACGAAGCCACGCAGTTCCCGCGTGGCCTCTAAGGTCAGCGCCGGGCCGGGAAGGTCTGCATCTGGCAGCACCTGCACCTCGGCCTCGGCCCACGCCTGTCGGCGATGGGCCGTCAGGTAATACTCGCCGGGGCGGAAGCCTTCGAAGGTGTAGATACCAGTGGCGTCCGTGACCTGACGACCGCTCGCTCCCGGGGGACGGTCATTGACGAACCCTTTGCGCCGCATCCAGACCTCGGCCCCCCGCGCCGGTTTGCCCCCGGCGTCCAGCACCCTCCCCTCGACGCGGGTCGCCGGCACCTCCAGAGACAACTCCTGGACTTCGCCCGGTCGATCCTCGATCTCGGCGGGAGCCAGCTCGACGCTGGGGCCACCGGCCCGATAGGTCGCGTGGACGTACCAGGTGCCCGGCTCAGGGAGAGCACCCTCGAAGCGGCCTTCCGGATCGACGAACCAGTCCACCTTGCGCTCGTAGCGGGCACCGTCCTCCCCTGTCGCCAGGTGGCGGAACTGCAACTGCGCCCGGATCGGCTGCGAGTCGCGTTCGAGGGTACCCTCGATGGGAAAGTGGTCCACCGACAGGTCGAGCCGCTGCTCGCCGGAGTGGACTTCAAGCTCCCTACGGTGCCACCGCGACCCCCGCTCGTCGCCCAGTATGAGGTCGTGGGTCCCGGGTTGCAGATCCCGGAGGTGGGCACAGCCCGTCACCGCAACGCTCTCCCCGCTGGAAGGGACGCGCTCGTCTCGAGGATAGAGCTTCACGATCCAGGTGTCCTCCGGTAGGCGGACCCCGGGGGGCAGCGGCGGCTCGACGCACACGGTGAGTCTTCCCGGTTCCTGGAGAATCACCGGATCGACCAGGTGCGTCTCGCGGCCCACAAGGACCTCCAAGGGCCCGAAATCGACCGAGGCCCATCCAGGCAGATCGACATGAAGCCGATAGGTGCCTGCCGGCAGGTCGCGGAACTGGAATAGGCCACGGTCCGAGACCGGAGCCAAGTGGGAGAGCCGGCCGACCCCGGTGGCGCCGGTCGCCGCGCCCGCCGGCAGCAGCTCCACTTCGGCATCGTCCGGCAGCTCGCCCGACGGAGCCTCCAGCCACCCCACCAGGGAGCTGCCTGGGACCAGGCTCACCCCCAGTTCCTCTTCTCGGAACGGCTTCAGCACAAGCCCCCAGAGGTACTCGGAGGCGAAGCCGCGGGCCTGGATACGCAGGTCCATCCGCCCCGACGGGATTCGGCAAAGCCAGGCCGCCGCCCCGGCGGTGCGCCTGCACGCGACCTCGCCACTGAGGATGCGCTCAGCCCGGCGCCGAGCTTCGGCGGAACCGGGGGTAAACGACCCAACAGGGGTAGAGGAGAATTCAATGCGGATCGCCTCCGGAGGGGCCGTGTCTTCGGAAGATGTCGCCTCCAACCGCACTTCCGTCACGGGATGGAGGCGCAGCGACAAAGCCTCCGCCCTTCCGCTCGAGACCGTAACCGGTGCCCAGTAGGAGGGGTCCATGACCTCCAGGGTGAAGCCGGGAGCCGGCGGTAGGGCGACGGCGAAGGAACTCCAGCCCTCAAGCAACTGGACGATCGCCGTCTCACCCTCCTCACCGCCAGCGGCCTCGCCGCCGGTGGGTACGACGCGGACGGCTCCGGAAGGAGGTTTAGATTCACAGACGGAACTCTCGCAGGCGGGTCCCGGGGCCAGTTCGATCCGCAATGCCTTCTGCCGCTCTCCCTCCTCACCGGGCGGGGTGGCCACGGCCCACCCCGCAACGGCCAACACGAGCAGGGACGAGCGCCCCCACCGGACCGACCTCATACGAGCTGGCAATATCCGTCAAAGAGGCACCCGTTCGCGAGTTCCTCACAACCGTACTGACCTTGACCCGGAGTCGTCTCAACTGCACAGAGGAACTCCCCCGGCTCTCCATCCGGCCCCGGGGGTACCTCCAAACACCAGTAACAACCCAGCGTCGTACCGCCACCCCCTCCCTCCTCTTCGGTGGGGGTACCCCGTGGACAGAACGGGTCCCACGACGCAATGCAATCGCTCGACCCGTCTTGCTGGTGCTCTTCCTCAACGGCAGCAGCAGGCTGTGCAAGCAGGATAGCGGCGAGTGCCACCAGAAGGATCGCAACCCACGAATCGCGAAACCTTCCAATCGAAGCCACGAAAATCTCCTTAATTAATTCGAATTCGCGCAATTATATTCAGCACAAACCAACCCAGTCAAATGGATTTGATCTGGTTTCTCAGCGCCGGCCAGGCGGCCGCCCTACCCAGTCCCACCAGGCCCCGCCGTCGGCACCCGCTAGCGGCTGACCCGGGAGCGCACCCCCTGGTACTCGCGGTCGGTGCGGGTCAGGCCGCTGGTGGAGGGCAGCTCGGCGATGGCGGCCCGGACGTCCCGGATGCGGTTCTCGGTCAGCGGGTGGCTGGAGAAGAAGCCCTCCACCGAGGAGGGCTGGCGCTGACGGCGGCGCAGCAACTCCTCGAACATCTCCACCATCCCCTCCGGGTGGTAGCGGGCGTCGTACATGTAGCGGACGCCGAGCTGGTCCGCCTCCCGCTCGGCGCCCCGGGCGTAGTGGGCCACCGCGCCGCCGCCGGCGACCTGGGCCAGGATGCGCTCGTAGGTGGCGGGATCGTTGCCCAGCAACACCCCGGCAAGGATGTTGAGGCCGTAGACGCGGGTCAGTTGCTCGGTGCCGTGGCGGGCCACGCCGTGGGCGACCTCGTGGGACATCACCCCGGCCAGCTCGGCCACCGAGTCGGCGGCGGCGATCAGCCCGGTGTTGACGTAGACGTGGCCGCCGGGGATGTTGAAGGCGTTGACCTGGGGGTCGTTGACGACGTGGAACTCCCAGGGCAGGCCGGACATCTCGGTCTCCGCCACGATGCGCTGGCCGAGGCGCTGGACGTAGCGGTTGACCGCCGAGTCCCGGGAGAGGTCGAGCTGCTGCGCCAGGTCCGCCTCCAGCTTGCGGCCCAGGTCCCACTCCTCCTCCAGGGAGATCAGGTTGACGTCCCCCTGGTTGATCCCGCTGGAGGCGCAGGAGGTGGTGAGCAACCCGACGAGTGCGAAGGCCAGCAGGGGCGTCAAGGCGGGGGCGAAGAAACGGGCGGGGCGGGGCAGGGTGCGTTTCATACCGTAACCGGACTGCAACGCCGATGCCGAAGGAAAGACCTGCATTTTCGACATCGCTGTCCCGTTTCGAATGGTGACACACACCCTAACGAATAGACACGACAGAATTACCCCCCTCACCTTTCGAGGGGAGTTAGAGCCTATAAAAGATCTTGGCCGCCCGGGTTGGGCGTGGACCGTGGGGTCGAGGTGTGTCCAAAGAAATGCTCGCACCACAAGGTGACGAGGCATGTCAAACCCGCCCAAAAGTTGGAAACGAGGAGGATGCCGTATGAACAAACGTCTATTGGTCGGATTTTGCGTGGCGCTGTTGCTCGCCGTCACGCTGCCGGCCGCCGCATCGACTTTCATCGCCATGGACCAGAACGAGCTGATGGTCAGCTCGAAAGCCGTCGTCGAAGGCAAGGTCCTGCAGACCCGTTCCTTCTGGAACGAGGATCGCACCGCCATCATCACCGAGGCCCAGGTCCAGGTCACCGACCTGGTCGCCGGCGACGCCCCCGGCGTCGTCACCGTCCGCACCTTCGGTGGTGAGGTCGGCAACTATCGCCTTGAGGCCCACGGCTTCTCCAACTTCGCCGCTGGCGAGAGCGTCCTCCTGTACCTCCAGGACGACGACAACGCCTTCCGCGTCACTGGCTACCGCCAGGGCCACTACCGCCTGCGCGCCGGCGCCAAGGGCACCATCGCGGTGCCGACGCTGGAAGAGGGCGTCCGCCTGTTCACCAAGGATGGCAAAGTCGCCCCGCGTCCCGAGACGATGCAGCTCGAGACCCTCAAAGACACGATCCGTGAGCGCCGTGGCCTGATCGAGCTGCGCGGCCGGCAGGTACGGTGAGGAGCTTTACGATGAAACTGAATAGAATCACCAAGCCCCTCGCCCTCGCCGCCGCCCTGCTGCTGGTGGTCACCGCCGCCGCTTCCGCCTACGTCCTGCTCAGCCCGGCCCGCACCTGGTCGAGCACCCCCACCTACATCATCGACAGCCGCGGCCTGCCGGACGTCAACGACAGCGACGGCGGTGCCACCCTGGTGCGCAACGCCATCGTCTCCTCCGCCGCCTGGAACGGCGCCGGTTCCGGCACCGTGGTCAACGCCACCCTCGGCTCCATGGGCTCGTTCTCCCTCGGCGACGGTGTGCCGATGCTCAACTTCCGCGACCCGATCGGCGCCTGCAGCGGCTCCTGCCTGGCCGCCACCTTCACCGGCTATTACAGCGGCTCGACCATCGACGACGCCGACATCGTGACCAACTACAACGGTCACAACTGGACCTCCCAGGGCGAGGACCCGGGCGGCTCCGGCTGCTCCGGCGAGATCTACGTCGAGGGTGTCCAGGTGCATGAGATCGGCCACGCCCTCGGCCTCGGCCACACCAACGTCACCGGCGCCACCATGTACCCGTCGGTGTCCTCCTGCAACAACGGCCCGGCGTCCACCGCGTCCGACGACGAAGCGGGCATCAACGCCCTCTACGGCAGCGGTGGTGGCGGTGGCGGTGGCGGTGGTGGCGGCGGCGGCAGCTTCTGCACCAGCGGCACCCTCTACACCGGCAGCCTGTCCGGCTCGGGCGACTCCGACGTCCAGCCCAACGGCACCTACTACTACTCCAGCGCGGGCACCCACAACGGTTGCCTCGACGGCACCGGCACGGACTTCGATCTGCGCCTCTACCGCTGGAACGGCTGGAGCTGGTCCCAGGTGGCCAGCAGCCTGTCCTCCGACTCCACCGAGTCGATCACCTACAACGGTTCCTCGGGGTACTACTACTGGCGGATCGAGTCCTACTCGGGCTCCGGCAGCTACGACTTCCGCCTGACCCGTCCGTAAGGCCCGGCAGCATAAGACCTCAGCGGCCCCAAGCCGCTAGAGGCAACAACGCCCGCCCAGGCCTCAGGCCCGGGCGGGCGTTTCTTCTTTCATCCCTTGCTCAGCCGGTCAGCCCTGAGTCGAGGTCGCTTCCCCGGCGTCTTCACTACCGGCTTCCTCACTACCGGCCTCCTCACTACCGGCTTCGGCGGCGCCAGCTTCTTCACCGCTGCCCTCGGCGCCCGCGCCCTCCAGAGGCTCGATGTAGCCGAACGCCGTCATCGCCTGGTCCACCAGCCGCGCCTGGGTCTGCCCCGGCGCCGGCTCGTAGCGGTAGGTCAGGTGGAGGAGGCGGTTGGCGGTGGGGTGGACGGCGAAGATCTTCAGCTCCTCCACCTCCTGCCCCTGCTCGTTGGTGTAGCGCCCGCGGGTGCTGTACGCCGTGCCCAGGTTCTCGCTGCCGAGCTCCACCTGGCCGTAGAACTCCCCGTCCGGCATCAGTTCCAGCTCCGCCTCCCGGGCGTTGACCTCGTCCACCAGGTTGACGCCGTAGTCCTGCTCCGGCTCGGCGCCGATGATCACGGTGCCGGGGGAGAAGTTCTCGTCACCGGCGTAGCTCAAGCGGATCTCACCCGGCTCGTTGGACTCGGGCTCGAACATGCCACCCGCAGGATCGACGACCACGATCCCCAACTCCTGGTTCTCCAACCGGTTGGGCTCGGGGGTCTCGGTGCCGGTGTCGGCGTCGCTGACCGGTTCCTCACCCGGGCCGCAGGCCAAGGAGGCCAGAAGGAAGGTGAGGGCGGCGCACACTGCCAGGGCGCGCAGGGGGGCGGGAAGGGCCGGGAAAGCGTCTCTAAACATGCAAAGCTCCAGATCTCGGGGGTGGTGAAGCCGGGGCGACGCGCACTGGGGAGCCGCCACGGTCGGTTCTCGCATTTCTGTGCTGCCTCATTATGCAGGACATCAGTCCATGCAAGTCCATGCAGAACCCACGCCGCGGCCCGGCCGCAGCCCTCCAAGCCACCCCGAATGCCACCAAACCCCGATGCCTTCCGGGTTTGCCGGAGTCAATCGTTTTTCATCTATAGGCTGTTCATGTAGACTGGCGGCCTGAAAAGACATCCATTCCGGCGCCGGCAGACCCGGCCGCCCAAGCCCGGGCTCGGGCGTGGCGCCCGCCGGGCGGAAAACGTCCAAGGCACGAGGAGCACCATCAGATGGCCGTCACCCTCAACCAGTTGCTCAAGGAGATGGTGGACCAGGGAGGCTCGGACCTCCACGTCACCACCAACTCGCCGCCCCAGATCCGGGTGGATGGTGTGCTCCACCCCTTGAACCACCCGTCCATGACGCCGACCCAGACGAAGCAGCTCGCCTACTCCATCCTCACCGACAACCAGAAACACCGGCTGGAGGAGAACCTTGAGATCGACTTCTCCTTCGGGCTCAAAGGGCTGGCCCGTTTCCGCGCCAACGTCTACCACCAGCGCGGCGCCATCGCCGCCGCCTTCCGTCAGATCCCCTACGAGATCCGCACCTTCCGCGATCTGGGGGTGCCGAAGGTGCTGGAGAAGCTCTCCGAGAAGCCCCGCGGGCTGGTGCTGGTCACCGGCCCCACCGGCTCCGGCAAGTCGACCACCCTGGCGGCGATGCTCGACAAGGTGAACCGGGAGCGGGCGGAGCACATCGTCACCATCGAGGACCCGGTGGAGTACCTGCACAGCCACAAGAAGTGCATCGTCAACCAGCGGGAGCTCAACGCCGACACCCACAGCTTCAGCAACGCCCTGAAGAGCGCCCTGCGCCAGGACCCGGACGTCGTGCTGATCGGTGAGATGCGCGACTTCGAGACGGTGGAGGCGGCGCTGCGCATCGCCGAGACCGGCCACCTCACCTTCGCCACCCTGCACACCAACACCGCCTCCCAGACGATCAACCGCATCGTCGATATCTTCCCGGCCCACCAGCAGTCCCAGATCCGGGTCCAGCTCTCCTTCGTGCTGGAGGGGATCGCCTGCCAGTCGCTGCTCCCCAAGGCCGGCGGCAAGGGCCGGGCCCTGGCCATGGAGGTGCTGGTGCCCAACTCGGGCATCCGCAACCTGATCCGGGAGGACAAGATCCACCAGATCTACGGCATGATGCAGTCGGGCCAAGCCAAGCACGGCATGCAGACCTTCAACCAGTCGCTGGCGGCGCTCTACTTCCGGCGGATGATCACGCTGCAGACCGCCATGGCGCGCTCCTCGTATCCCGATGAGCTGCAGGAGATCATCTCCCGCGGCCCCGCCGCCCTGAACCCCACCCTGGGTGTCAATCCGGACGCCCAGGCGCGCACCGCGTAGCAGCAGGAGGAGTTGACCGATGCCCAGTTTCATATGGTCCGGAAAAACCCGCGGCGGCCAAGCCCAGGAAGGGGTGCTGTTGGCCGACACCCGGGACGCCGCCGCCGCCACGCTGCGGCGCCAGAACATTCAGATCACCAGCCTGAAAGAGAAGGGGCGCCAGGTCCGCGTCCTGCCGAAATTCTCCCGCGGCGTGCCGCAGAAGCGGCTGGCCATCTTCACCCGCCAGTTCTCGGTCATGCTGGACGCCGGCCTGCCCCTGGTCCAGTGCTTGGAGATCCTCGGCGAGCAGGAGGAGAACCCGGTCTTCGCCCAGGCCATCGACAAGGTGCGCAACGACGTCGAGTCCGGCGCCTCCCTGGCCGACGCCATGGCCAAGCACCCGAAGGCGTTCGACAACCTCTACGTCAACATGATCGCCGCCGGCGAGGCCGGCGGCATCCTGGACGTCATCCTGCAACGCCTGGCGACCTACATCGAGAAGGCCGTCAAGCTGAAGAACCAGGTGCGATCGGCGATGATCTATCCCGTCGCGGTCATCTCCATCGCGATCCTGGTGGTCTGGATCATCCTGTGGAAGGTGATCCCGACCTTCGAGCAGCTCCTGACCGGCGTCGGCGGCGAGATGCCGTTCATCACCCAGGTGGTGGTCAGCCTGAGTAACTTCCTGGGCCGCTACAGCCTCTGGCTCTTCCTGGTGATCATCTTCGGCAGCATCTTTCTCAGCCGCTACCACAAGACCGAGCGTGGGCGTCGGGTCATCGACGGCTTTTTGCTCAAGATCCCGATCATCGGCGAGTTGCTGCGCAAGATCGCCGTCGCCCGCTTCTGCCAGACGCTGTCGACCCTCACCGCCTCCGGCGTGCCGATCCTGGACGGTCTGGAGATCACCGCCAAGACCGCCGGCAACGCGATCATCGAGGACGCCGTGATGGCGGTCCGCAAGTCGGTGGAGGAAGGCAAGACGGTGAGCGAGCCGCTGGCCGAAACCGGCGTCTTCCCGCCCATGGTGGTGCAGATGATCAACGTCGGTGAGCAGACCGGCGCCCTGGACCAGATGCTGGTCAAGATCGCCGAGTTCTACGAGGAGGAGGTGGACACCGCGGTCTCCAACATGACGAAGCTCATCGAGCCGATCCTGATCGCCGTGCTCGGTGCCATCATCGGTACCATCGTTGCGGCCATGTACCTGCCCCTCTACTCGGTCCTCAGCGAGATCGGCTGAGCCGGGAGGCCCCGACCCCGACCCCGACCCCGCCCCCGGTGCGCCGGCGGGCGGGGCGGACCGGCCTTTCGCCGCCGGAGCGACCCGCGGACCGTGCGCCCCGCGGCCCCCTGTGATGGAACCTCTCAATCGACAGCTCCAATGGCTCATCGCTCTGCGCCTGGTCATCGTCACCAGCGTCGTGGTCCCCTACTTTCTCCTCCACAACTTCCTACCCACCGCCATCAGCGAGCCACCGACGGTGGCGGTGAGCCCGTCGGAGGCGACCCCGCCCCCGGCGGAGCCGGTGGCGACGGCCGCCGCCCCGGATCGATCCACGCCGACGCAGGACATCCCGGCCGACGAGTCCACCGACGCCGCCGAACCGGGCACGGCCGTAGCGGCGGTCAACGAACAGGCCAGCGATACGGAGGTCGCCGAGACAACGGAGGACGCCGAGACAACGGAGCCCGCCGAGACAGAGGTGACCGAGACAGAGGTGGCCGAAGGGCAGCCGGGCTCTGCGCTGCTCAACCGGGGCCCCACCACGCTTCTCATCACCGAGCGCCGCACCCTCGGCCTGACCTCGCGGATGCTCTACACCGCCGCTGGCGTCGTCTACCTGCTGAGCCTGATCTACATCGGGCTCCTCCGCCTGGCGCCCCGGCGGCGCAAGCTCAACGCCTACATCCAGTTCACCGGCGACCTGCTGCTGATCACCGGCCTGGTCTACGTCACCGGCGGCATCACCAGCCCGTTCTCCCTCTTCTACCTGGTGATCATCGCCGTCGCCGCCACCCTGCTGCGCCGGCCCGGCGGCTTCGCCGTGGCCACCCTGGCCTACGTCTTCTACTCCGCCACCCTGCTGGGGATCTACTACGAGAAGCTGCCGCTGCCGGAGGCCCATCAGCAGCGGGAGGACCCCACCTTCCGGCTGACCTACAACCTGGTGGTCCACTTCGTCGGCTTCTACGCCGTCGCCGTCCTGACCTCCGTGCTCGCCCACCGGGTCAACCGGGCGGAGCGGGAGCTGGAGGACAAGAGCGAGCGGTTGGCCGACCTCCAGTTGCTGCACCGGGACGTCATCCAGTCCATCACCAGCGGCCTGGCCACCACCGACAACATGGGCCAGATCACCAGCGTCAACCGCGCCGGTGAAGAGATCCTGGGCAGCCGCGAGGACGATCTGCTGGACCGCTTCGCCACCGAGTTGGTGGGCGAGGAGCGCTGGGCCCAGCTCACTTCCCAGGCGCTGAGCACGGCGCCGGGGGGGTCGAGGCGGGATGCCGGTGACGCCGGCGCCGAGACCAGCGCCCCGGTCACCGACCGGGCCGAGACCCTCTATGAGCGTGACGGCCGGCAGCTCTACCTCGGTTTCACCCTCTCCCCCCTGATCAACGCCCACGGCGAGCAGCGGGGGTGGAACATGGTCTTCCAGGACCTCACCCAGTGGCGGGCGCTGGAGGCGAAGGTGCGCATGAACGACCGCATGGCCGCGGTGGGTGAGCTGGCGGCCGGCATCGCCCACGAGATCGGCAACCCGCTGGCCGCCATCTCCGGCTCCGCCCAGATGCTCTCGCGCAGCGTCGAGGGGGACGAGCAGCAGGAGAAGCTCCTCGGCATCATGGTCAACGAGAGCCAGCGGCTGGACCGCACCATCAAGGGCTTTCTCCGCTTCGCCCGCCCGCGGGAGCGCTCCGCCTCGGACTTCGACGTCGCCCGACTGCTGGGCGAGCACTACGAGCTGCTCAAAAACAGCCCGGAGGTGGGCTCCCACCACCGGTTGCACCTCGACCTCGACCCCCTCGCATTCACCATCGTCGCCGATCCCGACCAGATCAGCCAGGTTTTCTGGAACCTGGCCAGAAACGCCTTGAAGGCGATGCCCGAGGGCGGCGACCTCCACATTGGCGGCTACGCCAGCGGCTCCACCTATCGCATGACCTTCCGCGACACCGGCCAGGGCATGAGCGAGAGCCAGCGCGCCAACCTGTTCCACCCGTTCCAATCCTTCTTCGACAGCGGCACCGGCATCGGCATGGCCATCGTCTACCGCATCGTCCGGGACCACGGGGGCGACACCCACGTCGAGAGCACCCCGGGGCAGGGCAGCACCATCACCGTCGAACTGCCGGTCACCGCCGAGCACTGGACGCCCCGGGAGCGGGTGCCGGCGACGGCGGAGGGGGCGGGATGAGCGCCGCCCTGCGCAGCGCCCAGGCCGGCTCGGCGCCGCGCCTGCTGGTGGTGGACGACGAGAAGAGCCTGGTGAGCTTCCTCGAGCTCCTCTTCCAGGAGGAGGGCTACGCGGTGGAGACCGCCGGCTCCATCGCCGAGGCGCGGGAAAAGCTGGGTCAGACCTTCGACCTGGTGCTCTGCGACATCATGATGGCCGACGGTAACGGCCTCGACCTGCTGCGCGAGATCCAGGACCCGGAGACCGGGGGTGACAAGCCGCCGGCGGTGATCATGATGACCGCCTACACCTCCACCCGCTCGGCCATCGAGGCGATGAAGGCCGGGGCCTACGACTACGTCTCCAAGCCGTTCGACGTCGATGAGATCAAGGTCGTCTGCAAGCGCGCCCTGGAGCAGGCGGAGCTCAAGGACGAGAACGTCTACCTGCGCCGGGAGCTGGAGCAGAAGTACCGCTTCGGCAACATCATCGGCAAGAGCCCCCGCATGCGCGCCGTCTTCACCCTGGTGGACCGGGTGGCCCGCACCTCGTCCACCGTCCTGGTGGAGGGCGAGAGCGGCACCGGCAAGGAGCTCATCGCCCGGGCGATCCACTTCGCCGGGAGTCGCTCGGAGCAGCGCTTCCTCTCCATCAACTGCGGCGCCATGCCGGAGAACCTCCTGGAGAGCGAGCTGTTCGGCCACGTCAAGGGCGCCTTCACCGGCGCCGTCAAGGAGAAGCCAGGGCTGTTCCAGGAAGCCGACGGCGGTACCCTGTTCCTCGACGAGATCGGCGAGATGACCCCGGGCATGCAGGTCAAGCTGCTCCGCGTGCTGCAGGAGAAGAGCCTGCGGCGGGTGGGTGGCTCCCGGGAGGAGTCGGTGGACGTGCGCATCATCTCAGCCACGAACCGGGACCTGGAGGCGATGGTCGGGCGCGACGAGTTCCGCGAGGATCTCTACTACCGGATCAACGTCATCCCGGTGAAGCTGCCGCCGCTGCGCGAGCGCCGGGAGGACATCCCGCTCCTGGTCGAGCACTTCCTGGAGCGCTACGTCGAGGAGCTGGACATCGACAAGCGGCAGGTGTCGGTGGAGGCGATGCGGGCGTTGGAATCCTACGACTGGCCGGGCAACGTGCGGGAGCTGGAGAACGTCCTGGAGCGGGCCGTGGCGCTGTCGACGAGTGAGATGCTGCGCCGAGAGGACCTTCCCCGGCACGTCCTGGGCGGCCCCCGGGACGACCCTTCGGCGGCCACCCTGCCCGCCGAGGGCATGGACCTGGAAGCGCACCTGGAAGCGGTCCGCGGCACGCTGATGCGACAGGCTCTGGACAGATGCGAGGGGGTCCAGACCCGGGCCGCCGAGCTGTTGGGGATGAGCTTCCGCTCGTTCCGCTACTACGCCAAGAAGGTCGGGCTGACCGGTGACGAGGGCGCGGCAGAGGATGCGGCGGCGTCAGAGACGGATCAGGGCGCCGCCGACGTGCCCGGCGTCACCGGCACCGGCAGCGACGCCCAGTAGAGCCCGTGGCCGGCGGTGCCGAGGAGGAGCCGCTGGCCGCCGCCGGTGTCCCCGGACGACCCGTAGACCAGGGCCGAGATCACCTCCTGGGCCGGCAACGGGAAGTCCACCTCCCAGCGTTTTCCGGTGGCGGATTCGAGCAGCCAGACCGCCTCGCCCTCGACCACCAAAGCCGGGAACGTGGCGTCGCCGGTGGGCAGGAGCTGCACCGATTCGCCGGAGAGCTGGACCCAGGGGTCGCCGGCGGCGGGCTGTAGCCACACCCCGTTGCCCCCCCACCACGCCAGGCGCTCGCCGAGGCGGCTCACCCGACCCCGGGGGAAGGGGACCGCCACCGTGTCGTTGCTGTCCCGGGCCAAGCGGTAGAGGCCCGCCGCGTCGCTCACCCAGAGGGCGTCCCCCGCCGGGGCCAGGGCGGCCGACCGGGGCGGGCCGTGGCGGTACTCCAACGGCTGGAAGCGCGGCCCCACCTGCTCCCAAAAGCCCTCGGCGGTGCGCACCACCAGCCGCCCGCCGGCCGAGTCCACCTGCTCGACCCGCGCCTCGCCGACCTCGCCGACCCGCCGCCAGGAAGCGCCGGCCCGCTCCCACAGGCCCCGCTCGGTGGCAGCGTAGACGCTGATCCCGTGTACCACCAGGTCGCGCACCGTGGGCAGTTCGGCGGGCTCGGCCTGGAAGGTGCGGCCACCGTCCCGGGAGGCGTGGATGCCGGAGGACGGGCCGGCGTGGTTGACCGCCACCAGGATCTCCCGGCCCGCCTTGACCATGGCCGCCACCCGCAGGTTGCGCATCCCTTGGGTGGCCGGCCGCGGGTCGAGGCCGCCGGTGGTGGAGCGCCAGACTCCGGAGCCCTCGGTGGCCAGCAGGACCAGGTCCGGGCGCTGCGGGTGGTAGGCGACGTCGAAGATGGAGAGGTCGTCCGGACCGGTGCGCCGCCAGGTGCGACCGTCGTCGTCGGAGACGTGGAGGCCGGCCACCGTGCCGGCCAGCAGGCGGCCCGCCGGCAGCGCGGCGAAGGCCGGGGTGCGCCGGTTCTCAAAACCCTGGGTGTAGCGCTGCCAGCGGCCCCCGGCGTCATGGGTGCGATAGACCCAACCGCAGGTCGATGCCCACCACTGGTCCGGCTGGCCCGGCACCGGGGTGAGGGTGAAGACCTCGCTGTCGAGCAGCATGCCGTCGAAGATGCCGTACCAGGTCAGGCCGCCGTCGTCGCTGCGGTAGGCCCGCTCCCAGGTCCCCACCACCACCCGCTGGGGGTCGTCGGGGCCGACCAGGATGCTGGTGACCTTGTGGACCTGGGGCAGGTCGACGGTCAGCCGGCGCCAGCTCTCGCCCCCGTCGGTGGAGGCCCACACGCCGGACAGCGTGCCGGCGTAGAGGCGCCCCTCGCTGCCCGGGGCCCGGGCCACGGTGTAGACCTGGGTGTCCTTCAGGTCGTCGTAGCCGCGGGGCTGCCAGGTGGCTCCGGAATCGTCCGAGACCACCACCATGCCGCCGCCCCAGGTGCCCCAGAGGGCGGCCCACAGCCGCCCCGGGACGTCGGGGTCGAAGTCCAGGTCGCTGACCACCCAGCCCGGCAGCGCCAGGGTGTCCCCGGCGTCGGTCCAGGTGAGGCCGGCGTCGTCGGAACGGTAGACGTGGCCACCGGAGGTGCCGGCGAAGACCCGGTCCGGGTCCCGCGGGTCGAAGGCCAGGCTGCGCACGTCGCCCCCCCAGAGGGAGGAGCGGTTCCACGAGTCGGCGGCGGTGGCCGGGGCAGCGGTGACCGGGGCGGCGGTGCCGGCGGCGACGGCGGGCAGGGCACAGGCGACGGTCACCAGGGCGCCCAGGATCAGGGCGGCGAGGGATGGGAAGGCAGGACGGTGGGACTTCAAGTTCGCGGTACCTCAGGCATCGGTGTTGGGGGCATCGGTGTGGGACATGGGGTGGCGGATGGCAGTATCACGCTAAGACGGTGTCGGGCTGACGGTCTCGGGCCGGGCGGCGTCCTTTTCCACAACAGCGTCGGAGGCCCCGGTCTTCCTCGCCGCGCCGCCGTGGCGCACTTGGAGGACCTCGGCCAGGATGGAGATGGCGATCTCCCCCGGCGAGTCCCCCCCCAGGGGGAGGCCGATGGGGGCGCGCAGATCGACGTCCGCCAGGTCATGGCCGCGCCGGGCGAGCTCGGCGCGCACCCGCTCGACCTTGCGCCGGCTGCCCATCAGGCCGAGGTAGGCGAGGCGGGGGGCCGGCCCCTCCCCCACCCCGCCGGCCTGGGCGAGGACCGCCGCCAGGGCGTCGGTGTCGGTCTGCCAGCAGCGGGTGACGACACAGACGTAGAGATCCCGGCCGGCGGCGCGGCGCAGGAAGTCCTCGCCGCGGAAGTCCCGCCCCGGGTCCGAGAAGCGGGCCGCCTTGGGGAACTGCGCCGGGTCCCGGAACTCCTCCCGGTCCTCCACCACCAGCAGGTCGAGCCCCGCCAGGGCGCCGGCCCGGGCCACCGCCTGGCCCACCGGGCCGCCGCCGCAGATGACCAACACCGGCGGCGCCGTCATCACCTCCAGGAAGACCTCCGACAGGCCGCCGCACACCATGCCGGTGGGCTCGCCCCGGACGGCTTTCTCGGTGAGGTAGTAGCGCTTGACTTCGGAGCCGGCGTCGGGGTCGTCGGTGGCGGCGACCAGCTTGGCGGCGGCGTCGGCCTCGACCAGCGCCTCGAAGGCGCCGCCGCCGAGGTTGCCGAACGCCTCGCCACCGGGCAGGACCAACAGCTTCCAGCCCACCTTGCCCGGGGTCGAGCCCTCGGCGCGGACGATCTGGCAGAGGACGGCGCGGCCCACCTCGGCCACGGCGTGGCCGGCCCGGGCCAGAACCTCGGCCGGGGCGGGTGGGTTGGCGGTGCCGTCGTCCGGCGGCGGGAGCTCGTCAGGCATAAGAAAAGTCTAGCATCCATGGGGCTTTTTCAAACCAGCTCGCCCATCGACGGCGTCAGCGCAGGTAGCCCAGGGCGCGGAGTCTCTCCTTCTCCTCCTGGGACAGCTCGGCCTCCGACCCGCGCTTGCCCCCCGCATCGTCGCCGTAGAGATCCAGCAGCCGGGCCCGGGCCGTCTCGGACCAGGCCGTCAGGTCGCGCTGCCGGGCGCGCAGCCGCTCCACCACCTCGGGGTGGTGGTCGCTGACGTTCTCGGCCTCCCCTGGATCCTCAGCCAGGTGGAACAGGGGGTTGCCGTCTTGGCCGAGGAGCAACTTCCAGCCGTCCTGGACGATCACCGCCCAGGCCGCGGAGCCGACGAAGACCGGCCGGTTCTCCCGTGGCCGCCGCAGGTCGATCCCCGGCAGGTCAGGCCCCGGGGCGCTCGCCAGAGCGGTCATGGTGGCGGCGATATCGACGGAGCTGGTGAGCCGGGTGGTGCGCCGACCGCCCGCCTCGTCCTCCCCCCGGGCCGACCGGGGCCACTTGACCACCAGCGGCACCCGCACCACCTCTTCGAACGGCGTGCCGTGCATGGTGCGGCCGTGCTCCAGGATCAACTCGCCGTGGTCCGAGGTCACCACCACCATCAGATCGTCCCAGACGCCGAGGTCCCGAAGGTCGTCGAACAGGCGGCCCAACTCGGCGTCGGTCTCGGCGACGCCGGCGTCGTAGAGGGAGCGCACGATCTCCGCCTCCCCGGGCAACGGCTCCAGCGTGCCCTTGTCCAGGGCGTTCAGCATCCCCGAGGCGCAGTGACCCCCGCGGCAGCCGTAGCCCGCGACGCCGAAGCGGTCGCGGACCGCGGCAGCGTCGGTGCCCAGCGACTCGTAGGGCAGGCGCAGGAAGTCGGAGTGGGCCTCGAAGCTGTGGAGGAAGAAGAAGAACGGCCGCCGGGGCTCGCCCCGGGCGTGCTCGGCGATCCAGTTGAAGGCGCCGCGGCGGAGCTGGCCGGTCTCCCACTTCACCGAGCGGTAGTCGTCGAAGCCACGGTGGAACCCGAACTTCGGATTCAGCCAGACGCAGTCGTGGACCAGCCCGCCGGTGGCGTAGCCGGCGCCGGCCAGGCGCCCGGCCAGGGTCGGGACGAAGGGGGGCAGGGAGGCCGCGCCATCGACGTGGTGGACGGTGAAGGGATAGCCGGTGAGCAAGACGGCGTGGGACGGCTTGGTCCACGAGGCGCCGGCGTAGTGGGGGTCGAAGATCTCCCCCTCCGCCGCCAGCCGGTGCAGGTTCGGGGTCAGCGGCTCGCCATCGGCGGTGACCGCGTCCAACACGTCGGCGCGCAGCGTGTCGAGGGAGACGAGGAGGATGCTGGGGGGTGGCTCTCCCCCACTCCCCTCAAAAGCACCGGTGTCGGGAGAGCCGGGCTCGGGATCGGCACCGGAGACCAGGCCCGGCAAGGGCTCGACCGTCTGCCACGGGGTGCGGGTGTCCCCCTCGACGTGGACCCCGGGCCGGGGCCAGCCGGCGGCGCTGGCGGCGCGGTGGCGGACGTAGGCCTCCTCCAGCCGGATCTCCTGCCCCGCGGGCAGGGTCGAGCGCAGGGTGACGCGCACCGGCACGGCGGGCAGCGCCTCCCCGCCCTTGCCGCCCTCGTCGCCTTCCCCGCCTTCCTCGCCTTCAACCAGGAGCGGCGCCAGGTCGAGGGTGCGCCCCTCCCAGCGCGGCGCTCCGGCGATCTCGAGGCTCTCGTTCACCGCCGCCGCCCCCCCCAACTCACGCCGCTCCACCCGCACCAGCAGATCCCCCTTCGCCGACCCCGGCCGGCAGTAGGAGAGGACCAGCACCGGTTCCCGGCCGAGATCCAGGTCCAGCGTCACTTCCCGCCCGCCGTCGAGGGGCCGGGAGTAGGGGGCGGCGTCGGCGCAGCCTTCCTGGTACCTGGGGTCGTCGGCGCCGCCGCCCAGTCCGGAGCGGTCGGTCACCAGGTCGTCGTAGCGCACCACCCCGGGGTCCGCCTCGCCGCCGCCACAGCCCGACAGGACGGCGGCGAGCAGGCCGCAGGCGACGAGGGCCGCCGCCGACCGCCGGCGCCGCGGTGCCGGCGCCTCTCCCGCTGAGCCCGGCGCCACCACAGCCGGTGGCGCCAGCAACGTCCAGAGGAGCAGCAGGAGCGCCGGGAGGAGGTGGAAGAGGAGGCGCGGGAAGCTGGACAGGACGTAGAAGCGGGGGTCGGCCTGGGCACTGAGGTAGACGAAGAGGTAGAAGCCCGCCTGGGCGGCGAGCACCGTGCCGGCGACGCGGGTGTCGCGCCGCAGCAGGGTCAGCGGCAGGAGGAGCAGCAGCCAGGAGAGCCCATACCACTCCGGCGTAGCCAGCGCCTCCAGCACGGCTCCCAGCACCACCGGCACGCGCTCCGGGTCCAGGGCGCCGGTGTTGGCCTGCCGGAACAGGTCGTGGCGGGAGGCGGCCCACAGCCAGGGCAGGATCACCGCCAGGGAGGGGAGGGCAAGGCGGGCGACGGGGGCGGCGAGGACCTCTGTCTCCCGGCCGCCCCTTCCCGCCCACCAGCGGGCGGCGATGAGCAACGCCGCCAGCGGCACGCCCTCGATCTTCGATCCTGCCACCAGCGCCGCCCCGACTCCCACCCGCAGGTCGTCCCCTGGCTCACCCCGGCCCGGGGCGGCCAGCGCCGGCACGGCCATGACGACGCCCAGGGCGACCAGGAGGTCAGCCCCGCCGGCGAGGTGATAGCCGGCGACGAACATCACGCTCACGAGCGAGAAGACCGCCGTCCCCGCCTCCAGCCACGGCCCCGCCAGCCGGCGGCCCAGGGCAGCGCGGGCGAAGACCAGCAGCGCGGCGGTGAAGAGCAGCGACCAGAAGAGCATGGAGAGCTCGTCGAAGTAGCCGCGGACGTGGGCGGTGGCGGCGAACAGGGACGGCAGGAGGTTGGGGTAGTCGGGGTGCTCGGTGAGGTGGAGCGGGTCGGAGAGGAAGGCGAAGTCGATGCCGCCGGCGAGGTGGTAGCGCTTCCCCTTCAACCCCCAGTGGTAGACGAAGTCGGGCAGGGTGATCCACCGCGCCGGGACGGCGGCGGCGAGGCCGGCCAGGGAGAGGCCCGCCACCCAGGCGCCCCAGCGCCACGGGCCGGCGCTCCGCGGCCTCGGCTCCCGGCCATCCGGCGGTCCGGCGCCGCGCCGTCCGCGCCACGCCGCCACCAACCCGAGGAGCGCCAGCACCACCGACACCCCGGCGGCGAGGGAAAGGCGGCGCCAGGGCACCCCCACCGCCTGCAGCGCCATGAGGAGGACGTGGAGCGACACCAGGCCGGAGACAAAGGCGAGGCACCAGGCCTCCGGGGAGCGGGCCATCCCCAGGAGGGCGGCCCGGGACAGGAAGACACGCGGCGCCGCCACCGCCCACAGCGTTGCCCCCAGGAGGGTCAGCGCCACGCCCAGGACCAGGACCGGGAGGATCGCCGCCAACACCGTCACCGCTCCTCCCCGACCCGGTAGAGGGCGCCGCTCGGGTGCCGCGCCACCTCCTCGAGCTGCGGCAGGTCCAGGCGGTAGTTGTAGGTGATGACGTAGTCCGCCGGCACCGCCGCCAGGTCGGGCTCGGCGACGCTGCCGGGCAGGCGGACGACCCGCTGCCGGGGCAGGAAATAGGCGCTCCACAGGGTGAGGAAGAAGCGTTGGTCGAAGTCGTCGGTCTCGGAGCTGAAGGCCACGACCCGGTCCGGCGGTAGGTAGACCGCCATGGTGTGGAGGAAGGTGCGCAGCGACGCCGCCCGGGGCTCGCCCAGGCGCCAGGCCGCCACCGCCTCTGGATCGGAGCGGTGGAAGGACTGGCGCCCGATCTCGGAGGCGGCGTGGGCGAACGCCCAACCGGCCCAGATCAGGAGCGCCACGGCGGCGGCGCGGCGCCAGCCGGCGCCGGCCGGGGTCGCCGGGGCGGTGTCTTGAGGAGAGGTCGGCATTGCACGGGCGGATTCTAGGACACGACCCCGGTGGCCGCCGAAGCGCACCGCCGATACACCGCACCGAGGGACGGTTGGAGCGTTCGGGGCCTAAACATCGACGGCGGGCCGGAGCCCGCCGCCGGGGATGGCCGCTGGGGCCGCGGTGTTACCCGCTGCCTTCCGGCAGGAAGGCGATGTTGTCGAACTGGCCACACTCGTTGCCGAACTCGTTGCGGTAGGTGCGGGTCTTGCCATCGACGGTGTCGGTCACCGTGATCTCGTACTCGACGTTGGACAGGGCACCGTAGAAGAACCAGAAGTAACCGTTGACGCCACGGCCATCGAGCGCCTTGACCACCAGTTCGATGTTGTCCTCCTTGAAGAACCAGAAGTACCCGGTGCGCTCGCTCCCCTCCGCCGTCAGCGCCGTGCCCTGGCCGGCTTCATCTTCGACGGCAGGGTCGCCACTGGGAACCACCCAATCCACTTCGACGGCGAAGCGGTCATCGAGCAGGCACAGCGTGGTGTCCGACGCCACGCAGGTCCCCGCCTCGGCCTCGCCGCTGATCACCAGCGGCACCGCGGCGACCCGGGACGAGGCCCCCGGATCGGTGGGCAGGTCCACCGGGATGGAGGCGTTGTCCAACCGGCCGCACTGCTGCTCCGGCGCGTTGTAGTAGGTCCGGGAGTCGCCGCTCTCGGTGTCCACCACGGTGATCCAGTACTCGACGTCGCTCAAGGAACCGTAGAAGGTCCAGTAGAACTCGTTGATGTTGGTGCCGTCGAGCACCTTGACGATGAGTTCGACGTTGTCCGGGTTGAAGAACCAGAAGGTGCCGGTCCGGTCGCCCAGGTCGTCGCCCACGCCGCCCATCCCGGTAACGCCGGGATCAACGCGGAAGTTGCGCCACACGGAGCGCACCCGGAAGCGATCATTGAGCAGACAGAGGGTGTTCGGGCCCTCGACGCAGCCATCCACCGCCTCGTCCGGGGTTGCGGCATCGACGTTGGACGGCCCGGACAGGCCGGCGCTGTTGAGCGCCCGCACCCGGAAGGTGTGGGGCAGACCGGTCTCCAGGCCGTCCACCTCGGTCTCGACGTTGCTGGCGTCGGGGTCGGCGGTGATCCCGGACTGGACCGGGAACCACTCACCATCACTATCCGCGGTCAGCGCTTCGACGACGAACTCGGTCTCGTTGTCCGAGCGGTCCTGCCAGGTCAACAACGCCGACGTCGCCGAGCCGGTCTGCGCCACCAGGCCGGCCGGGGCATCCGGCAGGCCGACCTCGGTGGCCAGCTCCACCTCGTTGCTCGGCACCGAGGAGCCCTGGCTGTTGCGGGCCCGGACCCGGAAGCGGAAGGTCGTCTCGTCCTCCAGGTCGGACAGCTCCAGGGTCTCGGTGTTGGCGGCGACCGACGTCAGGGTCTCGAAGCCGGCGCCGGAGATGCTCGTCTCGATGACGAAAGACGACTCGTCATTGGAGTTGTCCTGCCAGGTGAGCTCGATGCTGGTGGCGTCGATGAGCTCGGCGATGAGGTTGGTGGGCGCGGCGGGGACCTGGGGAGCGGCGCTCCCGGGGTAGAGGAAGCGAACCGCCGCGCGGTCGTCGCTGTTGAGCACCGAGCCGCGGCCGTCGGTGTGCAGGAACGGGTACATCAGGGCGTCGGCGCGCACCGCGTTGCAGTTCGGGTCATCGTCGCCGGTGCAGGAGTGACCGATGCCCAGGGTGTGCCCCAATTCGTGGCCGAACAGGGCTTCCAGCGCCCGCTGGGCGCGCTGCGCGCCGTTGTCAAGGCCGCGGAGGATCTGGAACAGGCACTCGATGCCCCGGTTGGTGACGATGTCCGCCTCGAAGGCGGCGTTGACGCCGGCGTTGCTGCCGGCCGGGCAGGCGATGTTGGGGTAGTGGGGCGCTTCACGGATGGTGGATCCGGGGCGGCAGTAGAAGGGGCCGCCCAGCGCCAGGACCCCGCTGGCGCTGTTGCCGTCGCATTCGAAGTCGCCGTCACTGATGCTCTCATCGACGTTCCTGTACACCAGAGAGTTGACGCCATCGAGATCGCTCAAACCGCTCGACGAGCCGGTGGTGCCGACGTAGCGGTAGTTGACGAGGGAGCGGTTGTCGTTGTTCCAGGACGCCATGCCGGAGCGGAAGGCGTTGGCCGTGGCGTTCGAGTTGAATCCGGGCTGGCCACCGACGCCGTTGCGCCAGTCCACGGAACCGCCGGAGTCGAAGTTGAACCAGCGGATGTTGAGGTTGTTGGCACCGCGCCCCTGGGTGTCCCTGAACAGGGTGAACTGGCCGGTCACCCGCCCCGGGTCGCCGTCCTCCCCGAGGCCGGCCTCGCGCTCGATGAAGTAGTCCGGTCGCGGGCTGTCACCGCGGCCGACGCCTTCGACCCAACGGCGGAACGGCTCGGCGGCGCGCAGGCGGTAGAAGCCGGACTTGTCCTCCAACCCGGGCACCACCATCTCCTGGGCACCCTGGAGGCTGCGCACGTAGACGCTCTGGCCGGCCCGGGCCACCTCGTGGAAAGCGCCGAGCATCTGGTGGCGAATGCCATAGGTGCCGTCGGCCCGCGGGTTCAGGAAGAGGAGCACCCGCTCCCCGATCACGAACTCCGGCATGCCCGACAGGCGCAGGCCGATGCCGTCGGGCCGCTCACCGCCGGGGACGCGCACGATCAGGTTGCGGCCCGTCACCTCACCACTCAAGACCTCGGTCACCTCGATCATGTAGTCGGTGGACGGCATCTTGATGCCCGGTGCATGGTCGCGGGACAGGACCCGGGCTTCCACCACGGCGGAGGACTTCTCGACCATCGACTGGTCGGTCGCCATCAGGAAAGTCGTGGCCATCGCCGGCACGGCGAACAGCAAACTGGCGAGGACGGCTAGGGCGACGCGGAACTGCGGGGTCGATCCGGACTTCATGAAACCTCCGGTGGGTGGCGGTAAGCGGGACGGCTGACGCACGGCAACCTGCGGGGAATACTTCGGGCCTTCATTGAGCAACAGCCGGCTGTGGCTGAAGATTCCCGGAGAGATCAGTCCGCCGCGGCCTTCTTGCCGTTGCCGGAAGAGGACTTGGCGGCCGGCTTTGAATCGCCGCCGCCCGAAGCCGCGGACTTGGATTCGGCCCCCTTGGAGTCGGCACCCTTGGAGTTGGCACCCTTGGCCTCCGCTCCCTCCTTGTCGCCCCCTCCCCCCTTGCGGGCGTAGTCGGTGACGTACCAACCGCTGCCCTTGAACTGGAAGGCGGGGGCGGAGATCAGCTTGCGCATCGGCCCGCCGCACTCCCGGCAGGTCTCCAGCGGCGGATCGTCAAGGCGCTGCAACTCCTCGGTGCGCTGGCCGCACTCCTGGCACTGGTATTCGTAAATCGGCATGGTGATGCTTCCTCGCTCTCAGGCTAAACGGCCCGACACCGCCGCCGACGGCGTGGCGCCGGAGGGACGTGTCGGGTGGGGTCGGGTTGGGCAGTACTGGGTGATCCGGCCGGGGGATCCGGCTGCGTGATCTGGGTTGGGGACGTCGGGGAGGGCCTCGCCGGTCAGTCGTCGGTCTCGGCGAAGCGGTCACCCTGTGTCTGCAAACGGATCTTGACCGGCTTCTTGTTCCCGGCCCCATCGGCGGCCGGCGGCGCCGCGGCAGCCGGGGTGGCTTCGGACAGCGTCCCGGCGGCCTGCGCAGTCCCCTGCACAGTCCCCTGCACCGCCTCCTGCACTGCCCCTTGATTCTTCCTCACCGCCGAGTCCTCGATCAACCCCAGGACGTAGAAGCCGTACATCAGCTTGGCGTTCTCCGCCGCCGAGAACGGCCCGTCGGCGCAGACCTCCAGCAGCGAGCGCTGGCCGTCGATCAGTTGCAGCAGATCGTACTCCGCCTTCTCCAGGCCCGCCTCGATGAGGAACTCGTGCTCCCAGTACGGTTCGAACACCGTCTCCCGCTTGCCCAGGCGGGACACCAGGGCGCGGGCGTTGGGGGCCCGCTTGATGCCCTGGAGGATGACCTGGGGCATGGGCAGCTCGATGCGCACCCGGTTGTTGGGCGGCGCGAAATCGCCGATGGAGAAGAGCACCGCCCCCTGCTCCCAGGAAAACAGGCTCCAGACGATGGCCTCCAGGTGTTGGCGGATCGCCTCGTAGACCTCCATGGGGGCGAGGATGCCCGCCTCCACCAGCACCTCGCCGTAGCGCCGCTCCGTCTCGCCGCGGATGCGCATGGTCTCGGAGTAGCGCTCCTCGGAGAGCTTGCCCCGGCGGCGCAGGAAGGTGCCCAGGCTGTCGTTGAGATCGCTGGAGGCGGCGTGGATCACCCGCCCGTCCTTGATGTGGACCGACTTGACGACCCCATCCTTCTCCGCCTCGATGACGCCGGCCACCTGGAAACGGTCGATGGTGTAGAGGATCTCCGGCAGCCCCTTCTCCGCCAGGTCCCCCCGGTACTCGAAGCTCTTGCCGCTGGCTGGCAAGGCGGTTCCCCCTTACGTCTCTTACCCTGGTCCCAAAATCCACCCGGCACCCACGGCGACCGTCACAGCGCACCGCTGGTACGAGAATTACGAAATGATGGCAGAAGTATAGCTGATGCGGTCGCCAGGGGCGCCGGACCCGCTTCGACAACCGCCGCGGAAACCAATACCCTTGCCGCCAACCATGCAACATACCCAGATCGTCAGCTTCCTCTGGTCCGTCGCCGACCTGATCCGCGACACCTTCAAGCGCGGCAAGTATCAGGACATCATCCTGCCCCTCACCGTCCTGCGCCGCCTCGACTGCGTGCTCGAACCCACCAAGGCAAAGGTGCTGGCGGTCGAGGCCGAGTACAAGGGCAAACTGGACAACCGGGACCGCCTGCTGCGGAACGCCTCCGGCTTCGCCTTCTACAACACCTCTCCGTACAACTTCGAGCGCCTGCTGGCCGACGCCCCCGACTTGGCCACCAACCTGCGCCGATACATCGCCGCCTTCTCGCCCAACATGCGGGAGGTGATCGACAAGTTCGACTTCGACAACACCATCTCGAAGCTCGACGAAGCCGGCCTCCTCTTCCAGGTGATGGAGCGCTTCAAGGCGGTGGACCTCCACCCCGACGCGGTGCTCAACCACATGATGGGCACCATCTTCGAAGAACTGATCCGCAAGTTCAACGAGGCGCTGAACGAGAACCCCGGTGAGCACTTCACGCCGCGGGACGTGGTTCACCTGATGGCGGACCTGATGCTGGCCGGCGACGAGGAGCAGATCCGCCGACCCGGTGCCGTCCTCACCGTCTGCGACCCGTGCTGTGGCAGCGGCGGCATGTTGACCATCACCAAAGACCATGTCCTCGGGTACGTGCGGGCGGATGAGGAACGCCCCGGCATCAACCCCGAAGCCCAGGTCCTCCTCTTCGGCCAGGAGGTCAACCCGGAGACCTTCGCCATCTGCAAGTCGGACCTGTTCATGAAGGACCCCGACGGCCATGACGCGGAGAACATCCTCTACGGCTCGACCCTGGAGGTGGACCGCCACGCCGACCACCGCTTCGACTACCAGATCGCCAACCCCCCGTACGGCAAGGACTGGAAGCGGGACAAGAAGGCGGTGAACGCCGAAGAGAAGCGGGGCGATCAGGGGCGCTTCCCCGCCGGCACGCCGCGCATCTCCGACGGCCAGCTCCTCTTCCTGCAACACATGCTGAGCCACATGAAGCAGCCGGACGACGGCGGCTCCCGGGTGGCCATCATCATGAACGGCTCGCCGCTTTTTACCGGCGACGCCGGCAGCGGCGAAAGCGAGATCCGCCGCTGGGTGCTGGAGAACGACTGGCTGGAAGCCCTCATCGCCCTGCCCGAACAGCTCTTCTACAACACCGGCATCGCCACCTACGTCTGGGTGCTCTCCAACCGCAAGCCGGCGGAGCGCCAGGGCCGGGTGCTCCTGGTCGACGCCACCGAGCTGTGGGTGCCCATGCGCAAGAGCCTGGGCGACAAGCGGCGCGAGATCTCCGACGACCAGGCCGCCGAGATCCTGGCTCTCCTCGAAGCTTACGAGGAGACCGACCGGGCCAAGCTCTTCCCCACCACCCACTTCGGCTACCGCAAGATCCGCGTCGAGCGCCCCCTGAAGCTCAACTTCCAGGCCAGCGCCGAGCGCATCGAACGCCTGGATGAGGAAACCGCGTTCAAGAACCTGGCGAAAAGCCGCAAGCGGGACAAGAAGAAAAAGGCCGCAGAGATCGCCGAGGGCAAGGCCCGCCAGCAGGAGATCCGGCAGATGCTGGAGGGGATGGACGACACCCTCCACCGGGACCGCAAGACGTTCCGCAAGGCGCTCAAAGCGGCCACCAGGGAGGCCGACGTCAAGCTCACCGCCAGCCTCCGCAAAGCCATCGAATCCGCCCTCTCCGAGCAGGACGACGAGGCCGAGGTCTGCCGCGACAAGAAGGGCGACCCGGAGCCCGACACCGACCTGCGCGACTACGAGAGCGTCCCTCTGGACCGCACCGTCGAGGAGTACTTCGAGACGGAAGTCCTGCCCTACGTCCCCGACGCCTGGATCGAAGAGACCTACACCGACGAAGCGGACGGCAAGGTGGGCCGCGTCGGCTACGAGATCAACTTCAACCGCTACTTCTACGAGTACACCCCACCTCGCCCGCTGGAGGAGATCGAGGCCGACATCCGGGAGGTGGAGAAGAAGATCGTTGCTGGCTTGGCGGCGTTGACCGGGAGCGGAGGCGGCTGAGCCCGTATTTGGAAAATGTCGGCACTCACGGGTCCGATGCCGACGTTTTCAAAAGGGTCAATGGATAAAAACCTTGACACCCCCCCTCAAGTGATGGGATATTTATCCAGTCATGGAACTGGAGCTACAGCCACGTCACGGTCACGCCCTGGACGTCTTCGCCGAGGCTGGCGGCACCCTGCGTACCCGGGAGGCGCTGGACGCTGGGATTCACCCGCGGGATCTCTACGCACTCCGGGACTCGGGCGAACTGGATCAGGTCAGCCGCGGTGTCTACCGGCTGGCCAGCCTGCCGCCTCTCGGCGAACCGGACCTGGTCACCGTGGCGATGCGCGTTCCCAAGGCGGTCATCACCCTGATCTCCGCGCTTCACTTCCACGACCTCACCAACGAGATCCCGCAGGCTGTGAGCATCGCCCTTCCTCGGGGAACGGCGACACCACGGCTCGACTGGCCTCCCATCGATGTTCATCGCTATTCGGGCGAGCGTTATACCTACGGTGTGGAGACCCATTACCTCGACGGCGTGCCGGTAAGGATCTTCTCGGTGGCCAAAACCCTCGCCGACTGTTTCCGTTTTCGCAGCCAGATCGGCACCGACGTAGCGGTGGAAGCCCTCCGCGACACCCTGGCCGAGCGCAAGGCTACACCGGCAGAGATCATGCGCGCCGCCCGGGTCTGCGCGGTGGATAAGGTGGTGCTGCCCTACCTGGAGGCCGTGCTTTGAGCCGGCCGCGAGCCACGGGGTTCACCCAATCGGTGCGTGACCGGCTGAGGTACGAGACGAAGCGTAGCGGGCGCCCATACTCGCAAGTGCTGGAGTTCTACGCCGTCGAGCGATTTCTCCACCGCCTCGGCCGCTCTCCCCACCGAGAACGCTTCATTCTCAAGGGAGCCCAACTTCTCCGGTTCTGGCTCGGGACCGACTCCCGACCCACCCGTGACGTCGATCTGGCCGGCCCCGCAGGATTCGACAACGAGGAGATCCGGCGCTGCCTGACGGAGGTCCTTTCCGCCGAGGTGGAGGAAGACGGGATGGACTTCGACCTCGACAGCCTGCAGGTCCAGCCCCTGCAGCGGGAGGCGCAGATCCACGGCGCACGAGCCAGACTCTATGCCTACCTGGGCCGCACCCGAGTCCGCTTCCAGATCGACGTCGGCTTCGGCGACCAGATCTATCCGAACCCCCGGGATCTCAAGATCGACAACCTCCTCGATCTCCCCATGGCGAGCGTTCGGGTCTACACCCCCTACACCTCCATCGCTGAAAAGCTCCAGGCGATGGTCCAGCTCGGCTATGCCAACACGCGGATGAAGGACTACTACGACCTGATAGCCCTCCCCGCCGCGCTCGAATTCGACGGAGCGACCCTGGTGCGGGCCGTGCGGCAAACATTCGAAGGACGCTCCGGGGAGCCTCCGCCCTCTCATCCGGAAGGTTTGACTTCGGAGTTCGCGGACGTGCAGCAGGAGCGGTGGAAGATGTTTCGCAACAAGAGTGGACTGAAGCAGTCGCCAGCGGACCTGGGAGCCGTAGTCGAGCAAGTAGCACGGTTCCTCCTGCCCGTGTTGAGAGTAATCCAGGACTCCAAGGTGTCAATTACCCGCTGGCCGCCGGGGGGGCCTTGGATTGAATCCTGAGAAGCAGGAGAGTTCGGTTGGAACAAACCCTCGGCAAATGAAGGGCAAAACCGAGAGTTTGTACCGGGACGAGGGGGTGTCGCGGCGGGCTTCAAAGTTACTCGCCGGACGGGCGCTCCCCGCAGGCTGGGAGACCGCACCCTTAAAAAGGGTCTGCCGACTGAACCCTGAGAGCCTCTCGGAGAACACCGATCCTGCCCTGGAGTTCGGCTATGTCGATATCGGCTCCGTCTCATCCACCGGCACCATAGTTGAAACAGAACCAACTACCTTCGAAAAAGCCCCAAGCCGAGCGCGAAGGGCAGTCCGCCCCAATGACGTCATTCTGGCAACGGTCCGCCCATACCTCAAAGCAGTCGCCTTGATCGAGGACAAAGGACTCATTGCCTCCACCGGCTTCGCCGTCTTGAGAGCCCATCAGAGCCTAGATCCACGCTTTTTCTGGCGCTACCTTCAGTCGGACCCATTCATTGAACTGGTGGTTGCGCGCTCGGTCGGCGTAAGTTATCCGGCCATTAGCCCCTCCGAGCTAGGCGCCCTTCCGGTACTCGTTCCGCCAAAGGCTACCCAGCGTGCCATCGCCGACTTCCTCGACCGGGAGACGGACCGGATCGATGACCTCATCGCGCAGAAGGAGCGCCTGCTGGAGCTGTTGGAGGAGCAGCGGATGGCGATGATCACCCAAGCGGTGACGAAGGGGCTGGATCCCGATGTGGAGATGAAGGACTCGGGAGTGGAGTGGATTCGACGGTTCCCAGCACACTGGACCGTGCATGCTTTAAAGCACTCTTGGACGAGGGCCGAATACGGCCTCTCAACTAGCCTCTCCGGAACTGGCCCGATTCCAGTGTTAACTATGGCTCACATTCAAAAGGGTGAGACTACGATTCCGGCAGGAGGATCCATACACGAAGCTGACGTTCCAGACGGACTTTTTTTACGCAAAGGCGACATTCTCTACAACCGCACCAACAGCAGGACGCTGGTCGGCAAGGTGGGACTCATCGCGAACACCCCACGCTCGAAAGCAACATTTGCATCCTACTTGGTCAGACTAAGAACCAATAAGAGAGCGGATCCGCTCTTCTTACGCTACCTCCTGAACACAGAGACATTTCTTGGATTTGCACAAAGCCATGCTCTACTAAGTATCAATCAAGCCAATCTCAACCCATCTCGTTACGGTGCCTTACCCGTCGCCCTCCCGCCGGTCGAAGAACAAGTCGCCATTGCGAAGAGGATTCAAGAACTTGACCTCAGCATTAAGAAGCTTGGCAAACCTCTTCTTCAAGCGACCCGCCTTCTACGCGAGCACCGCACCGCCCTCATCTCCGCCGCCGTCACCGGCAAGATCAATGTTCAAGACCGGAGCACCGCATGAGTGATCTGAAACTATTTCGCATCGACTCCGGTGTCGCCTCGGAGCTGGTCGGCGAAGCCGCGGCGTTGGAGAGGTCGCTGCAGGGCCTGATCGAGCGCAACCTGGAGTCCTTGCTGGGGGTGCGCTTTCTCGCCTCCGAGTACTCCACTGGGCCGAAGCACGGCGGACGCATCGACACCCTGGGATTGGATGAGAATGGGACGCCGGTGATCCTGGAGTACAAGCGGGCGCGCAACGAGAACGTGATCAACCAGGGCCTCTTCTACCTCGACTGGCTGATGGACCACCGCGCCGAGTTCCAGCTCTTGGTGATGAAGCAGTTCGGCGCGACGGCGGCCGAGGAGATCGAATGGTCCAGCCCCCGCCTCCTTTGCATCGCCGGTGACTTCACCAAGTACGACGAACATGCCGTGCAGCAGATGAATCGCACGATCGAGTTGATCCGATACCGGCGCTTCGGCGGAGAGCTGTTCCTGCTGGAGCTGGTCAACAGCACGTCGGCCAAGCCGACGGGCGGGGAGACGACGGTCGTTGCGGGCGGAGGGGCGTCATACAAGACGGTCTCCCAAGTCCTGGAAGAGACCTCCGGGCCGCTGGCCGACCTCTACGAGGAGTTGAAGGCGACCCTACTGGCCTTCGGCGACGACGTGCAGATCAAAATCACCAAGTACTATGTCGCCTTCAAGCGCCTGAAAAACTTCGCCTGCGTGGAGCTGCACCCCAGCAAGGGATGCGTCACCGCGTACGTCAAGGTCGATCCCGATACGGTGGCCCTGGAGGACGGCTTCACCCGGGACGTGCGCAGCATCGGCCACTACGGCACCGGCGAGCTGGAAATCACCCTCCACGACCGCGAAGACCTCCATCGCGCCCACGAACTCCTCGTCCAGAGCTACGAGGCGAGCTGACCTCCAAGGTTCCCAGAATGCCCGACATCTCCGAGCGCGCCTTCGAAGACGCCATCGTCGCCGCCCTGGTGAGAGGCGGCGGTCCCTTTACCATCGCCGAGGAGAACGACAAGCGGGACGAGCCCTCCCCCTTCTACCTGCTCCATAAGAACGTCGACTACGACCCGGAGCTCTGCCTGCTGCCGGATGACGTGATGTCCTTCGTCCAGTTCACCCAGCCCCACGCCTGGGAGAAGCTGAAACTGCACCATGGGGACGACGCCCGGCGGCACTTCCTGCGGCGGTTGGCGCGGCAGATCGACCGCAAGGGGACGCTGGAGGTGCTGCGGCGGGGGGTGAAGGACACGGGGGTGAAGTTCCGGCTGGCCTACTTCAAGCCCCACTCGGGCCTCAACCCGGAGTCGCGGCGACGCTATCAGGCCAACTTCTTCTCGGTGACGCAGCAGCTCCACTACGGCGCAAAAGGCGGGGAGAAGGATGGCGAGCGGGGGGTTCTCGACCTGGTCCTGTTTCTCAACGGGCTGCCGCTTTTCACCGCCGAACTCAAGAACCGGCTGAGCGGGCAGAACGTGAAGCACGCCATCGAACAGTACAAGCGGGACCGGGACCCGCGGGAGCCGCTGTTCGCCTTCGGGCGCTGCCTGGCCCACTTCGCGGTGGATCCGGACCTGGCCTTCATGACCACCCGGCTGGCCGGGCCGAAGACCCGCTTCCTCCCCTTCAACCAGGGCTACAACCGGGGCGCCGGCAACCCGCCGGGGAAAAAGACCGAGGGCGGGTACGCCACCGCTTACCTGTGGGAAAAGGTGTGGGCCAAGGATTCGGTGCTCAACCTGATCCAGCACTTCGTCCACCGGGTGCAGAAGGAGGACGCCGAAGGCAAGACGACCCAGATCCAGCTCTTCCCCCGCTACCACCAATTGCGCACCGTGCGCCGCCTGGTGGACCACGCCCGCGTCCATGGCACCGGCCACGAGTACCTGATCCAGCACTCCGCCGGCAGCGGCAAAAGCTTCACCATCGCCTGGCTGGCCCACTGGTTGTCGGTGCTCCACGACGACGAGGACCGGCGGGTCTTCGATTCCATCGTGGTCATCACCGACCGCCGGGTACTGGACCAGCAACTCCAGGAGACGGTACGCCAGTTCGAGCAGACGCTGGGGGTGGTGGAGGCCATCGACCGGGACTCGGAGCAACTGCGCACCGCCCTGGCGGAGGGCAAGACGATCATCGTCACCACGCTGCAGAAGTTTCCGGTGGTGGCCCGGGAGCTGGTGGAACTCTCCGGCCAACGCTTCGCCATCCTGGTGGACGAGGCCCACTCCTCCCAGACCGGGGAGAGCTCAAAGGATCTCAAGGCGGTGCTCTCGAGCGACAGCCTGGAGACGGCCGAGGCCACCGACACGGCGGACGAGGAGACCCACGAGGACCGGGTGGTCGCCGAGATGGAGAAGCGGGGCAAGCTGCCCAACGCTTCCACCTTCGCCTTCACCGCCACCCCGAAGCAAAAGACGCTGGAGCTTTTCGGCGAGCGCCAGGCCGACGGCAGCTTCGCGCCGTTCAGCCTGTACTCCATGCGCCAGGCCATCGAGGAGAACTTCATCCTCGACGTGCTGGAGAACTACACCACCTACAGCACCTACTGGAAGCTGCTCAAGAAGGTGGAGGAGGACCCGCGCTACGAGCGCAAGAAAGCCCAGTCGCTGCTGAAGTCGTTCGTCAGCCTGAACCAGCACGCCATCGGCCATAAGGTGGAGATCATGGTGGAGCACTTCCACGAGCATGTGGCCCACCGCGTCGCCGGCCGGGCCAAGGCGATGATCGTCACCCGCTCCCGGCTCCACTGTGTGCGCTACAAGCAGGCGCTGGACCGGGTGCTGCGGGACAAGGGCCTGCCCTACGAAACCCTGGTGGCCTTCTCCGGCAAGGTGGAGGACGGCGACCTCTCCTACACCGAGAGCCAGATGAACGGCGTCCCGGAGAGCCGGACCAAGACCACCTTCGAGCGGCCGGAGGTCCGCTTCCTGGTGGTGGCCAACAAGTTCCAGACCGGCTTCGACCAGCCCCTTCTCCACACCATGTACGTCGATAAGCAACTCGGCGGCGTCAACGCGGTGCAGACCCTGTCGCGGCTCAACCGCACCCACCCGGACAAGGAGGGGACCATGGTGCTGGACTTCGCCAACGAGGCGGAGACCATCCGGCGCGCCTTCGAGCCGTACTACGAGACCACGCTGCTGTCCGAGGGCACCGACCCCAACAGCCTCTACGACCGCCAGCACGAGTTGGAGGAGTTCGGGGTGTTCACGGAGCACGACGTGGAGGACTTCGCCCGCCTGTTCTTCACCAAGGACACGCCCCAGGACCAGATCTACGCCAGCCTGGCCCCGGTCAAGAAACGGGCCGAAGCCCAGCTCAGCGACGAGGAGATGGGCCGCTTTCGCACCACGCTCAAAAGCTACACCCGGCTCTACGCCTTCCTCTCCCAGGTCATCCCTTTCACCGACCCGGACCTTGAAAAGCTGTACGCCTTCGCCCGCCTGCTACGCCGCTATCTCGACGCTCCGGCGGAGGAGCTGCCGCGGGAGATCCAGGACAACATCGACATGGATTCACTGCGCGTCCAGCGCACGTTCTCCGGCGGCCTGCGCCTGGAGCGGGGAGAAAACCGGCTCGACCCGCTGGGGGAACGGCAAGGGGGCGGCCCGCAACCGGAGGAGCTGGAGCCGCTGTCCGAGATCCTGCGTGAGCTGAACGAGCGCTACGGCTCGGACCTCGGGCCGGAGGACCGGATCACTTTCGACCGCCTGCTCGACGACGCCGAGGGCGACGAGTTGCTGCGCCTGAACGTGGAGAACAACCCGGAGGAGAACGCCCGCCTGGCTTTCCAGCACCGGCTGACCGACATGTTGCAGGACGTGGTGGACACCAACTTCCAGCTCTACAAGCGGCTGCAGGACGACCGGGACTTCGCCCACGACCTGATGCGGCGACTGTTCGACGAGTACCGCCGGCGGCTGGGCAACGGCGGCCTCAGCGAGGCCGACCTGCTGCGGGAGATCGCCGACGGTGAAACCAAGCACCGGGAGTTGAAGTCGTCGCTACGCTGGAATCTCCACAGCGAGGAGAACGACGACCGCATCACCCACTCGGCGCTCAAAACCCTGGCGGCCTTCCAGAACACGGAGGGCGGGGTGCTCTACCTCGGGGTGGCCGACGACGGCACCGTCGTCGGCATCGGGCACGACGGCTTCGCCAACGACGACAAGTTCCTGCTCCACCTGAACAACGTGGCGAAAAACTGGATGGGCAAGCCGGCGGCGGCGCGCCTCAACCCCCGCATCTGGCGGCTGGACGGCAAGGCGGTGTGCCGGGTGGAGTGCCCACCCAGCCCGAAGCCGGTGTTCCTGACCTTCCGCGGCGAGGAGAAGTTCTACGTCCGCTCCGGGCCGGGCACGGAGGCGATGACCCCCTCCGAGATGAACCACTACGCGGCCGAGCGCTTCGGCCGGTAGACCTCAGCCGGTCGGCTCGATGCTCTCCAGCATGGCGCGGATGTCGTCGCGGACGGCGTCGAGGGTCGCCGCCGGGCCGGTGGCCTTGAAGAACCAGGGGCCGCCGGGGCCTTCGACGATGGCGCCGATCAAGCGGGAGTCGGGCTGGGGCTCGCTGGGGCCGGAGCCCATGTTGGAGGGCTGCAGGGTGCCGTAGACCTCGACCCAGGTGACCTCGTAGCCGTCGCCGACGGTGAACTCCTCGCGCTCCGGCTCGCCCTCGACCCCCATCTGGCCGATCCAACGCTGGATATTGGCTTCCGTGCCGCCACCACCGCCGGGGCCGAAGTAGAAGACCACCATGTCGCCGTCTCCGGTGTCGCTGGGGATCACGGCCTGGGCCAGGCGCATGTTGTTGGCCGGCGGCTCGGTCTGCCACCCCTCGGGCCAGTCCCAGTCGATGCCGGGTGCGGAGTCGGCGGCCCCCTGGGCGGCACCGGCCGCGGCACCGGAGGCGCCGTCAGACGAGGCGCGGACCGGGCTGATGGGGGCGCTGCCGGTGTCGTCGCCGGCGGCGGCCTGGCCGCCGTCCTGGGTCGCCGATTCCGGCTCGTCACCGCCGCAGCCGGCCAACGGTGAGAGCAGGAGGAGGGCGAGGGCCGCGCTGAGGGCGAGCCGGTGGCGGGTTGCAAGGTCGGACAGGGTCATGGGACAGATCCTCCGGGAAAAGATAGGGGGGAGCGATGGGGCGGAGCGTCGGGCCCAGAGTCGGGCTCGGGAACTCGGGCCGATGTCAAAAAGGTTAGCAGATGGTGGCCCGTCGATGGCCGGCCGGATGTCACCGACCAAAGTTCACGGTAAGATATATGTCGATTTACTAAAGAGGCGCCTGAAAGATCTACCGCGATGACTAAGACCGACCGAGGAGCGCCCCGCCCGGAGGACATGCTGGCGGCCATTGCCGCCACCTCCTCCGTGGCCATTTTCGTCAAGGACCGGGACGGCCGCTACCAACTGGTCAACCGCTACCTCGCCGACCTCTGGGACGCCCCCGTCGAGGAGATCCTGGGCAAGACCGATTTCGAGCTGCTGCCCGAGGGCATGGCCCGGCAACTGCGGATCAACGACCGGCGGGTCATGGACAGCGGCGGCCCCATGACCCTGGAAGAACGGGTCGAGTTCGACGGCGAGCCCCTGGTCTACCTTTCCTCGAAGGTCCCCCTGGTCGCCGACGACGGCGAGGTCTACGGCATCTGCGGCATCGCCGCCGACATCACCGACCGCAAGGCGGCGGAGGCCACCCTGCGGGAGAACGAGGAGCGGTTCCGCACCATGGCCGACGCCGCCCCGGTGATGATCTGGTTGTCGAACCGGAACAAGGAGGGGGCGTTCTTCAACCGCACCTGGCTGGAGTTCACCGGCCGCTCCATGGACGAAGAGCTGGGCGGCGGGTGGCTGGAAGGAGTCCACCCCGACGACCAGCCCGCCCTGGCGGCCTGCCAGGCCGCCTTCGAGGAGCGCCGCCCCTTCTCCACCGAGTTCCGCATGCGGCGCCACGACGGCGAGTACCGCTGGCTGCTGGACACGGGGGTGCCGCGCCACGAACCCGACGGTTCTTTCGCCGGCTTCATCGGCAGTTGCGTCGATATCAGCGAGAAGATGCACCTGCAACAGACCTTGCGCGCCCAAGCCGAGGAGTTGGCGCAGCAAGGTGAGCGCAAGGACGAGTTCCTGGCCATGCTGGGTCACGAGCTGCGCAACCCCATGGCCCCGATGCGCAACGTCATCGACCTCTTCCAGGCGCGCAAGGGGTCCCTGGATGAGGAACTGCGGGGAGCCCTCGGTGTCGCCGACCGGCAACTGACCCACATGAAGCGGCTGGTCGATGACCTCCTGGACCTGGCGCGCATCAACCGCGGCAGGGTGGAGGTGGACCGCGAGCCGCTGCGCCTCGGCCAGGTGGTGCGCAACGCCGTGGAGGCCCAGCACGCCCTCTTCGAGCGCCGGGACATCCACCTGGAGGTGGACCTGGGGGAGGAGGAGGTGCCGGTGGTGGGTGACGAGACCAGATTGGCCCAGGTGGTCGGCAACCTGCTCCACAACGCAGCCAAGTACACCCCGGAGGGCGGGCGGGTCGCCCTCCGGCTGACGGCCGAAGGCGAAGGCGCCGGCGAAGGCGTCGGCGTCATCGAGGTCACGGACGACGGCATCGGCATAGAGCCCCACCGCCTGGAGCGCATCTTCGAGCAGTTCAGCCAGCGCGAGCAGAGCCTGGAGCGCTCGGAGGGAGGGTTGGGCATCGGCCTCTCCCTGGTGCGCCGGCTGGTGGAGCTTCACGGTGGCTCGGTGGCGGCGCTCAGCGAGGGCCTGGGGCACGGCAGCACGTTCCGGGTCGAGCTCCCCACCCACCATGGTGAGCCGGCGCCGGAGGCGCAGCAGCCGCCTGGGAAGGATCTCGCCAGCCAACCCTGCCGCGTGCTGGTGGTCGATGACAACACCGACTCGGCGGACAGCCTGGCCACGCTGCTGCAACTGGACGGCCATGCCACGGCCTGTGCCTACGATGGTGAGGAGGCCCTGGCGGAGGTGGCGAGCTTCGCACCCGACGTGGTGCTGCTGGACATCGGCCTGCCCCGCCTGGACGGCTATGAGGTGGGCCGCCGCATCCGCGCCTCCGCAGGGCGCCAGCCGACCCTCATCGCCCTCACGGGCTACGGCCAGCAGACCGCCCTCGACACCACCCGGGAGATCGGCTTCGACCACCACCTGCTCAAGCCCGTCGATCTGCCGCAACTGCGAGACATCCTGGGCTCGGTGGCCGCCTGCACGTCTTCCTGAGGCAGAGGCGCGGGCGTCGCGCCGGAGAGAGGGACCAGGGGGAGGGAGGATTGGCGGAAGCGCATGGGAATCGAACCCACCCCCCGCACCGTGATCGGCACGGGACAACGGTTTTGAAGACCGCAGGAGGCACCAGCCCCCGAGCGCTTCCCCGGGGAAGAGTCTACAACGCCCGGCCGGGCACCGGCCGCCTCATTCCGGCAGCCTCACTCCGACAGCAGCACCCGGCAGGCCTCGCCGGCCTCCCGGGGCGCCGAGCGGGCCGGCACCAGGACCAGGGCGCCACCGCGGGCCGGGGCGCTCATGTCGTGGGAGCCGCGGCTGGCCACCGGCGTCACCCGGGGCCTGCCGTCGATGATCTCGACCATGGCGGGGAGAAAGCGGTCACGCGCCTTGGCACCCGGGCAGGGGGCGACCAGCTCGCCGGCCAGCAGGGCGTCCAGGGGCGCCGCCGCCGCCCAGCCGGCCAGGCGCTCCAGCGCCGGGCGCACCACCAGCCGGTAGGTCACCCGCACCGCCGCCGGGTTGCCAGGCATCCCGAAGACCAGGCGGCGCTTGCCCTGGGGGTCGTCGGCGGCCGAGCGCACAGCCGCCACCAGGGGCTTTCCCGGCTGCACGGCGACGGAGGTGAAGAGCGCCCGGCAGCCCAGTTCCTCCAACGCCGCCTCGACGAAGTCCAGCTCGCCGGCGGAGACACCGCCCCCCACCAGCAGCACGTCCGCCTCCTCCAGCCCCCGCCCCATCCGCCGCACCAGCTCCGCCGGCTCGTCCGGGGCGATGCCCAGCGGCCGGAAGTCGAGCCCCAGGCCGCGGCCGGCGGCCAGCAGGTAGTCGCTGTGGGTGTCCCGGAGCTGGCCCGGCCCGGGCTCGGCCTCCGGCGGCACCACCTCGTCGCCGGTGGGCAGCACCGCCACCCGGGGCTGGCCGAAGACCGGCAGCGACGCCAGGCCGTGGCCCGCGGCGAGGGCTAGCGCCGGCGGGCCGAGGCGGCTGCCGGCGGACAGCAGCGGGTCGCCCACGGCCAGCACCTCGGCCCGGCGGCGGATGTTGGCCCCGGCGGCCGGCGGCACCCGGATCTCCACCTCGCCACCGCCGTCGCCACCGCCCCCACCCTCGCCGGAGATCCCACCGCTGCCGTCGCCCTCGGTGCCGAAGCGCCGGGTGTCCTCGAAGCGCACCACCCGGTCGGCCCCGGCCGGGGTGGGGGCGCCGGTCATGATGGGCAGCGCGCCGTCCCGCGGCAGCTCCCGGCCCGGCGGGTCACCGGCGGCGATGCGCCGGCCCACCGGCAGGCGGCTGCCGGGCTCGATCTCCCCGGCGTAGGCGTAGCCGTCCATGGCGGAGACGTCGGCGTGGGGCACGTCCACCGTCGCGGCGAGGTCCGCCGCCAGCACCCGGCCCAGGCACTGCCGCCGCGGCAGCTCCTCCGGCGGCAGCGGTTCGAGGAACGGCAACAGGAGGTCCCAGGCGGTGGCGAGATCGATCATAGGGACCAGCTTACCGGAGCCCTCCCAGCACCAGCGGCTGCACTGGCGGCGAAGGATTTCCCGACGCCGTGCATCCAACCCCGCAGAAGCCCCGACGGCGGGGCGTATGATGAATCCCGACCAGTTGCCCCAGACAGCGGATCGACCCGGCGGCCCACCTGTGACGAGACACGCGCAGGACCTCCAGCTCGTCGAGCGCATGCTCGGCGGAGACGACGACGCCTTCAATGCGTTCGGGGAGCGCTATTTCCGCCCCTGTTACCGCTACACCCTGAAGCGGCTGGACGGCGACCGGGAGCGCACCCGGGACACGGTGCAGACGGCCATGACGAAAGCTCTCACCCACCTCGACACCTACCGCGGCGAGGCCAGCCTGTTCACCTGGCTGTGCGCCTGCTGCCGCAACGAGATCCTGATGGGGTTCCGGCGCCGCGACAGCCGGCCCCGGGCGGTGGAGCTGGACGGCGCACCGGTGGAGCGGGAGCTGTCCCCCGCCGCGGGCTCCGGCCACCACCACCCCGCCAGCCCGGAGCGCGACCTGCTGCGGCGGGAGGACGGGCTGCGGGTGCACCTGGCGCTGGACCTCCTGCCGGAGAACTACGCCCACGCCCTGGAGTGGAAGTACGTCGAGCGGCTGTCGGTGCGGGAGCTGGGGCGGCGGCTGGAAGTCAGCACCAAGGCCGCCGAATCGCTGCTCAGCCGTGCCCGCCAGGCGTTCCGCTCCGCCTACCTGGAGCTCGACCACGACGGCCCGGCCCGGGCCCTGGAGGCACGCCGATGACCGACCGCCGAGGGGACCGGGAGCCGGGGCGGGTGCTGCCCTTCGAAGACGAGGCGGAGCTCGCCCGCAGCATCGCCTCCGCCGGCGCCCGGCCGGAGATCCCGGAGGACGACCTGGAGGCGATCTCCGCCGCCTCCAGGGCTGCCTGGCAGCGCGATCTCCAGCAACGCGGTGTCGAGGTGCACGCTGTTGAGGAGCACGCTGTCGAGGAGCACGCTGTCCAGGAGCACGGTGCTGACAACCGCAGCGACGAAAAACCAGCCGGGCACGCCACGCTGGGACGCCAGCTCCTCGCCATCGCCCTGGTCGCCGGGCTGGCCGCCACCCTCGGCCTCGGCGTCTTCTGGGCCACCATGACCTGGATGAGCCACGACCTGGGGGCGGCCCGGGTGGAGGCGGTGCGCGGCGAGGGGTGGATCGAAGCCGCCAATATCGACGCCGACGACGCCGGCCGCCGGCCGCTGGCCGCCGGTGCCGTCGTCGGCTGGGGGGAGACCGTGGTCCTCGCCGACGGCCCGGAGGGTGCCGGCGCCGACCTTGACCTGGGCCACGGCCTGCACCTGCGGCTGGCCGCCGGTGGGCGCCTCTCCTTGGACTCCGGGCCCGGCTCGGAGGCGCCCTTCGAGGCGTTCTTCGGATCCCTGGCGGAGCTTGTCTCCGGCCGGCCCCACCCGGTCCGCGCCCGGCTCACCCGGGGCGCCCTCTACGCCGACACCGGCAGCCACGGCGGCGACGCCCACCGCCTGGAGATCGCCACCCCCCGGGGCACGGTGTGGGACGTGGGCACCCGCTTCAGCCTGCGGCTGGCACCGGAGGATGAGCCGGCGCTGGAGGCGCAGGTGTTGGAGGTGCAGGTGCGCAGCGGCGAGGTGGTGGTCGCCCAGGGCGACCGCCAGCTGCGCACCCGGGCCGGCGAGGAGCTGGTGATCACCGCCGGCGGCGACGTCGAGCGGCGCCCCATCCCCCGCTTCGGCGAGGCCTGGCGCTGGGCCATCGACACGCCGCCGGCCTTCGACCTGGAAGGCGCGACGGTGGACTGCTTCCTCGCCTGGGTGGGGGAG